>OKWQ01000168.1_pt1 | contig 42479 bp, 40 predicted proteins | sample 1607071 | NCBI WGS metagenome assembly OKWQ01 (sample SAMN07501039, study PRJEB24779) | human gut metagenome
TTCGCTAGCTCAGTCGGTAGAGCACATGACTTTTAATCATGGTGTCCGGGGTTCGATCCCCCGGCGAGCCACCAAAACACCTTATTTAAGGTGTTTTTTTTATGTATAAATAAGATTTAACATATTTTAAATGTATTGATAAACTAAAGATATAGGAGGTGATAATCCATGATATTATTAAATCTTTTTGATATTGTTGGAACAATTGCGTTTGCAATTTCAGGTGCACTTATAGGGATTCAGAAAAAGTTAGATTTGTTTGGAGTAGTATTTTTGGGAATTATAACGGCAACAGGTGGAGGAATGTTTAGAGATATTATTTTAGGTCAAACACCACCAAAGGCTTTTGTTAAGCCAACTTATTGTATATTAAGTATTTTTATATCATTGATTGTATTTTACGGTTATCCTAAATTTACGCAAATCTATGCTGAAGCAAAAAAGAAAGAAATGCAGCATAAAAGTACTGTGGAAAACGAAAGTAAATATATGACTTCAGAGCAGCTTTTCAGAATTGCTAATAAGAGAAATCAAATAGCAATATTAAAGAAAATAATAGTGTTATTTGATGCAATAGGACTAGCTACCTTTACAATTACAGGAGCCAATTTAGCATATAATCATCCAGAAAGAAACTTATTTTTAGTTGTTTGTATGGGAATGATTACAGGCGTTGGTGGAGGAATGTTAAGAGATACCTTTGTACAAGATACGCCAATGATTTTTAAAAGAGAGATATATGCTGTAGCAACAATATTAGGAGGTATAGCTTTTTATTATTGTAGTATATGGAATGTCTCATATAATTTTAAATTTGCAATTTGTTTTGCTATCGTATTTTTATCTAGATTTATATCAATAAAATTCGACTTACATTTACCAAGTTATAGTTCAGATAAGTATAATTCAACGTTTTAATATTAAGAAAGAGATAGGAAATTAATTCACAATTGGTTTTCTATCTCTTTTTTTATAGAAGAATTCTAACTATATATAAATATAAGCTATATTTTATAAGCATATATAAATATAATCATATATTTTCTAAAAGCTTTACCTTACAGTAACAAATTGTTTTAAGATACATAATATAGTACTAGGAACAAAGATATAAATTTATGTTCCTATATAAAAATTATTTTAGGTAAAAAGCAGTATATATTTTAGAAAAAAGTGAGGATTATCTTATGGGAGAAAAAAGAGACTTTTTCTTTGAAGATGAAGCATATGATAGAATGACAAGTGATAGAGAATCATTTGAAAATTATAATAGAAATTTTAATCAAGGTGCATTTGATGAAGAAGACTTTCGGAATTCATGTAGCAATATGAGACAAGAAAATTATAGTTCATATGAATGTGAAAATCCTAACAGAAGTTATAGAGATTATATGAACGTTTCACCAGGATACATGTATGGACAGCAACAGGGAAGAAATAACTTTGATTTTAGAAGCAATAGATTCAGTAATGATCCTTATTCTTGTTGTAATGATTGTTTAAATAGTGATTATAATAATTGTAGCTGCAATTATCGTGAACACAATAATTATGATTATAATAATTTTAATTATGATAATTGTGGTTGTATGAATTATGGTTCAGGATATCCTGGTTATGGATGTAATTGTGACACTGGTAATGAGTGGTGGATCATAATTTTACTTTTATTCTGGTTCTGTGGAGGATGGGGCTTCTGTTTCTTCTAAATGAAATAAGTAATATAAGTATATAAGTATATAAGTTTGTCGTCATCATAAAAGTATGATGACGACATTTTATTGTGAATTTAGTTACAAATAAAAAGAATTAAATAGTGAACTGTTGTTAATAATATAGGTATAGTTTTAATAACTTACCACTGGTGATTATACCATTAGAGGTTACACCCGTTACCATACCGAACACGAAGGTTAAGGTCTAATGGGTTGAAAATACTGCAATATGTGGGACGATAAATTATTGCCGGTGATGGCACATAAGATGAAATATGTAAGATATAAAAAGAGAAGTTGAGTTTATTCAGTTTCTCTTTTTTATGGGTTTTATATTTTTAGAAAAGTAGAAGCATGGGATCTCGGGGGGAGAGTACCCATGCTTCTATTAATCTATTTTGAAGGGGAACAATAAGGCATAAACCAACCTTGTGGAAAGTGACATAGAGGGCATTCCATAGGTGCAGAGGTACCTTCGTAAATGTATCCACAATTAGTACATTGCCATAAAGTGTTTTTATCGCCTTTATACAATGTACCAGTAAGTAATCCGTTATATAATTTTCTAAATCTAATATCATGGTCAGCTTCAACTTCAGATAATTCTTTATAAAAGTCAGCAATTTCATCAAACCCTTCCATGCGAGCGGTTTCTTCATATTCCTTATATATTTTTGTTGCTTCTGTGGATTCTCCCATGAAAGAATTCATTAGGTTTTCCTCAGTAGACTTTATTTGATTTAAATATTCTCCATAAGCTTCGCGAGCATGAGCTAATTCATTATGTGCAGTTTCTTCAAAGATATCGGCTATATATTTATATCCTTCTTTTCTGGCCTTTTCAGCATATAGAGTATATTTTGTATTTGCTTTGCTTTCACCACTGAAGGTCTTTTTTAAGTTTTTTTCTGTTTGACTTCCTTTTAGATTCATAATATACTCCTGATTATTTATTATCTAATTACAATATATTAATATTTTTAATATTGGTTACATTTTTTTGGAGAAAATAAAAAATAGTTTAAAAGCAAGAACTTCTAAACTATTTTAATTGAAAAAATTTTACTCTTCAGAATAACTAAAACAATAAAATAAGCAATCTCGATAGTGAGGTAAGTCACTTTCGATGATAATATGGCTATTCTCAGGCAGTTTGCTGTAATATTTTTTTGTTCCATCATTAAATCTGATTTCAATTGTTCTTAATTTTTTGAAAAGGTCATTAGCTATTTCATAAGAAATAGGTTTGATAATTCTCCAATTATCATTTAAACTAACATGCTTATCCTTAGCAAGTTTTACACGTCTGTGTATAATAAATTTTTCAGGTCCTCGAAGTTCTAAAGTATGACCTTCGGGATTTATTGCCCTATAAGTTGGATTAAGATCTAAGATTTGAAGAACCTCAATAGTTGTTAAGCTATATTCAGCCATAGAATAACCTCCTTTTGTACTAGTAGTATTTATAGTATAATACTTTTTTTAAATTATAACACAAACAAATGGAATAAAATAGAAAAAAGATGAAAAATTTTAAGATTATTAGGTTTTTTTTCATAAATAAATTAAAAATTGCTTGGTTTATGAAGTTTAAGTGCGGGAATACTAATAAAAAAACAGGAGGTCGATATTATGAAAAAAATTGCTGCCATATTAACGTTAATATTAGTTAGCTTTGCTTCGTTCAATGTATATGGAGAAGACTTTGGAAATGAAGATGGAGATGTAAGGATATCGTTGCCTCGATTTGTTAATCATAAAACTGTAATAATGCAGTCTTCTGCGGATCCTGTAGAGATTTTAGATAAGAGTGAAAATTATAGTAATGATTATGTATCTGTTAATATATACAAGCCTGAAATTCATATTAAAAACAATAGTGAAAGCGAGAAATTAATAAATTTAAAAATAGACAATATAGTAAATGGATTTAAAAACAGAGTTGTGGAAGACTCCCAAAAGGATAATGAATTTAATAAAGTTAATGGACTCCCAATAAAACAATATGTGGTAAATGTTAATAATACTATTCATTATAATAAAGATAATATACTTTCATTAACGCTTCATCTATATAGTTATACAGGAGGTGCTCATGGAGCTACTTCGGATGAGTCTCTTAATATAGATACTCAAACAGGGAATAATGGCGTTTTAAAAGATTTCCTGGGGAATAATAGTGGATATGATGAAACAATATTAAATGAAATAAAAAAAGAGGTTGCAAAAAATCCAGAAATGTTTTTCAAAGAAGAAGTGGATAAGATTACAAAACTACCATACAATCAAAAGTTTTTTATAACTGATGATGGTGTAGTAGTATATTTTGATGAGTATGCAATTGCACCATATGTTGCAGGAAGACCACAATTTTTAATTCCTTTTAGTAAATTTCCTAAAGGGTTAAATAAGGTTAATATCACGGAAGAAAGTCCTTTAGTTAAATCTATGCTTCTAGAAAGCAATGACATAAAGATTGACAACAATCAATATATAAGTATACCACAATTAGTTTGTTCTAACGTAGAAAGCAGATATAACGGCTTAAATGATGAAGTTAGAGAAACTGTATTAATGGATATAAAAGCCCTTGAAGAGAAGTCACCAATAAAAGGGCTAACTACATATTATACATACTCTTTCAAGAATAAAAACTCAATAATAATATCAATGAAGTACATTATAAATCATAATGATAAATTATATGATGAAGTTACAAAAAACTATGTAATTGATTTAAGTAAAAATAAAATATATATGAAATAAGAATAAAAAATTAAACACATATTGTTAGAAGAATACACATAAAAATAAAATAAATAATAGTTAAATATAGTAACACAATGTGCAGGCTAAAACTATTATAATAAGTGAAGCATTCAATTTCGGAGGGGAGTATGCAAAACCGAACTAGTGCAAACATAATAGGACCTGACCTAAATGAATATAGGGGTACTGTTAATTATAGCTTGCTAGCAACTAAAACTAACTACTGTTATCTGCGTGGTTCAGGGAATGGATCAGGAAGGTTCAGGGAAGATAAAAAATTTGTTGAGTATGTACAGGGCTTAAAAAATGTAGGAATTAAGTCAGGAGCGTACCATTATGCAGTTCCATCCTATGATTTGACTACAGCAGATGCTCAGTGTGATGCTTTTATTAATGTGCTTCAGGAGGCTTATGGACCTGGGAGTTATGGAGATTTATTCCCAGTGATTGACATAGAAGCACCTACAGATAAATCCATTTCAACTGATGCTCTATTAAATTGGGTGGATAGGTTCAGGAAACGCTTTGAACGAAAGACACGTAGAGTTTTAATGCTTTATACAGGTGCATTTTTCATTGAACTCTATAATAACTTCTATCACAGTACAAAAGGATTTATTTTATCTGACATGCCCCTTTGGATAGCTATGTATCCAGAAATAAGCCCTAACCCACCATACCCTAAAGATCAGGGAGGATGGACCAGGTGGAGAATGTGGCAGTATACTGAAAGTGGAACTATAGCAGGGGTAAATCCACCAGTTGACCTAAATTACGGACCTGTTAACTTAGACCTTTTAACACAGCCTAGGGATGTTAGGAATTTTAAAGCTGTGGGCAATGGAAGAAATATCAGAATGACTTGGTCAGCTAATACTGATGTTGATTTAGCTGGATATAATGTATTTATGAATTCTAGTTATATTACTACTTTAGGTAAACATGCAACTTCATATACTATTGAACTAGGGCCACAAGTAGCACCAGTGGAAAGATATGAAGTTGCTATAGAGGCTTTTGATACTGATGGAGATTTTTCACCAAATCGTTCTAAGGCAACTGTAACCTTTACTAGGGGCAGGAATATTGATGAGAAAGAAGAGAGTAATGAAGAGTTTATTCCAATGATTATGACTACTGATGGTGAGGTAAAAGAAGATATTAAAGATATCGTGGAAGAAGCAAGGAGCAATATGGGTATTGGTAATAGTTTAAGGTATATTGATCCGGTAGACAATCTAGAAAGAAAGTTTTTAGGTGAACTTATGATTCCTTATAGGGAAAGGAATCTTGATTCTTCCAGTGATTCAGAAAAAGTGTTATATGATGATTTCGTTGAATCCAACGATGAGTTTGATGATAAACTCTATCTAAAAAAACTAGAGAATGAGATTGCATATAAAAGATATTATAGTGAAGTAAAAGATGACTCTCAGTTGGATTTTTATGATATCCATGAAGATGAGGACGATGACTATGATTATATTTACACTGATAGTTATGGACAAAGATGCAAACATAAATGCAGTTGCACGGAAGATAAGAACCATGATAAGAAGTGTAAAAAAGAGATGTCCAAAGAGGAAGATGATGAAACGTCAGACAGTAAAGAGGACTACAATGATGACAAGGAATTTATTTTTATCAAACCCCAAGATAAGAAAGATGATGGGAAGATAAAATGCGACAGTTGTGGAAATCCTTACGATAGTGATGATGGGAATATTGATTATACAGAAAAAATGAAATTTAAAATGAAGAGTCATCAGAGTTTAAATGAATGTGATTCAAGCTGCAAGGACGAGAATAAAAAGGAAGATGAAGGTGATTGCCAGAATTCAACCTATAAAGACAGGTATGAGGGCGATAGACGTAGAATAGAGAATAAAGATAGTGATAAAAAGATAAATGTATGCAATGATTGTACTGCAGGTAAGGATAATTGCAACAACTGTGAATACTTGATTTATGACATGTATTTAAACAATTGCGATTATGGATATAAAAATCATGGTGATAAAAAGAAAAATAAGCATAAATATCATAAAGAAGATAAACATGATAAGAAGAAGAGTAAGCATAAACATCGTTAAAAAGCTGCTTATAAGTGAAACTTTAAGTATTTTCTTAGTATAACTTATAAATAAAAGAAGAAGACCCCTATCCAATAAGGATGGGGGTCAATTTTTATACTTGTTTTGGGTCAGAAGAAATATTCTCGCCTTTAATAGTATACTCAAAAGCATGCTGATTATTTTCTTCGTATTTTTTTATTTCAGGGAATGCTGCATCTTCATGATTGCAAGAACAAGTATCTTCGCATTGACAAGAATTTTCAATGCCTTCAGCGTCGGTACATCCGCATCCGCATTCGCAGCTGTCATCTAAAGCATTATCAGTGTCTTCATCATTTAAAGCGTCACAAACAGCTTTTGTACCTTTAGTTGTAACTAAGTCTACTACTTTATCAATGATTACAACAGCACCTACAACTGCTAAAGTATTTGTTATGATTTTCTTTAAATTCATAATATCATTCCTTTCTTACAACTCTCAGTTAGTATATGTCCTAAGAGAAATTTTATGTTGATATATTAATTGAAGCTAATGAAAAACTAGGTAATTGAAGTTTTACTTTGGAAATTTCTAAGTTTTTGCATAATGGCTTCAAGAGTAAACATTTGTGTTTGTAGAATATTTAAATTTCTACCGAAGTTATCATTTTTGAAAATAAGTCTGTTTATAAGTTCTAACTCCTTTGGGGTTAAGGTTTGTTTAAATTCATGCTGTTTATCAAGGGGAATTTTATCATATTCTTTAATAATTTCACAGCAGTATTCCAGCAAGTTATTATTTATATAAGTTGCTCTGTTTTTATAATTTTTTTTGCATACCTTGAAACCTATAATTACAATAATAACAAGAATAATTATAGGAAGAAATTCATTCATAATTGGTCTCCTTTTATATAATATTTATTTATAAATGATGTTATAAGTATTTTATTTATTAAATTATTTGAAACAGCATTTTTACTGCAACGGCCATTGCCATGGTTATAAAAATAGGCTTAATAATTTTATTGCCTTTATTAATTGCAAGCCTTGTTCCTATTTTGGCACCTAAAATCATAAGTATGCATACAGGTATTCCTATTAGGTAGTTTATATTTCCACTTATGGCAAAGGTTACTAAAGCTGAAATGTTACTGACAAAGTTAAGAACTCTTGCATTAGCAGAAGCCTTTAGAAAATTTAATCCTAATATATTTATAAATCCAAATACTAAAAAGGTTCCTGTACCTGGTCCGAAGAAGCCATCGTAAAATCCAAGAGAAAAACCTAAAAGAATAGAAAGAAAAAGATTTTTTTTTGTGAAACCATTAAAATTATCTTCTTCACCTAAGGATTTAGAAAAAAAGGTATAAATACCTATGGCTAAAATCAGAATTAAAACCAAAGGCTGAAGAAAGCTTTCATCAATTAATAGCACTGTTTTTACACCAAGGATAGAACCAATTAAGGTGAAAGGTGCAACAATTTTAAGCAGTTTAAAGTTACAGTTACCTGAACGGATAAAGTTTATAGAGCTGGTTAATGAACCCATAGTGGCAGCAAATTTATTTGTACCTAAAGCTATATGGGTTGGTAACCCAACTATCATATAAGCAGGAACACTAATAATACCTCCACCACCTGCAATTGAATCAACAAAAGCTGCAAAAAAACCAGCAACACATAGAAAAATCAATTTATAAATATCCATTATTCCTCCAAATTTCAGTAATTCTCATGTTATATTATAAGGGTAAAATCGGAAAAAAGAAACCTTTATTACATATTAGTTATTTTTAAGCTTAATTTAAAAATAACTAAAAAGAAATTATACTTTGTCACCATATTGGGATTAAGAATAATTGACACTATCTACTAATTAATTCATAATATAAGGTGTGAAATTTAAGTAAAAGGGGGGAATTGTAGTTGTCAGCTGAAAGAAGGTTAAAAAAAGCTGTAAGTGCAGAAGGAATTATTTTTCTAATATTATTTTTAGGGTTTTTCGTTACCCTTGGAAGTGTTATGGGAATAATTAACATGTTTAATACACTTATGAATACAGCTTTTAGATTATTAATAGACACTGTATTTTATATTATGGGAATTGCAGTATTAGCTGGAGCTATATCAGGATTATTATCAGAATTTGGAGTGGTTGCTTTAATAAACAAACTGCTGTCTCCTTTAATGGGACCAATCTATGATTTGCCAGGTGCTAGTACAATAGGAGTCGTAACTACATATCTTTCAGACAATCCAGCCATATTAACATTAGCAGATGATAAAGGCTTTAGAAGATATTTTAAAAAATATCAACTACCAGCATTAACTAATTTAGGAACAGCATTTGGAATGGGGCTTATAATTACTACTTACATGATGGGACAGACATCACCATCAGGTGAAAGTTTTATAATACCAGCTATAATAGGAAATATTGGAGCAATTTTAGGAAGTATAGTTAGTACAAGATTAATGCTTAGACATACAAAGAAGTATTACGGGACTGAAGAGTATTGTGTAATGGATGATGGCACAAACTATGACATGCTTAACTATAGAGAGATTAGAGAAGGTTCTGTTGGTTCAAGATTACTTTCAGCAATGCTTGAGGGAGGTACATCTGGAGTTCAAATGGGTATGGCAATAATACCAGGGGTTCTTATAATTTGTACTTTAGTTTTAATGTTAACTAATGGACCATCAGAAGCAGGGGTATATACTGGAGCTGCCTTTGAAGGGGTTGGTATATTACCTTGGATTGGACAAAAGTTAGAGTTTATTCTAAAGCCGTTATTTGGATTCCAAAGTCCAGAGGCAATAGCATTCCCTATAACATCATTAGGAGCAGCAGGAGCAGCAATTAGTTTAGTTCCAGATATGCTTCAGAAGAGTTTAATAGGAGCAAATGAGATTGCAGTATTTACAGCCATGGGAATGTGCTGGAGTGGATACTTAAGTACCCATGTTGCTATGATGGATGGTTTAAAGTGCAGAGAGCTTACCGGTAAGGCAATTATTTCTCATACCTTTGGAGGACTTGTGGCTGGAATTTCAGCTCACTTCTTATATTTATTATTTAGTATGATTATATAGGATGATAAGGTCATTCTTATAGATGAAGTTAAATATTTTATATGAAGTTTAAATAAAAATTTTAATGAAATAAAAAATATAAAAAGAGATATTCAAGTGCATTTGAATATCTCTTTTTATATTTGTAAAATTGTTGGATTTTTATTTGAAAAGTATATTATTTTCTGCCAGCTCCACCGCCGCGGGAACCGCCTCCGCCAAAGCTGCCGCCACCACGTGAGCCTCCACCGAAGTTTCCACCACCACGAGATCCACCTCCGAAGCTGCCGCCACCAAAGCCACCGCGTGAGCTTCCACCAAAGCTGCCACCGCCGAAACCTCCACGAGAACCGCCACTGGAATTTGTACTACTTCTGCCAGCTCCACCACCTCTTGTGGAGCCGCCGCCAAAGGAGCTAGGTCTTGAGTTACTACCGCCAGAACCACCCGTTGGACCACCACCCATTGGTCCCTTAGGACCTCGGTTATTTCTGTTATTATCATGATGATCGTGATGATCATGGTGGTCATTATGGTGATGATGTGCCCACCATGGCATGAAGAAAGGTCTTGGTCTTGGTTGTGCATAACCACCACCATAGGTACGTCTTCTACGTCCTCTAAATAAGCCTGTGTAACGAAGGGTGAAGAAGAAGATTAAAAGAAATCCTAAAAATGGTGCAATTACATTACCAACGAAGTTATTATCCTCTTCAAAATAATCTTTATTATAATTATCGTTGTAATTGTTGTTTGAATTGTTATTACTGCCATTTGTAGCTGGCGGCTCAGTTACGTTTGTGCCGTAAATGCCATCAAGTTCATCTAAAAGAGCATTAAAGGTATTTGTAACAGCCTGGTCGTATCTTCCTGCATCAAAATCATCAGCTAAATATTTATTTATTATATTATCTATGGTACTACTGGTTAGGCTGTCAATAAGACCTGAGCCTTGTGTAATCCAAAATTTGCCATCACCTGGTACAAGAAGAAGGAGCATTCCATTATTTTTTTCAGCTGAACCAATTCCCCACTTATCAAATACAGCATAGGAATAGGTTTCTGAATCATAGCCTTCAGGGAGAAAATTTACTGTAAGCACTGCAATCTGTGCTCCAGTGTTTTCGTATAGTATATTATTTTGTTCAACTATATAGTTTTTAACCTCATTTGAAAGGATATTTGCATTATCAGTTACATAAAGAAGATCCGAGGGGTCAGGTATATTGGCTGCTGTTTTTGCTAGAGCTGTGCTGTTAATGGTAAAGACAATGAAGAAGGAGAGCATACAAAGCAATGCCTTCACTGTTCTGGATTGTTTAAACATATTTTACCCCCTTTGAGATTTTAGATAGAAGCTCTGTTAAGTAAGCTGGTCTTAGCCAGATTAAAGATGCACGCTGTGAAAGTTCCATTAACCAAATCAAAGATTTGGAGTGTCACTTTTGTACATTAATAAGGAAACTCCTTCTCAAAAACAGTCGAAGGAGTAAGTTCGCCTTAGCCAAATCAAAGATTTAGAGGCTCACTTAAATAATTCCAATGGTTTGATGAGCGTAAGTTTGCTTAAGAGATTTGCTGGGAATCCTTCAAGGACATTGTTGAAGTTCTTGGCATAATCATTATATTTATCATGTTTTATTGTGTCTCCAAAGCTTCTAAAATCTGTGTATATTCGAGTAGGATTTTTTGAAAAATTATTGATCAGTTCTTCTTTTTCAGTGATGCCTTGTTTTTCTAGCAATGAATAAAGGTTGAAAACTGCTTCATCTAGAGCCTTATTAGCCTTAGCTTTATCTTGTATTGTTGAAGCGTTTTTTAATTGGTCTCTAGCTGATGTTACTGAAGTTAATACATCAGTGTCTGCTGGAAGATAGGAACTTGATACTGTTACTAAATTCCTTGCAAGCTCAGACCTTTTATCAAGGTCACTTTGAATGCTGAGGCCATCATTATTAACTCCAGCATAAAAAGTATTTTCAGCTTTACTGGAAAGCTTTGAAAGGGAGTTATGGGAACCAATAAAGGTACCAGCCAGAATCATTATCAGCATAATTAATATTGCTGTTGGTTTATTATTTAATAACTTCATAGGAGCCTCCTAATGTCTTATATCAAGGAGTTTTTTCTTTAATTCTCCTTCTATTTTTTCAATCTCTGCTTCGGCTTCACGACGTTTTTGGCGTCCTTCATCTTGAATTTTAACAACTTCATCTAAGGTAGATATTAAAGTTTCGTTGGTATGTTTTAGAGTTTCAATATCAACAATGCCACGTTCGCTTTCTTTAGCTGTTTCAATGGTAGCCATTTTAAGAGTTTCAGCATTCTTCTTAAGAAGGGAGTTTGTCATATCAGTAACTTCACGCTGAGCAGCCATTGCTTGCTGTGAGTGTGCAACACCAAGGGCAATTACCATTTGGCTTTTCCAAAGAGGAATAGTATTAACTATGGTAGACTGGATTTTTTCTGCCATAAGGGTATCGTTATTTTGAACTAATCTTATTTGAGGTGCCATTTGAATAGAAATCATTCGAGTTAATTCTAAGTCATGAAGCTTTTTCTCAAAACGGTCACAAAGATTAGCTAAATCATTGGCAGCTTGAGAGTCTTCAGGAAGGTTAGAAGAACTAGCCTTCTCTATTAGTTTTGGAAGTTCTGTGGCTCTTACTTGTTGTAATTTTTTCTTTCCTGCAAGAATATACATGGAAAGCTCTTTAAAGTAAGAGAGATTTAGTTTATACATTTCATCGAGCATGGCAACATCTTTAAGTAATTGGATTTGATGATTCTCCAGTACTGTGGTTATCTTATCTACATTAGTTTCAGCAGAATTATATTTTGTTTTTAAGGAAGACAGATTGTTTCCGGCCTTTTTAAACATACCGAACAACCCCTTAGGTTTTTCTTCAGTTGTAAAACCTTTTAATTCACTAACTAAGTCAGTGATCATATTGCCAACTTCACCTAAATCTTTTGTTTTCACTTTGTTAAGAGCTGATTCTGAAAATCCAGCTATCTTTTTTTGAGAAGCAGCACCATATTGAAGAACCATGTTTGCATTGGTGATGTCAATTTGTTTGGCAAAGTCTTCTACCATTTTCTTTTCCTCAGTGGATAGGGAGTCATCTATTTTAACAGGCTCGGCTTCAATTTTTTCAGGTACAGCAGGAACAGGTTCGTCAAAAGGGGTTAAGGTTAAGCTTGGAGTGTATTCTGAAGAAGCTTTATCCTCCATGTTTTTAAGTTCATCTGACATAAAAAAATCCTCCTTTAATTAATTTTCATTGATTTATTTAATATGAAAGCTTGTTTAAACTACTTGAAATTATTTTTGTTGGTTAAACCTTCTTGAGCCAGCATTCCCTCAAGAACTGTAATATCTGTTGAAATATCAAGTGCTTGGTCTGCAAAAAGATTATCCAACTGCTTTTCAAAAGCATCAGCAATGGTTGAAAGAATACCCTCGATGTTTGAAACTGTTTTATGAATATTATCACCAGAAATAGATTGCTCCTTGAGACTTATATAGGAATTAAGAAGCTTAAGGGCGGTAGGAAGATAATAGTTCATAAATTTTCTTATTTGAGGTGCATCCTTAGGATGCATTGCAATGTACCTAAAGATTTTATCAGTTGCTTTTTCCATCCTGAATATTTCAGCAGAAAGCTTTGGGTCAGAAATTTTATTATTAGCTTCACGTATTTCCTTTAGATAGGAAATACCATTATTGATAATAGAGTCAACATCTGCATTCCCAGATAAAATAGGCTTTTCCTTAATGGGAACAAGAATTTTCTTTGAAGGTACTAATTTATTAGTTGCAGTAAAGGCAGCTATAGCAAGGATGATAACAATAATAAAGTCATACCATCTATATAAAGGAAAGACAAATCCATAAATCAGCCATATAAGACCTGCTGCATAAAAACCGTAGGGTGGTTTAAAGATTTCTTCTTTCATGTTGTAAGGAATAGAGGAATCTCTATCATGAGAATTGTTCATATAAACACCAGCCTTTTTTATATTTGTATACCTATATTCTAAAGATATTTACAAAATATGTAAATATGTACAAATAAACTTTTAGTATCAATTAAAAGTATTAAGCTAAATATTTTTTTATATACAGGTAAGTTTAAATTATTTAATAATATACGGAAATTAATTTATATTAGGGGAGTAATTTTAAGTTCTGAATATAATATAATATGAGATTAATTGCAGTGGAGGCACTATGGTAGAAGGAAAATATAACTTAATTATGAAAACTCCTAGAGGAAATGAAAAAGGCACTTTGGTAATAATTCAGCGGGGTACATCCATAATGGGGTATTTAACTTATAATGGTACAAATTATAAATTTTCAGGAGGAAGAGCAAAGGAATACGAGTTTGAATTTGAAGGTGAATTCAAATGGTTGTTTATGAGGGTGCCTTACAGGGCAAGGGGGCAGGTAATAAAAGATAGGCTCATGGGAACGGTTTATACTAAATTTGGTGATTTTCTTGTGGAAGGAAATAAAGTTTAAGTGATTTAAAATTATTCCCATATTTCTTTTAGGAAGTCAGATTTAGCTGGCTTAGAAAAGGTTAGGTCTTATTTATAGGAAAAAGCTATGATTAGTAATTTAATCATAGCTTTTGTTATTTATCTCCAATTTTTGCATTCAGCACATTGGGACATATCATTTAGATACAATTTGTTTTCATAGTTGCAGCATAAATCACAGTCCTCAGTATAATAATCAGTTTCCTCATCATAAATTTCATCATTATCTGTGTACTCTGAGTTATGGTTATAATGTGGTTTGTAATTCATTTTTTATTCCTCCTTAAGTGAGAGTCTAAATCTTTGATTTAGTTACTCGAACTTACTCCTTCGAATGTATATGAGAAGGAGTTTCCTTTTAACATAAATATATAATTTTGTTAAGGCAAGTTAATCAAGTGCTAAAAGTGATACTCCAAATCTATGATTTGGTCAGTAGAACTTTCACAGCGTGCATCTATGATTTGGTTAAGGCGAACTTACTCCTTCAACTGATTTTGAGAAGAAGTTTCATTTTAGCGTACATCTTTGATTTAGTTACTCGAACTTACTCCTTCGAATGTATATGAAAAGAAGTTTTCTAATCAAATATTAACTTTATAGTTTCCAAGAATATAAATTTTATACATTAAATTTAGAAAAAAGAATTTTTAAGTGTCACTTAATAAATTCTATGATTTTGAGAAGAATTTTGTATGGTAAATATATCCACAGATTTATTATAATTAAGTTGTAAAAAATAAAAAACGTTTACAGAAACATATAAAATGGAGGGGTATGAATGAAAAAGTTTAAGAAGTTTCTTGCAATTGCTATCTCTGTTATGATGATTGCTGCTTTAGCTGGATGCAGCTCTAATGGAAGTGGTGATGGCGGAAAAGATGCTATTAAAGTAGCAGTATTTTTATACAAATTTGATGATACTTATATTTCAACTGTACGTCAGAGCTTACAATCTATTCAAGAGGAAAACAAGGGTAATGTTACTTTTGAATTCTTTGATGGTAAGGGAGACCAAGCTACTCAAAATGATGCAATAGATACAGCTCTACAAAAAGATTTTGACTTATTAATGGTAAACATAGTTGATATTGGGGCAGGTCAAACAGTAATCGATAAGATTTCTGCTGCAGACAAGCCAGTTATATTCTTTAACAGAGAGCCAAAGACAGAAGAACTTAAGTCTTATGATAAGGCTCGTTTCGTTGGAACAAACGCTAAAGACGCTGGAATATTACAAGGTGAAATTTTAGCTGATATTTGGAATGATAAGAAAGATACAATTGATAAGAATGGTGATGGAGTTCTTCAATATGTAATGCTTAAGGGTGAACCAGACAATCCAGAAGCAGTTGCAAGAACAGAGTTCTCAGTTTCAACTTTAAAGGACAAGGATATTAAGGTTGAAGAACTTGGATTACAAGTTTGTAACTGGCAACAAGATTTAGCACAAACAGCTATGGAAGCTTGGTTCTCAAAATATGGTGACAAAATAGAAGCTGTTATAGCTAATAACGATGGAATGGCTCTTGGTGCAGTCGCTGCATTACAAAACCAAGGCTACAATGATGGAAAAGACAAATACATCCATGTTGTAGGTGTTGACGCTACAGAAGCTGCTCAAGATTATATTAATCAAGGTTATATGTCAGGAACAGTTCTTCAAGATGCTCCTGCAATGGCAAAAGCTTTATATGAATGTGCAACAAATATGGCATCAGGAAAAGATGCTGTCGATGGAACATCATACAAATATGATGACACTGGTATAGCAGTTCGTATTCCTTATGCTCCATTTATAAAGAAATAAAAGATAATTAATTTTAAACTGCATGGTGAGGTATCATCATGCAGTTTAATAAAATAAGTAGAAGCGTGGTGAAGTTATTTATGGGAGATTCAAAATATGTACTTGAAATGATTGATATATGCAAGAGTTTTCCAGGTGTTCAGGCCCTTGATAAAGCTCAATTAAAGGTAGAGCCAGGCACTGTCCATGCACTTATGGGTGAGAATGGTGCAGGGAAGTCCACATTAATGAAATGCTTATTTGGTGTTTATATTGAAGATAGCGGTGATATTTTTGTTGATGGACAGAAGGTAAAGTTTTTAAATCCAAAGCAAGCTATGGATAGTGGGGTTGCTATGGTTCATCAGGAATTAAATCAAGTTCTTCAAAGAGATGTTATGGATAATATATGGCTTGGAAGATATCCTGGAAAGGGTGGAGTAGTAAGTGAAAAGGCTATGTATGAGGAGACAAAAAAGGTTTTCGATGAATTAGAGATAGATGTAAACCCTAGAATTAAGATGGCTAAGCTGTCCGTATCACAAAGACAGATGGTTGAAATTGCAAAGGCTGTATCTTATAAAGCTAAGATACTTGTACTGGATGAACCGACATCCTCATTAACAGAAGAAGAAGTTAACCATCTATTTAAAATAATAAATAAACTTAGAAAACAAGGCTGTGCTATTATATATATTTCTCATAAGATGGAGGAGATTCTTAGAATCTCAGATCACGTAACGGTTATGCGTGACGGTAAGTGGATTGATACAAAACCAGCGTCAGAGCTTACTACTGGTAAAATAATTAAGCTTATGGTTGGAAGAGATTTAGTTAATAGGTTTCCACCTAAGACTAATGAACCAGGAGATGTAATTCTAGAGGTAAAGAATTTAACTGGGATGTACCAGCCCTCAGTAATAGATGCATCTTTTGAACTTCGTAAAGGAGAAATCCTTGGAGTTGCAGGATTGGTTGGTTCAAGAAGAACAGAACTTTTAGAAACTATCTTTGGTATTGCCCACAAAAGCCAAGGTGAAATCATTCTTCATGATAAAAAGGTGAATAATAAAAACTCCAGAGCTGCCATAAAAAATGGTTTTGCACTTTTAACAGAAGAGAGAAGAGCTACAGGAGTTTTCTTAAAGGCAAACATTAAGGAAAATGCAACTATTGCCAATATAGACGGTTATTGTAAGATGGGAGTTTTAGATAATAAAAAAATTGAAGAGGATACAGATTGGGTTATAAAAAGCATGAATGTAAAAACCCCAAGTAAGAAGACTCTTATTGCCAGTCTTTCAGGCGGAAATCAGCAGAAGGTTATCATAGGAAGATGGCTTTTAACAAAACCAGAGATTCTTTTACTTGATGAGCCAACAAGAGGTATTGACGTTGGAGCGAAGTATGAGATATATCAGCTTATTATTGAACTGGCTAAGAAGGGTAAGGGTGTTATTATGGTATCTTCTGAGATGCCGGAGCTCCTTGGAATTTGTGATCGAATTCTTGTTATGTCAAACGGAAGAGTTGCTGGCATTGAGGATACAAAAGATTTAGATCAGGAAATAATTATGGCCCTAGCAGCCAAATATATTTAGGATTGAGGTGCAGTTATGGAACCGGTAAAGATTGAAAAAGCTAATTCTCCTAAATTTAATAAGGAGTTTTTTAAGAGTTTTTTATTAAATTATGCTTTATATATTGTTTTATTTATAATGATTATTTTCTTTATTGTTAAGGATCCAACATTCCTTTCATTTAAGAATTTAACAAATATCTTAACACAGGCTTCAACTAGAGGAATCTTAGCACTTGGAGTTGCAGGTCTAATTGTATTACAGGGAACAGACCTTTCTGCTGGTCGTATTTTAGGCTTAACAGCAGTTATTTCAGCATCACTTTTACAGTCTGCTACATATGCTTCAAGGATGTATCCAAATCTTCCAGTCTTGCCACTGGTTGTACCTCTTTTGGCGGCAATATTTATTGGAGCTATATTTGGTGCCATCAATGGATTTGGAGTAGCTAAGCTAAAGCTCCATGCATTCATTATAACCCTTGGAACCCAGCTTATAGCTTATGGGGTTACTTGTCTTTATATCGACAGGCCACCACTAGGAGCTCAGCCAATAGCAAACTTAGATACACGATATAGAGATTTTGTAAATGGTTCTATATCACTAGGACCTATTGATATTCCATATCTTATTATTTATCTTGCTATAATAGCTTTAATAATGTGGTTTGTATGGAATAAGACTACCCTTGGTAAAAATATGTTTGCTATTGGAGGAAATCCAGAGGCAGCAGCAGTATCAGGAGTTAACGTTGTAAAAAATATAATGATAATCTTCATAATTTCAGGTGTTTTATACGGTATAGCAGGATTCTTAGAAGCTGCAAGAGCAGGCTCTACCAGTACTGCAACGGGATTTAACTACGAGCTGGATGCAATATCAGCCTGCGTTGTTGGAGGAGTATCCTTTAGTGGAGGTATAGGAACTATTCCTGGTGTTTTAATTGGAGCAGTTTTATTACAGGTTATTAATTATGGACTTAACTTTATTGGAGTAAACTCTTACTGGCAGTTTATTATTAGAGGATTAATTATTATAATAGCTGTTTCTTTAGACGTAAGAAAATATTTAGCTAAGAAGTAATTTTAAATTCAAAAAGGGGTGTTATTATGGAGAATAACAACATTGAAGAGGTTAAAGTTATTGAGGATCAAAAGCCGACCATGAGAGATAACTTATATGGTAATCTTGATGTATCTGTTAAAACCATGGATAAGGTTATTGTAGGGCTCTTTGGATTTCTTATTGTTGCAATAATAATTGGAGTTATAATGTAATAAATGAAACCAGCAATTTTTTTAATTGCTGGTTTTTGTTTTGTTAATATATAATAATTAATCTTTTATATTAAAGGCCTTTAAACATTCTTTATATTTCTTTTCACGGTAGAACCATTTTGAGGTTTGAAGAATTAAGATAACAATTGACATTGATAAGGATTCGAATAATACAGAAGTTGTAGAATAAAGTGAAGTAACAGCATTAAGGATTAAATCTAAAATGATAAAAATAACAATATAAGATAATATATTTCTTAAAAAGTATCCGCCAAAGCCTTTTTCCCTTGTTTTCTTCCAACTTTGTAGTTGCTCTTCATTCATAGTAAGACCTCCCATCACTTAATTAAATAAAAGTAATATGTCTAAACTAATATATTTATAATTAAATTATAACATTTTGAGAAGCGATAAGTTTAAAGATTAGAACGCAAATTAAGAATAGTTTCGACGAAGGTATCAAATTAGTTTTAGCTTTTATAAGCAATACAAAATATAAGATTTAAAGGCTGATATGTTTCATGGAAAGTTCCAGAACTTATCGGTCTTTATAGCTTTACTGTGATTTTTGAAAGCATAATTATTTATAAATAGAGAGATATGAACCAAAAAAAGCGAGTTTAAAAGGAAAATAAAAAATGAAATATGTAAAATATAAACAAAAAAATAAAAATATGATAAAATTATAGATATATTGAGAAGATTTAAATAACTTTTGATTATTAGGAGCTTGATATTTATTTAAGGATAGAGGTGATAAAGGTATGGATTTATATAAGGTAATGGTAGTGGATGATGAGGATGAAATAAGACTAGGTATTATTAAAAAGATTAATTGGGAAGCACTAGGCTTTAAGGTTATTGGTGATGGAGAAAATGGCAAAGATGCTTTAGAGAAAGCGGAAAAGCTACAGCCGGATATTGTACTTACAGATATAAAGATGCCTTTTATGGATGGGTTGGAGCTGGTGGAGGAGCTAGGAAAGGTTATGCCTAGTACCAGAGTTGTGATATTTTCAGGAGCAGATGATTTTGAATATGCTCATAAAGCTATCAAGCTAAATGTGGTGGAGTATATCTTAAAGCCTATAAATTCCATAGAATTAACGGATATTTTGAAAAGATTAAAGGAAAAGCTGGATAAGGAATATGAGGAGAAAAGAAATTTGGAAACCCTTTATAACCATTATATCGAATCACTGCCTGTGCTTAGAGAGCAGTTTTTAGTTAGTGCCATAGAGGGCAGAGTTACAAGAGATATGTGGCTGACAAAGTGTAATAAGCTTGGGATAGATTTGGTGGGTAATTTTTATGCTGTAGCAATTATACAGGGAGAAGTTAGTGGAAAAGATAAAAGAGGGCAGGAGGTAATTAGACCAAGTGAAGATCATCTTATTCCAATTTCCGTAAAGAAAACGGTGGATGAAACCATGTGGAATTACTGCAGCTTTGTGAGTTTTGTTTATTCAGATTGTGTAATTGTTCTTGGAGCCTTTAAGGATAAAAAAGAAATTATGAAGTTCATACAAGGGATAAATGAAATTTGTACAAGCTATGAGAAAATTATGGGAATAGGTTTATCAGCAGGAGTTGGAAGATGTTATGAAGAGCCAACCTCCATAAGATTTTCCTACAGAGCTGCAGAAAGCGCTTTGGATTATAAGCTTATTATAGGTGGTGGAAAAGCTATTTATATTGAGGATGTGGAGCCGGAAAGCAGAGTGCAGTTACAGTTTGATGAACAGCAGGAAACAGCAATGCTCAATGCCATTAAGGTGAGTTCTGAGGATAATATTAAAAAGGTATTAAGAGAAGTCATTGGAAGCTTTGAGGATTTAGTCCTTCCCTTTAATCAATACAGAATTTATTTAATGGAGATTACCACCTCCATATTAAAGTTAGTGCAAACATATAATTTAAATATGGATGAAATTTTCGGTGACAATTTTAACTGTTACAGCTATCTGGACAGTTTTAATTCTTTGGAGGATATAAAGAATTGGTTTATTGATGTAGCCTTAAAGGTTAATGAATTAATAAAAAAAGAAAGAATAAATTCTTCGAAGATTTTGGTGGAAAAAGCAAAGGATTATGTGAAGAAAAACTATAATGATAATGATATGTCTGTGGAAAAGCTGTGTTCCCAGCTTCATGTAAGTCCCGCATATTTTTCAACAATATTTAAAAAGGAAACGGACATGAACTTTGTAAATTATCTTACGGCAGTGAGACTTGAAGAAGCAGTTAAGCTTTTAAATACCACAGATGATAAGACTTATGTGGTGGCAACTAAGGTTGGGTATGCTGAGCCTAATTATTTTAGTTATGTATTTAAAAGAAAGTTTGGAGTATCTCCTTCGAGATATAGGAAGAATTGATAGGGCATGATTTCTTTCAGCCGTAAAAGAGTTAAAGATTTTAAAGAGTATTATAAAAACTTAAGCATTCAGCATATCATTTCAATTTCCTTTACAGCTGTTGCCATGGTGGGAATATTATTGGTGGGGATATCATTACATTTAAGATATACCAATGCAGCTAAGGAGATGGCTTCAGAAAACAATAGAGCAGTTTTAGATCAGGTTAATATGAATCTTGATTCTTATCTTAGAAATATGATGAAGGTTTCAGATTCTATGTATTATAGGGTTATTAAGAAAACAGATTTGTCAAAGGCTGATATAAACTATGAACTGGGGCTTCTTTACGAGGCAAACAAAGACTATATTGTTGGGATAACTTTGTTTTCAGAGGGGGGAAAGGTGGTTGATGGGTATCCTTTAACCCAGCTTAAAAAGTCAGTGGATCCAAGGGATACACAGTGGTTTTCAGATGCGGTAAACCGAAAGGAGAACCTTCACTTTTCTACACCTCATGTGCAGAATTTATTTGTTGATCCAACTTTTAATTATCACTGGGTTGTTTCCTTAAGCAGAAGTGTGGAACTGATTTTTGAGGGAGCAATTGAATCAGGGGTACTACTTGTTGACATGAACTTTAGAGGCATTGAGCAGATTTGTAAAAATGCAAATGTGGGTAAGGATGGCTATGTATATTTAATTGACAGTGATGGGGAGATCATATATCACCCAAGGCAGCAGCTTATATATTCAAATCTTATAGAAGAAAATAATACTAAAGTAGCCACCTTTGAAGATGGAGTTACAGTGGATGAACTAAAGGGTGAAAAAAGATTGGTAACTGTTAAAACCGTTGGTTATACAGGCTGGAAGATTGTAGGGGTTACCCCAATGAAATCACTGACAGCAGGATATTATGAAACCAGGGTATTTGTAATATTTATAATGATATTTGCTCTATTTATTCTCATATCATTAAATATGTTCATAGCTTCCAGAATAACTAATCCAATCAGAGCGTTGGAAAGGTCCGTGAAAAAACTTGAGAATGGAGTAAAGGATGTGGATATTTCCATCAGTGGTTCCTATGAGGTACAGCATCTTGGGAAGGCTATAAAATCAATGGTTAACCAGATGCATATTCTTATGGATAATATTGTTCTTGAGCAGGAGGAAAAGAGAAAGAGCGAATTAAATGCACTTCAGGCACAGATAAATCCTCACTTCTTATACAACACTCTGGACTCAATTATATGGATGATTGAGAATGAAAGCTATGAAGGGGCCATAATAATGGTCACAGCCCTTGCAAGATTCTTTAGGATAAGCCTTAGTAAGGGGAAAAATATAATTACTGTTGCAATGGAATTAGAGCATGTAAAAAATTATTTAACTATACAAGAAATAAGATATAAAAACAAGTTTACTTATACCATAGAAGCCGAGGAAGCAACCCTTAATCTAGCCTCCTTGAAGCTTATTGTACAGCCATTAATTGAAAATGCTATTTATCATGGTATGGAATTCATGGGAGGAGATGGTGAAATTGAAGTAAAGGCTTATATAAAAGATAATGACCTTTATATCGATGTCATAGATAATGGCATGGGGATGGAACAGGAGGAAGCAGATGAACTCTTAACAGGAGAAAACAAATCAAAAGGTAAGGGCTCAGGAGTTGGCTTAAGAAATGTTCACGATAGAATTCAGCTTTATTTTGGCAGGAAGTATGGCCTTAAAATAATAAGTGAACCAGATGAGGGTGTTATTATTCATATCCATATGCCGTGCATAGATATTAATGATGTTCAGAAAATGGAGGGATTAAAGTGAAGAGAGTGAGGAAAAAATGGATTTTCTTTTGTCTTCTTTCCATTTTTATTTTAGCTTCCCTGGTGTTAATAAGTGATACCATTAAGACTGGTAAAAAAGTTGAAATATATGATATCTCTGTTATCGTCAGGGGTAAAAATAGTGAAAGCTGGATGATTATGAGGGAAGGCATGGAGCAGGCATCCTCAGAGATGAATGTTAATTTTTCCTTCATTACTTTGAGTGAAGATAACAGCGTTGAAGAACAGAAAGGTCTAATTGACAGAGAAATTAACAATGGCGTAGATGGAATTATTGTGGCACCGGCAGATTATAGGTCAATGAAAAAATACCTTGAAGAAGCTTCTAAGAAGATTCCAATTGTTCAAATTGAATCTAAGGTTGAAAGTAAGATGGACATACCATATATATCCTGCGATAATTACAGACTTGGGAAGACGCTTGCTAGTGAAATTACAATGAAGTCCAAGGAAAAGCAGAGAATAATAGTTGTTAAAAACAATATAGACTGCAGCAGTATATATGAAAGATACCTGGGGTTCATTGATGAAATGATGAAGACAGAAAACACCGTCAGCTTTTGGCAGCTTTCTAATAATGAAGATGCAGCATATGAAGAAGCAAAGAGGCTCATGGAGAATAATGTGATGGATGTATTAGTTACCTTCGAGCCTTCAATCCTGGAGGTTTTGGGGAAAAGCAAGAAGGATATAAGCAGTGAAAGGCAGGAGGAGCTGAAGATAGCAGTTCATGGAGCTGGATCCACCAATAAAATAATCTCTTATTTAGAAGAAGGAGTGATTAACTCTACAGCCATGCAAAATGAGTTTAGTGTGGGCTATTTAGGGGTTAAAACTCTGGTAGATTTACTAAAGGGAAATCCAGTGGAAAGCAGTGAAATATATTCAACAATTATTAATGGAAATAATATGTATTCCAAGGAAAATCAAAGATTATTGTTTCCATTCATTAAATAATTATAGATTTTACATTCAGCACTTTAAATTAAATAGGGGGAATCATGAATAGGGTAAAAAAAGGAGCACTTTTTCTTGTGACACTTTCATTTTTACTGGGACTAACATCCTGCGGGAATAAAATAAATGAAGAAACCAAGGAAATTAAGATAGGGGTGACCCTTTATAAGGGGAATGATACCTTTATTAATGATATACGAAAGGAGATTGAAGCACTTGTCAAAAATAAGGAGGAAGCAGAGGTCTGTAAGATAACTATAGATTTTGTGGACGCTAATGGAAGTGTTATCAATCAAGGAAATCAGATTGATAGGTTTATTAGCAGAGAATATGATGTGATTTGCGTAAATCTAGTGGACAGAACGGCTGCAGCTACTATTATTGATAAAGCTAAGGATGCAGATATTCCTTTAGTGTTTTTTAACAGGGAGCCTGTTGAAGAGGATATGAACAGATGGAATAAGCTTTATTATGTGGGAGCCCAGGCAGAGCAGTCAGCAAGAATGCAGGGGAATATTGTTATTAAAGCCTTTGAAACAGACAAATCAGCTGTAGATAAAAATGGAGATGGAAAGCTTCAGTATGTAATTTTGGAAGGGGAGCTTGGACATCAAGATGCTGCTATAAGAACAGAGTACTGTGTGAAATCTGTCATGGAAAGAGGAATTGAGCTGGAAAGGCTGGCGGATGAAAGTGCCAATTGGCAGTCGGATCAGGGTAATGAGAAGATGACAAACTGGATAAAGGAATTTGGAAATTCCATTGAGGTTGTTTTCAGTAACAATGATGAAATGGCTTTAGGGGCTGTATATGCCCTGAAGACAGCACAGGTACCAAAAGAGCATTGGCCAGTTGTTGTGGGTGTAGATGGCATAAATGAAGCCTTAGAAGCAGTTAAGGATGGAACTATGGAAGGAACAGTATTGAGTGATACACAGGTGCAAGCCACCAATATAGTTAATATTGCTTATGCCTTGGCAATAGGTCAAAGCTTGGAAGAGGTCTCACCCATAAGAAATGGAAAATATGTTTTAGTACCTCATAAGGAGATTACAAAAGAAAATATTGATGATTTTATTAAAAGGCCAAAAATAAAAGAAATTAAATAATAAAAGAGGGATTAAATTTAATCCCTCTCTTATATTTTCCGGCACATACACCAGCAATTTATTTTATTAGCGGTAATATATCCATTAGCAAGGACATAATCAAAGCCAGTTGGAAACTGTTTTTGATTTTGAAAATCAGCTCCAAATAATATTAACTAAAATTAATTGCTTCCATAGATATATTCATTTGTTTTACTAAGCACATAATTACCATCAACTTGTCCTACACTGATTAGGTCACCTTGGTGTAATTCATGTTTTTCGATTGAAACTTCATTAGGTGAAACATAGACTGTATCAATAATCTCATCATTAATTAGAACACGGCTGTATGGGGTGAAGTATTCACCTTTAACTACAATTCTATCTTCTTCTTCAATAACTTTTGTAAGTTTTTCATCATAGATACCCATTTTTATATCTGTTGGTTCAAATGGGTTAACTTCACCATAGATTTCTCTTTTTCCATAAAGCATATCATATTGAAGAAGCTCAAAGGCAGATAAATAATCTTCATTATCGCTTTCGTTTTGATGAAGCTTTGTTAAAGTACCGTTGTCTATATTAAGCTGCTCTAAAACATAAGCATTAAGCTGATAAGCTTCAAGGTTTCTATCTTTTTTAGGAAGATTCATGTTATCCCAAATTACATAAGGAGTATCATAAAGAGTGTTAGCAGTTAAATCTTCTTGTTCAATTCCAAAGGTTGGAAGGTGGTCACCGAAAAGAACTAAAACTACATCTTCATTTGTCTTTGAAAGCTCATTGATAAGATCAGCAACAAACTGGTCCATTTCATGAATTTGGTTTACATAATATTCAAAAGCATAATCTTTTTCTTCGTCAAAGCCATCAACCTTGATGTAATCTGGTGAAGAGCTGTATTCCTTAAGTAATTGCTCCTTAGTTAGAGCTGTATCAGCAGCTTCAGCTTTTGCAGCGTCATGAAGGGCTTCTTCAGCAGCTTCATTAGTAGCTTCATCAGAAGTTTCATCGCTTTGAAGGTCGCCAGATGGGTTGTTTGGATATTTTCCATGACCTTGAACAGAAATAGTGTAAATATAATCTTGCTCTTCTGTAGATTTAAGGGTATTCAAGATTTCCTTAATAAGGATTTTATCCTTTGCCCAGCCAGTTGGATTTTCTTCTATAGGATTCATATACTCTAGAGAAGTAAAGGTATCAAAGCCTAGGTTTGCAAAAACCTTATTTCTTCCATAGAAGGTTCCATCATTATTGTGGATTGCATGAGTGCCATAGCCCAATTCTTTAAGATTGTAAGCTGCACTTTCAGCAGTAGTTTCTTTTAAGATAGTTTTGTAAGGATATTCTCCAGGACCAAAAAAGTCAAGATTCATTCCAGTAATAGCTTCAAACTCTGTATTTGCAGTACCAGCTCCTATTGAAGGAACAGTTAAATAACCAGAGGTAAACTCAGATGCAAGTTTATGAAGGTTTGGAAGGGGATCCTTAGAGAATTTAACGTCTTTTAATGTAGTTACATCAAATAAAGATTCAAGCTGAAGCATTATTATATTTGGCTTTTTAACTTCAGTTTCTACCTTTTTCTTACTTCCAAGAGTTTTTGAGGTAATTTCATCTATTGCTGTTGGTGAATAATCTTTAGGTTTATTCATTCCAGTGTTAACCAGACTATTTACAAAACAGTATACAAAGCCGTAATCCTTATAGGCATCAGCGATATTTCCAAAATTTGCAGCCAATACATTAGTTGAAAGGGCTACTTGAGTAAAGAGAGTAACTACAACTGTTATTATTCCAACTATAACAATATTTCTAAGGTAAGAAATTTTGTTTTTATAGATTGGAGCACGACGCCAAAGGCAAACCAAACCAATAACAAGTAGTATAGCTGCCACAATAACTAAACCGATTTGGAAGCCATTAAAATACTTTGTCAGTATGGTTGTCCCATCTCCTAAAAGAGTAAAGTCAGTAGCTGTAAATGGAGTAACTCTGTTACTTAAAATGATAAAGTTTGTAATTCCGAAACCTATCCATAAAATAGAAAGCAGTGTTGCCACAAATACTCTTCTTCTGGTTAAGAATGTAATGGATAGTGTTATAAGAATTACAAGTACATTGTAAAAGAATACCTGCGGTTTCGTCAGCATGTGACCAAACCCCTTAAACAGTGACGCACGGTTAAAGCATTCAATGATTAAGTTAATAAAGGTTGCTAATAGCATTAACATTACTAAGGTTTTACAGTTATCCTTTGTAAAAATTTTCTTCATTAATTTCTTCATAATAAAATCTCCTAATATAAAAATGTTAATATACTTGCTAAAAAATACTTACGATAAGTGACCATCCAAATCTATGATTTGGCTAATGAGAAGTTAAGTGACAGTCTAAAAGTGATGCTCCAAATCTATGATTTGGTCAGCAGAACTCTCACAGTGTGCATCTATGATTTAGTTACGGAACTTACTCTTTGACCACTTCTTTGAATGAATATGAAAAGGAGTCTCCTTATTAATATATTTTATCTCTTTATAATATAAACCTTAAAAGAGAATATTTGTAGTAGTTAAACAAAGTCTTAAGAAAACTTTAATAATTTTTTTATTCTTTAGCTAATATATGAACTTAATATTATTACGTTCATAAAAAAACAAAAGTGCTTTAAATATTAATATAAATTTAAAGTATTGTAAAGATGTTCTTCGAGCTTCAAAGAACAACTACACTTTTTATAACAATACTAATTATATAAAAAAAGAGAAATTTTTACAATAAATAAAAAAGAAATCTCAATGAGAGATTTCTTCTAAAATAAAACTATTTTTGACTTAAATTATTTTATTTTGAATAGTATTTATGGCCATTTATATATACATCTGAAATGTTTAAGTTTTTATCAAGTAGAACCAGATTAGCTTTTTTACCTGAAGTAATACTTCCCATAGCATCAAAGACACCAATCTCCTTTGCTGGGTTCATAGTTGCACATTTAACGGCACTTTCTAAAGGAACTCCAAAGGAAACAGCCTTTCTCAAACAATTCATTAAAGAAGTGGCGGAACCAGCAATGGTACCATCCGTTAGAGTAGCTAGACTTCCTACTACAGTAACAACTAATCCACCAAGAGTATATGTTCCATCGGTCATTCCAGTAGCTCTCATGCTGTCGCTTATGAGAATTATATGATCATCTCCAAAAAGCTTGAAGGTAGATCTAACTATGTTTGGATGACAGTGAATACCGTCAGAAATTAATTCTACATAACAGTTTTCAGTATCAGCAGCAGCGCCAATGATGCCTGGATCTCTGTGAAGCATAGGAGCCATTGCATTGTATAAGTGAGTAACGTGACAGGCACCTTTTTCAAAAGCTTTAACTGCAGTATCATAATTTGCAGCACTATGTCCAAGGGATAAAATTGTTTTATCCTTTAACTCCTCTATAAACTCCATTGCACCTTCAAGGTCTGGAGCAATAGTAACGATTTTAATTTTTTCACCAGAGGCTTCATTTAATCGGTTAAAGACATTCACATCTGGTTTTTTCAAAAATTTTTCAGCATGAGCTCCTTTTTTACCTGGGGAAAGGAAGGGGCCCTCTAAATGAATTCCTAAAAATTCTGAACCTTGAGCATTTTCATAAGTTCTTGACTCTTTGCAGATATTGTATAATTCTTCTTCATCTAAAGCTAAGGTTGCAGGTGTGAAGGCAGTAACACCTTGACTTGCTTCAAACTTTGCAATGATTTCAGTGGCTTCATTAGTTCCGTCACAGAAGTCATACCCCATAGCTCCATGAAGATGAATATCAATAAGTCCAGGGATGGCATAAAGTCCTTCACCGTCAATAACTTCTTCTGATGTATTTTCACATAAAGAATCTACAAAGATACCATCCTTAATGAAGATATCCTTAGTTACAAATTCACAGCCTTCAGTAAAAACCTTTGCATTTTTAATAATCATAGTTTCACCTCTTATAAAAGTTGAGAAAGAGCTGCTTCATCAGCAACGATAATAACATCATTGTGAAGCTGTAAAATTGAAGCAGGAACGAGTGGAGTAACAGGTCCCTTTAAAGCCTTATAAAGGATATCGGCCTTAGCTTCACCACTTACAACTAAAAGAATTTTTCTAGCCTGCATGATGTTTTTTATTCCCATGGTATAAGCTTGTTTTGGAACATTTCCATCAGGAAAGAATCTTTGATTTGCCTTTATAGTTCTATCAGTTAAATCTATGCAGTGGGTTTCCTTTTCAAAAACAGCACCAGGCTCATTAAAGCCGATATGTCCGTTATGGCCAAGGCCTAAAAGCTGCATATCAATTCCACCTAAATCAGAAATACATTTATTGTATCTAGTACATTCCTTTAAGTCATCCTTTGCAAGACCGTTAGGAATATTTATATTATCTTCCTTAACATTGATATGTTCAAAAAAGTTTTTGTGCATAAAGTGATAGTAGCTTTGCTCACTTTCTCTCGGTAAGCCTTTATATTCATCAAGGTTAACTGTTTTAACTTCAGAGAAATCTAAGTCACCCTTTTCATACCATTTGATTAATTGCTCATAAATTCCTATAGGAGTTGAGCCCGTTGCTAAACCTAAAACGCAGTTAGGCTTCATAATAACTTGTGCAGATAAAATATTTGCTGCTTTTCTACTCATGTCTTGATAATCTTTTGCACTATAAATTTTCATAAAAAAACCTCCTGAAATTTGTCTTTAAGTGTAATCCAAATAGTTAATTTGAGGGAAACTCTTTCTTAACAGTTTAATATATTTCCCGTTATAAGTTATCTTCTAGATATAATTATTAAATCCTTTTAATTTTTATGATATATTATTTTAATTATAATTTATCACAATATAGTTATAATTTTGGCAAAGATAATCAACAATTTCCTTAAAAATCATTTGGAAATAAACGGTAAATCGACTATAATGAAATTAAGGAGAAGTAGGAAATGGGAAGATTGAAGCGTATATTGCAGATGAAAATAGATATGAAGCAATGATTTATAGTAGAAGTGGAGTAAATAGAGAGCCACATAATTCATTGTTGAGGAGGGATTATTATGTGGAAGATTAGAAGTGCAAGTAGTAAAGAAGATGAGATACTTACAAGCATAGCCGCTGAATCAGAGGCCTATTGGGGATATGATGAAGAATTCATGGAGATATATAAAATAATATATAATGTGACTCCTGAAATCATAAGTGAAAATTTAGCCTATGTGTTGGAAGACGAAGGGGATATTATAGGTTTTTATGTGGTGATTCAAGAAGCTTATTTAGGTGAAGTTGAATACTTTTATATTAAACCAAGGTACATGGGAAAAGGTTATGGCAGAATTATGTGGGAGCATATGATAGATTTGTGTGAAAGCTTTGGTATTTTAGAGATTGAGCTTGTTACAAGTCCTCAAGCCAAGGAGTTTTATATTAATATGGGAGCTGTAGTTGTAAGCGAAGTGCTATCTCAAGTTAATTCAAGAAAGATTCCTAAGTTAAGATGTGAAGTTTTAAGAAAACAGAAAAAATAATTTAATCTGTTAAGAATTATTGTACTTTAATAAAGAATAATACGTATTATCTATATAAGGAAACTCTTCCTCTTATTCATTTGAATGAGCAGGTTTAATTTATCTAAATCGTAGATTTAGAGTTTCACTTAAGGAGATACGTATTTTTATTTGCTATGAAAAATTTCTTCTAATGTTGATAGACTTTAAGTTACTACAAATTCCAAAGGAAGGAATTAAAAATTAAAGTAAACAATAAAAAAGGAGGTATTTATGAAAAGAGCAAAGATAATAATTCCCTTATTAATAGCTGCCCTTTTAGCAGGCTGTGGAGCTAAAAGTTCTAACGGGTCAACAGCTGATAGTACATCATCAGATTATGAGGAAGCAAAGCAGGAAATAGCCTACGACGGTGAAGGTACAGCTCCAATGGAGGCAAATGCAGAAAGTACCAGCATTAATTTTGAAAATTTAAGTGAGAAAAAGATTATAGACAATGCAAACCTTTCAATTGAGACAGTAGAATTTGATAAGGCTGTGGATACATTAAAGACATCACTTGAGCAGTGTGAGGGTTATATGCAGTCTTCTAACATTAATCATCCAGGAGTTGGCAGCAATAATTATAAAACCTATAGAAACGCAGACTTTGTGGTAAGAGTACCAAAAGAAAGCTTTCAAGACTTCCTAAAGTCAGCAGAAACCATGGGAGTTATCACCAATGAAAACAGTAGTAGTGAGGATATTACAAAACAGTATTACGACACAGAAACTAGACTTAAGGTTTATGAAGCCCAAGAAGCCAGGTATTTAGAATTATTAAATGAAGCAAAGACTATGGAAGATATCCTAACCATAGAAAAGCAGCTTACAGAGGTAAGGTATAATATTGAATATCTTACTGGATACAAAAACCAAATGAATGACTTAGTGGATTATGGAACGGTTAATATAAGCTTATATGAAGTTGATGAGCCAACTAAGTTGGTTGACAATCCTAAAAACTTTGGAGATAAAATAGTTAATGCTTTTGCTACGTCTCTAAAAAGTTTGAAATATGTGGGAACAAGTTTAATATTAATTATTGTATCAATAATACCTTATGCAGTAATTCTTAGTATTATTGGCTGGATTATCTTCTATGTATATAAAAAAATAAATAAGAATAAATTTAAAAAGTAAGATATGAAAATTAAAAGGCCTTCATAAATAGAAAACTATTTGTGAAGGCCTTTTAAGGTATAAGCTATTATAATTTTTAGAGAGAGATTTCAATTAAGACTAAGGTTGAAAATTAGAAATCAAATTAGAAATTTCATTAAGAGTATTTAAAGCAACCTTATCTTCAAGAGATTTTGCAAAGTCTGTATTTTCTAATACAGTTTTTATTTCATCAGTAGGAATCTCTTCTTCGTTAATAAGCATATTAACAAATTTATTAATTGTTGACTTGACCTTTATGCTTAAATCATGGTTATCCATCCATAGGTACAACTCATAAATTGTGAAGAAAAGATTTCGCTGGTCTTTAACAAATTTGATGTCTTTATCATCATGAAGATTTTCATTGTTAAACATAACTCTTTCTTCTAAAAGGCCTGAAAACATCAAAAGGCTGTTCATGATTGTATTGTGTTTTTCACCTATTGCTAGATTGTGAATTTCTTGTAGAAACTCAGTTAAGGTATTTTGATAAATTTTCTTCAAATCTTTATTTGCCTTATTAAAGTCATAAGGTAATAAAAGACTTTCAAATATCATGGCAATGACTGCTCCAGTAACAATTAAAAAGAGAATGCTAGCAGAGAAAATGTTTAATGAGTCATATACTATAAAGCCAATGCCAAAGGCACAAATAGAAATTAAAATACCGCTGTACTGGTATTCTTTCTTATAGATTGCGTAAAAATAACTAGCAGTGAAAATAACTAAGCCGCCTGCACCGAAGCCCTTGAAGATGGCAAATAGAATGAATGAAATTAAGCCGCCCAAAAGGGTTCCTAGGACCTCATATCGGATGCCCTTTTGACTTGTGCCGTAAAGTGGAAGCATAATTGCAAAGGTGGTAACAATGACCCAGATTCCTTCACTAAAGATGAAGAAACCACTTAAAAGAGTTGCAATTGTCATACCTAAAGCAATACGTAAGGCAAAATAAAATTTAAAGGATAAAATAGGCAGCTTTTTCCCTTCTAAAGTTAGTTTTATATTGTTATCACTAAGGGTATTACTGACTTTTTTCGAATCACTACTAAGGTTTATGACTTCACCAACACCTTCATATATAAAGCCTAAAAGATTTATTACACTTAAACCCGCATCAGAGTAATTTGTTTTTTCATCTTCTCTTAACTTAATTTTGTATAAAGCATCTTCAAGTTCAAAGAGCTTTTTAGTTTTAAGTCCACTTTCTATGGTGGAAAGAAAAACAGAAATCTCTTTTAAAATATATCGTTCATCTTTATCATTATGAAGTTTTGGAATGATATTATTTAACTTCTCAAGACCATTTACAACAGCAAGTCTTACAGCAGCTTCGTCAGTTAAGGAAAAACGTTCTTCTTTTTTATCAAAAATTACTTTTCTAATATTTGATAAGGATTTTTCTAATATAGCATCAAGCTTTGCAGGACTTTCTCCGGCGATAATTAATTTGCACTTATTAATTAAAGTATTGCAGATACCAATGATAAGCTTATCTTCATCCTTAACATTACCTTTGCCGTAATAAATATAATTAACAATCATAATAACAATTCCGCCAAGGGCTAAAGAAATAATTCTTAGGGGAATCATTCTGTTAGGAATTGGTGTTAGAAAAAGATATAAATATTCTAATGCAAAGGGAATATATAAAGGGGCTGAAAGTCTGTAAAGCATATAGTATCCAAGGAAAAAGAAAATTAAAAAGCTGAAAATAACTGCAAGCCAAAAATGTTCAAGAGCTAAGATACTAGCCACGCCTATAACCACATTAAGGAAAACAAGTTTCAAGGTGTTTTTCACCGGATTAACGGTTAAATCTCTTCGAAGCATCGTTAAGGATGCCATGATGATGGAAACACCAATGAGACCATTCTGCGTTCCAAAAACAATTTGAAATAGTATAACGAATAGGGCAGAGCCTATGAATAAAAGGGTATTACCCATTTTCCCAATTTTTTTCATAATTCACACATACCTTCCCTTTATTGATAATAAATAATTCCATGTATCTATTAGTATTGCAAAAGATAGCATGTTATATTCAATGGTAATAAAAAGTGAAGAACGTTAATTTACTGAAGGTTGTACAACAATTCAGTATAGTATATAATAATTTAGAATGAAAATTGAAAATGAAGGACGAAAAATTATGGATAGAATTCCTAGGGAATTCTTTTTATATTTCAGTAAGATAATATAATTAAACAAATAAGAAGGAGCTAAACCATGAGAAAAAGAAAAGAGTATGAATTTACTATAGAAACTACAGAATTCCCAGGTAAAGGTATCGCAATTTATGAGGGAGAAAGAGTTGGAATAAAAGGAGCAATTCCAGGACAAAAGGTTAGAGCAAGAGTTACAAAGAAAAACTCTAATGGAATAGAAGCTAAACTTTTAGAAGTTCTTGAAGATGTAGATTATAAAATAGATCCTGCCTGTGAACTATTTGGAGTTTGTGGAGGCTGTAGCCACGGAAACTTATCAATGGACACACAGCTTAAGTTTAAAGAAGAGCAGGTTAAAAAATTATTTGAAGACAAAAATATAGAAGGCTTCGAATACCTAGGAATAGAAAGCAGCCCAGTGCATTCTGAATACAGAAACAAAATGGAATTCACCTTTGGAGACTTCACAAAGGGAGGAGACTTAGAACTTGGAATGCACGCTAAAAACAAAAGCTTTTCTATTGTAACTGTAGATTGTTGCCAAATCGTTGACGGAGACTTTAGAGCAATAATAAAAGCTACATTAGAGCACTTTAGAGCTGCGGAGCTTCCTTACTACAAAATAATGAAAAGAGAAGGCTTCCTAAGAAACCTAGTAGTTAGAAAAGCAATAAACACAGGAGAAATTCTTGTTAACATAGTTACCACAAGTCAGATTGACTATGACTTTACAGCCTTCAAGGAAGCAATCCTAGCACTAGACCTTCAAGGAGAAGTAGCAGGAATCATCAACACAATAAACGACTCTTTCTCTGACGTGGTTCAAGCTGACAGAGTAGAAGTATTATATGGAAGAGAATACATCACAGAGAAACTTTTAGGATTAAACTTTAAAATTAATCCATTTGCATTCTTCCAAACTAATACAAAAGGTGCAGAAAGCCTTTACTCAATAGTAAGAGACTTCATCGGAGAATCTGAAAACAAAACTGTATTTGACCTATACTGTGGAACAGGAACTATAGGACAAATCGTTGCACCAAAAGCTAAAAAAGTTGTAGGAATAGAGCTAATTGAAGAAGCTGTTGAAGCAGCAAAAGAAAATGCAAAGCTAAATGGTTTAAATAACTGTGAATTCATCGCAGGAGATGTAGCAGTGACCATCAAAAACGTAAAAGTTAAACCAGACATAATAATCCTAGATCCACCAAGACCAGGGGTACACCCAGTGGCTCTAGACTACGTTATAAAATTCGGAGCACCAGAAATAATTTACGTATCATGTAACCCTAAAACACTAGTAACAGACTTAGAAGTACTTGTTGCAGCAGGATACGAAGTAAAGCAAATGAAGATAATGGATATGTTCCCGAATACGCCGCACGTTGAAACGGTGGTAAAGCTACTGAAGAAGTAGGCTGATACCAAGGGTTTGATGGATTTACAATTGAAAAATTAAGTGTGTTTTGACTTCCTCCAAGGATAAATTGGAGGAAGTTTTTTTGTGGCATATTAATACGCAGAAGTATTTTAAATTTGAAAAATACTATAACTATAGAAGGTGTAATAATTCACCATAGTTAAGTCCTTGCAAAAATCCCAGTGACAATTTAAAGCTTGCCACTGGGATTTTATTTATACTTAACCTGCTATTATATAATGTATTAGCTTATTTGCCTCATCTTCAATTTCTTCTATAGAATCATGAATATAAATTCCGTTACCGCAAGCAAATATATTTTTTCTTGAGGTTTCAAAGTTGTTATCTACTTTAGGTCCTGTAGTTTCAGGGTTTAAGGTAATGTTACTTCTAAAGGCTACTAACCCATCGGATAACATTCCAAGAGCTAAAATTACAGTGTCACAGGTGATTTCTTTTTCATTAACTCCATTGGATATTTTAATGGACTTAACTCTATCTACTCCGGAAATACTTGTGATATGAGATTTTTCATATATATTGTTAGTGATCTTAGTAGATTCCGACCTAGGCCTTTCGCAAACTATTCCTTTAATATTAAGGTCATGAGCTTCTAGGTCCTTCATAATCATGTGCAAATTCTCGGTACCGTAGATGATTATGTCTTTTCCTGGTACAACACCCTCAAGATTTAAAATGTTTTTAGCATTTAACAGAGTCATAACCCCAGCACATCTATCTCCAGGGACATCTAAGGCATTTTTACCTTTTTCTTTAGCTCCATTAGTTAGTATTATATTTTTTCCGGATAACTCTTCCATTCCTCTATCGGGGCTTAAGCAAACAACTTTTCCATTATTATTTATATTAATTACCATTGTATTAAAATAGGTATCAATATTTAATTTAGAGTATTTATCTAGTAAATCCTTTAAGTATTCTTTACCAGTTATATTTTTTGTAGTGCTTATATTATAGTTTCCAAGAGTTAAAGCTCCACCTAAAGAAGGATTTTTTTCTATAACAAGAATATTCTCTATACCTTTTTTCTTTCCTTCAATGGCACATAGCATCCCAGCTGCACCGCCACCAATGATTATTAAATCGTAACTACTCATAAAAAACTAAACCTCCTTAAACCCTACAACAGGGGAAACCTTAGAATCTTTAACAACTTCAGTGATATCAATACCAAGCTCTCTACTAATTATTTTGCTTATAGGTAACAGACATCCAACACCTTGGCAACCACCCATGGTAGCTCTAGTTCTTCTCTTCACAGCATCAACAGTTCTGGCACCTAAAGGTCTATTAATAGCATCAACTATTTCACCTTCAGTTATTAATTCACATTTGCAGACCATGCGTCCATAGGCAGGGTTCTTTGCAATTAAAGCATTTTTCTCTTCAAGGGATAGATCAGTGAATTTTATAATACCTTTTCTATAAGGATTAAAATCAGCCTTTTCCTTTAAAGGTAGCCTCCTTGAAACCATATCCTTTACATAAACAGCTATGGCAGGGGCTGCGGTTAAACCTGGTGATTCAATACCAATAAGGGAGATGAAGTTTTCATTCTCACCAGTAGCTTCAATTATAAAATCACCATAATCCAAATGTGGTCTTAGCCCTGCAAAGGTTGTTAACACTCTTCCAATAGGAAGGTTTTTAACACTTTTATTTGATTTTTCTAATATATAATTTAAACTATCCTTTGTGCTTTCTAAAGCTTCCTTGCTATCTATTTCTTTAGCAGTGGGGCCAACTAATAGGTTACCATCAGCAGTTGGAGTCACTAAAACACCCTTTGATATTTTGCTTGGAACCTGAAAAATAGTTTTATTTATTAGCTTTCCAGCTATTTTATCAAGTAAAATATACTCACCCTTAACAGGCTTTAAGGTATATTTATTTTCTCCTATCATATTATTAATTTCATCACTATTTATACCAGCAGCATTTATAACCATGGTGCTGTTTATAGATTGTCCATCCTTTAAGGCTAGCTCATATCCAGAGTCAATCTTATCTATATTTATAACTTCAGCATCAAAGATAAACTCAACGCCATTTGTACAAGCATTTTCTGCAAGGGCAATAGTCACTTCATAGGGACTAACAATACCAGAAGTTTTTGCATGTAAGGCACCAACAATATCATCAGCTATGTTTGGTTCAACCTTGCTCACTTCTTCCTTAGAGAGGATTTCTAAACCTTCAACACCCAAACCTTGGCCATTGGATTTTAAATTTTCTAAAATACACATATCTTCAGCATTAAAGGCTAATACAAGGGCTCCATTTCTATTGAATTTAAAATCTAACTCCTTAGATAAAGCATCGTACATTTTATTTCCTTTAATATTAAGTTCAGCCTTTAAGGCGCCTTTCTTCTCATTATAGCCAGAATGAATTATTCCACTATTAGCCTTTGAAATACCATTTGCAACATCATTATCCTTTTCAACAACTGCAATTTTTAAATCATATTTAGATAATTCTCTCGCAATAGCACATCCAACTATTCCAGCACCAATTATAACAACATCTTTATTCATAAGATCCCCTCCTAAATGAAGCAGTAATCATTTGCTTTACTCCATTAAAATTTACTATTATTTATCTTAATTAACTTCTTTATTAAAGCTATAATTCTTATCTATAAGTAATTATAAATCTACACTTAATATAAGTAAAATTAGTGTTTTTGATTATAGTCATAGGTAAATAGTTATGAATGATTTGTGAGGATGAAGAAGTGTTTACAAAAAGAAAAGCGTAATAAGATATTCTTTACTATCGTTAACATGGAAAACTGGTTTATTATCATGAAAATGGCGAAAAGTTTATATTCATTTAAAATTAACATTTAACCTTATCTCATAAAAGCTAAGTAAGAAAAGCAACATAACTTATGAAAAATCTGTTCCTCTTATTTCAGCAGTCTGTTCCTTTAGTTTTAAATCGATTTACTCGGGTAAAGTGAGCTCTGTTTTTAAGGAGGAACAGAACATGAAAAAGGAACAGAATTTTTTTGTCTGTTCCCTGTTTTGTTCCTTAAATGAAGTTAGTGATTTCAAGTAGTTTCAGCGTTAAAGGAACAAAGAACAAAAATTGAAGTGTAATATTGGTGTACAAGAAAATAAAAGATAGATTTTTTGAAAAAATCAATGATTTAAAATTTAATGTACTAGAGTAAGAAAATTGCGTTTTGTTCTGTTCTTTGTTCCTTGAAGGAGAAAAAGTTGTTAATGAAATATGAACGGGTGGAGAATCGGCAGAATTAAGTAAAAAAGTTTATTTGGCTCGGCACAATATTGGACAGCTTTTGACTATTTATTCTTAGATTCAATTTTTCAGGAGGGGTTTAGATGATAATAGCAAAGGGAAGTTCAAGAAAAGTAAGAGTGTGGAAGAATATAGATGTTTCATGGGAGAAGCTGGAGAGTATATTTAGCAAAACCATAAGAACAGGAGAGACTGTAGAGGAGTATAAAGCTCTTCCAAAGGAAATACAGGATAACATCAAGGATGTGTGAGGCTTTGTAGGAGCTTATATAAATGATAGTACAAATGAAATTATTCTACCTAAAAATAAGTTTTCAATGGATGATGAGGGAACTAAGGAAGACACAACTCAATCAACGGTTGTGGTTTGTAAATGCTGTGGAGCTCAAAATAAAGTAACTAAAAATGAAGCAGAATGCGAGTATTGTGGATCACCACTACAATAAAATGATTTTAATATGAAAAGGCAAAGTATATACTAATAAATATAAGAAGGTTAAAAATAAGAACGGCCTTCACTTTATTATAAGTGTGGAGAGCTGTTCTTTGTATTTTTAAATATGAAAGCTTTCCGTTTACTTCTTTAGTTAATGCTTCAATACTGTCATCCTTTAGTGTATAGTAGTGTTAATGCATAATTTAAAAAGTGTGGAGCGAATTATTGGCTTTATAGATTTTGTAAAAGGATTTTATATGCAGAATATGGATATAATTATTTAAAGGTATAGGATTTAAGTTATATGTAAAGAAAGAGGTACAATTTATGAATAATAAAAACACAGAAAATATTTTTGAGATAAAGGGAGAGGTTACCCTAGTAACTATATACAAGAAAAATGGAACTCCACTGAAGACTCAAATTGACACAGAAGATTTGGAAAAGGTTAAAAGTGTTGGAACTTGGTTTGCAGAGTGGAATAAGGATTTTAACAGCTACCTAGTTCAAAATATAAGCTCATCAAAGGTTAATAAAAAGGCTAAGCCTTTAAAGCAAGGAATTCAAACCATAATTATGGGAGTGTCAGCAACTACTCCAGTAAAGCATATTAATGGGGATACATTAGATAATAGAAAAGCCAATTTAAGAATTTATGATAGAAATGAGAAGAATGAAATCGAGCAGGTGGATGAAAGCACCATTGCTATTTTATTAAGAGATAAATACGGTAATGTAAATGCTAAGGCACTAATCTCTCCAGAGGATAAAGAGCAGGTTTTAGCTGAGGGCTTCGTATGGACTACTTACAAACATAGAGATAAAACCATGGTAGTAGCTAATACCCCTGAAGGAAGAATCTATCTTGATAAGCTGATTTTAAAGCCAGATGATATGCAAAGAGTTCATCATATAAATCTTAATCCTTTAGATAATAGAAGAAATAATCTTGAGCTAAATTCTATAGATTTAGATTAGATGCACAATAGCAGGAATTATTATTAGAGGATACTACAACAATTAGTTGGACAGAGGGTACAGTGGAAACTTGTGCTAATTACATTACTGTAGTGTACAATGATATAAACAGTAAAGGAAGAAATAGAGGAAATTGAAATGGACGGAACAAGAAGAAGTAATATTAAAATAGGAGCAACAGTTTTAGTGGTTCAAAAGCAGGATCAACGCACTGGAAAGCTGACAGAGGGTGTAGTGCAAAGAATTCTTACAAATTCACCAGAGCATCATCATGGCATAAAAGTCATGCTTGAAGGTGGCATTGTTGGCAGGGTGAAAGAAGTAAAATAAAAGTTAGTATAATTGTGATGAATCAGGGAAAAGTCTATTTTTCGGGGTATGCTAATGTGGTCTTAAGAGCTAATTAGCAAGGAAAAGTTCTAGTAACTATAATTAATAAAGTATATAAAAAGCAAACCATACCTTGACGTAGATTTTACGGCAGGGTATGGTCATTTTTAATGAGAATAAAAGAAGGATGGTGATGGTTATTATGTGGGCATTGAAAACTTTATTGGTTATTATAGTGGTATTAATAATATTTATAAAGGTAAGTCCCGTATTTGGGGGGAGTGCCTCAAAGGAGGCTAATAAGGAATATTCGGAAAGAGGGACTAATTATATAGATAAAAAGTTTATATATCCAGAGCAATATAAATTAAAGGTGGAGGCTGGCGAAAATAGTATTTCAAAGAAGGGAAGAACTCCTAAGGATGCATTACCAGTGATGAAGCCAACTTTTAAGAATAACCCAGATATTAAGGAGTTAAATGTAACATGGCTTGGACATTCTGCATTATTGATACAGCTCCATGGTATGAATATTATGATTGATCCATTATTCAGCCGCCGTACATTTCCAGTTAACTTTGCTGGGCCAAAACGCTTTAGTGAGATGCCGATAACAATTGAGGAGATTCCAGAAATTGATTTACTTATTATTTCTCATGACCATTATGATCATTTGGATATGTATACAATTAAGAAGCTTGACAGTAAGGTGAGAAAATATATTGTGCCACTAGGTTTGGAGAATCATTTGCAACGATTTAATGTTGAGAAAGGAAAAATTCAAAGTATGGCTTGGTGGGAAGAATTTGAATTCAATGGATTAACTATTGGATGTACTCCTGCAAAGCATTATTCCAATAGACAGTTATCAGACAGGGGGAATACCCTTTATGCTTCTTGGGTTTTAAAGGATGAGTATCATCAGATATATGAAAGTGGGGATACCGGTTTTGGTGGACATTTTAAAGATATACATGACAGGTATGGAGACTTTGACTTTGTTATGATGGATAGTGCACAGTATAATTCTGCTTGGCATGATAGTCATATGTTCCCAGAGGAGGCTGCTATGGCCGCTAAAATTATGGGAGCACGGATAAGTATGCCAATTCACTGGGGAGCATTCGCATTATCAAGACATGGATGGGATGATCCACCAGAGAGATTTGTAACCTGGGGAGAAAAAAACAATATGGAAGTAGTTACACCTAGAATTGGAGAAACAATGGCATTTGATAAGTATCAAGAGTTTCAAAAATGTTGGTGGAGAGATTTTGAATAGGGTTTAAGGAGATGTTATTTATGGATTTTATTAAAAAGACTAGTACTTTATATTTTATAGCAGCTATATTATTTTTAATTGTTGCAGTAAGGGAGAAGAGTAGTATATGGACTATTTTAGGGTGTGTAAATATTATATTCGGAATAAATTATAAGAAACGAAATAGATAAGGAAACACCTTTCAATTTCATTCAAAGGTATGCGATAAATTATAAATTCTAGTAGCTTAATTAAGGGGTTAGACACTGATGTGGTTGAAGGTTATAATATGTAGCTTAGGTTGTTCTGAAAATTCGATATAACAAAATAGTTGTAAAATATGATTTTTAATACTTGTCCTAGTGTATCAGTATATAAAAACATGAGGAATTTAAAGATATTTGCAGGAATATGAATATAATCTGTGTAAACTAATTTATATGGAGGTTTTTGAGGCTGAAATCATGATAAGATATGTCTTGTCGCTGAGAGACGCGGCAAAGAAACAACGAAAGTTTGAAAACAGCTAAAGAGTGAAGGAAACTCCTTCTCACATTCGTTCGAATGAGTGCTCGAAGAGTAAGTTCCAGTAACTAAATCATAGATTTAGAGTTTCACTTAAAAGTTTTTAAAGAAAGTTGTTGACAGACAAGAAATTGTCTATTAGAATAGTAAAAGTCGTCACTAACAAGTGATGAAGTAAAAAAGAATTGGTCTTTGAAAATTAAACAGAGAAATAAAGGTAAAACCAGTTAATTTCGATAGAGATAATCTATCAACAAATGACTTTA
>OKWQ01000170.1_pt1 | contig 40907 bp, 28 predicted proteins | sample 1607071 | NCBI WGS metagenome assembly OKWQ01 (sample SAMN07501039, study PRJEB24779) | human gut metagenome
CGGCCAGCTGACGGAGCCCATGCCAGTTTCCCACACCCATCTTTCCGTACACTACCTACATCTACAAAGCGTCATTAATCAGCTAAACCCCAAATTTAAAAGAATTTCTACACCCTAAATAACCATTCCATTATTCGGACTGATGATCTGCCCGGTCATCGAACTTTGAACAAGAATACTGCAAACCAGTTCTGCAATATCTTCCGGTGTGGAAATACGCTGTAAGGGCAACTTTCCGCTAAGCCGGTACATCTTTTCTTCTTCCCCCTCCCACCATCTGGTGGATATGGCAGCAGGCGCTATACAATTTACCCTGATATCCGGCGCCAGTACATGTGCCAATGATTTCGTCAGACAGTGCACCGCTCCCTTGGACACCGCATATGGCAGGGACGAGCCGGTACCTGTAATCCCTGCAATACTTCCCATATTCAATATGGCACAGTCTTCCTGCTTACCTTTCTGCTTTTTCATAATCGGCGCAACAGCCCGGGCACAGTAGAACATTCCTTTGACATTCACAGAGAATAAATGATCCCACACCTCATCTGTGACGCTTTCCATATCCGACAAGTCTATCTGCTTTGTGATACCTGCATTATTTACCAGATAGTGAATTGCTCCCAACGCACTTTCTGCTTCCCGAACCATTTTCCGTACGGCATAATCATCCGATACATCAGCCTGAAGTGTAATTACACTGCCTCCCATAGCTTCTATGATACTGGCGGTTTCCCGGGCTTCTTTCCCGGAATTTGCATAGTTTAATGCAATTGCAGCTCCGTATTCAGCCAGTTTTATGCATACAGCTCTGCCCACTCCCGTTCCTCCTCCTGTAACAAGAACTGCTTTATCTTTCCATTTATCTTTCCGTTTATCTTTCCATGTGATCATTTCATCAACCTCCTTACTCTTTTGATTTATTATACATTTATCCGGTTATCGTGTATAATAGTTGATAGTGATAAGATCAATCAGATAAAATGATGAGGTGAAAAAATGGAGAGTTTAGAACTACGAATATTCCGAGAAGCTGCCAAGTCGAATTCAATTTCTAAAGCTGCTGAAAATCTGAATTACGTACAGTCAAATGTAACTGCACATATAAAGAAATTGGAAGAAGAACTGGGCACTACATTATTTATACGCCATGGAAAAGGTGTCACACTGACCGAAGACGGTGAAAAGCTGCTGCATTATGCGGATAAAATTCTTGAAATGCTGGACAATGCTTTATCCGCATTTCAAAAAAAATGTGATAGACTGCAAATCGGAGCAACACAGACACTGGCCGCCTCCCGATTGCCCCTCTGGATATCCGCCTTCCGGAAAATATATCCGGACATCCGATTATCAGTTGTCACCAGCAGTCAGGAGGATCTGATTCAAAATCTGGAAAAGCACGCACTTGATTGTGTATTTGTAGAATCAAAATACATATCACCCTGTGGGAAATCCATCTTTCAATTTTCAGAAGAATTAAGCGTCATCGCTCCTTTGAAGAGTTCGCCGCAATCCCTGCCATTTCGTCCGATTGTTGTAAATACTTTGACTACCTGCCCTTTTCGAAAACAGCTGGCCGCCTGGTCTTTTTCTCAGAATCATTCGGAACCGTCAGTCATCGAATTTGATACGGCAGAAGCAATCATGAATGCTGTGTCACTTGGTATGGGGATCTCTCTGCTGCCCTCTAGCCTTATTGCCGGAAAAAATAATCTTACCGCATTTCAAATTCCGGAAATAAAAGATTTTGATCTGCATATGGTGACTCTTGGCGGGCAGCAAAACAAACAGGTATTTCAATTCAGAGACATTGCAGCCAATTTTATTAAAATACAAAATACCCCTGAAAAAATGCCTGTGCAGCAAAATTCCTGCACAGGCATTCTGATCCCGGGAGAGTTTATCTGCCCGGACTTAACACACGGATGGTGTAATGTCCTTTTCCCATATGTTTTGATTGATAAAGAGCTTTATCACCGTATTGATAAAGTCTATGATAATCCGTCGTCCCCTGATTATAAATACAACAGCCAATACTGACATTTACAGGAATATAATTGATACAGGCAATCTGAAGCCCCCGTATCTTTTCATAAAGACAGTCAAGACTCTGCCTGCAGATGGATTCATCCGCACATTTCAAACTGTACACAACGAACTCATCTCCTCCCATTCGGAAAAATACATCTTCTTTTGAAAATTGAGCCCGAATAACTTTTGCAATTTCTTTCAAAACTTCATCACCACTGGCATGACCATAAGTATCATTTATGGACTTAAAATCATCAATATCTAAAATGCAAAATGCCCCATACTCTTTGCGCTCAGCAAGATGCTTTATCTTTTCCTCACCGATACCCCTGTTATAGATTCCAGTAAGCACATCTTTCTCAGATTTCTCCCTGAATTTCACATAGTTTTCCACATTCTCAAGCCTGTCATCCAGGATAAAAAAATTGACACCGGCTGCCAGAAAATAAAATGCCACTAAATCAACGAAATCTTCTAAAAACAACCGAAAATCCTTAGCCAGATAGTTACATATACAGTAGATAACAGCAATGATTGTAATATAGAGACATACTCTCCAGGGTTTATCCAATATAAATAATGGCAGGACACAGATAAAAATCATTATTGTTATGGAAGGCTGGGTCGGATCCAGGAATGTTCCCAGCATAATTGCCATGATCATAACCGGCGTTATCACTGCATAAAAGGCAAATATGATATGTTTTATCTTCTTCTTATGTAAAAATTCAGCCAAAAATAACATCGCAACATAATATACTGCCATAATTAGAAACTGGGTATTAAACGTAACAATGTCTCTCAATAAAAGACAAAATAATAAGACTGCAACGGAAATAATAACCCCAACAACGGAAAAGTCCCTTAAGCTTTTATAATTTCTAATCCTGATCTCTTCTGGATATAAATCAACTGTTTTACCTAAAAAATTAGTTTTTACTTTCTGGAACATTTCGTATCTCCTTTGTGTCTCTTATAAATATTGAAGCATGATATAAATTATGATTAGTTATCTCATATATTCAATATAGGATTACAGTATAACATAATATCGAATAAATTACAGCATTACATATGCTGTAATTCTAATTCAAATCGAATTAAATTCAATTAAATTGTGACCTTACCTGCCCTTACAAATATAAAAAATGCCGGCTGACCTGTTACTAATTACTAACTTCAGCCAGCTGGCATTTATACTTTGTAAAGTTGATTATAATTAAGATTATTTTCGTTATACTTTATATTCACCATATCGCTATTGTCAATCGTGTCAGTTTCCATCAATTACCATACAGATCCATGACTCTCTGAACCATAGCTTCAACATCAGATTTTGACACTGTCTTTTCCGCTCCATCTATATCACTTTTTTTGAGAACGCCTACCCGTTTCAAATTTTCTACATCTGACATCGCCCATTCCGGCACAGAACTGATATCTACATCTTCTTTCTGCTTTTTACTGGCTTCCGGCTCAGGCAGTGTTCCAAACGCCCTGCTCACAATCACCAGCATATCCATACCGTCAGCCTCTTCGTTCTCACGATCTTCCAACCCTTTCAAAAGAGAATCTCTTTTTATTCTGTTGCCATATTTAGCAGCAGTTTCAACCATAAGATCCGATGCCTGTCCCAGAGTCATGCTCCCTTCCGATGCCTGGGAATCCTTCGAATCCTGTTCTCCCTGAGCTTCTCCGGGTGCTTGCGTTTCCCCTGCCTTTTGTGTCTCCCGGGTCTCTCCAGCATTCTGTGTCTCCTGGACCTTTTTGGTTTCTCCCGTTGTCCCACTTTCTTTTGCTGTGGGACTGCATGCTGTGATACCAATTGCACAGCCCAGTAAAATTCCAGTTAATACAGCCGCTTTTTTTGCTTTCAAATTAAATTCCTCCTTATATTTAGCTTCCCTAACATTTATTATATGAAATTTGTAGGAATAATCAAGTAAAACCTTTCTTTTCTGGCAGAGCCCGATTTTTCATATGTAAAATCAAAATAATTATGGTTACATAATGGCTTTAGATATACACCTAATCTGCCGGACACTTGCTGATTGGCTCAGGATTATTATTCTGATGATGTAAATTATTTCCCAGTCCAGGAATTCTGATGAAAAGAACATTTAAAAGAACCTGCTATGATTATCCTCATAACAGGTTCTCTTCTTAATTATCTTCTTATTTATCTACTTACACTTATCTATTTTCCACACAAAATAATTTACAGCCAAACTTTACACAATAGCTCCTCCCCCATCAACAACAATAAACTGCCCCTGCACATAACTGGAAGCGTCACTGGAAAGATAGAGCACGGTACCATTCAATTCCCCTTTTTCTCCCGGACGTCCGGTGGGATTCATCATGGAATATCCCTGTAAGAACTTCTCGGATTTAAACAGCGTCCCGCCAGTCATCTCTGTTTCAAATAAAGCAGGACCGATTGCATTTACGGTAATTCCAAATTTTGCATAAGAGCACGCCATGCCTTTGGTTAATCCAAGAACCGCAGATTTGGAGGCATTGTAGGAATGGCGGATAAACATATCATCTTTATCTGCGATAACCGCATTGACGGAAGCAATATTGACCACTTTTCCATATTTCCGTTCTTTCATCTGAGGAACAATGTATTTCGACATGAGGAAGATACCCTTTACATTGGTATCAAAAGATTTATCCCAATCTTCTTCGGTCATGCTGTCCACCCCGCCTCGTACCGCAATACCTGCATTATTTAACAGAATATCAATATGTCCGAAGCTATCCAATACCTGCTTCACCGCAGCTTTAACACTTTCTTCATTCGTGACATCACAGCCCACAGCCATTACTTTTCTTCCTGTATTTTCAATTTCCTTTTTTACCTGATTCAGCTTTTCCACACGCCTTGCCATAATTGCCACATCTGCTCCTGCCTGTGCATATGCCAGTGCTGCGTCTGCTCCCAATCCTGAGCTTGCACCTGTTACTACTGCTGCTTTACCTGTCAAATCAAACAAACTACTCATATCTGATTGCCTCACTTTCTATATATTGTTATTTAAATGCGTCCAGTTTCCATAAATGTTGTCCTGTCATAACGCCCCGTCAGCAGATAAGGAATAATATCATCAGCATCTAAATTTTCTACCAGATTCAGTTTATGCACCAGCAGGCTGTTTTTAGAATAGGCTCCGCCTACGATGGTATGAATCGGAAGTTCCGCCCAGGGATCGTCAATACTGGATTTCATATTCAATGAAACCATTCCCGGTTCCCAGGAATTATAATTATATTCGCATAGATTCATCAGAAGTGCTCCGTTGCGGAAATGGGACACCCCATTTTCATCCGGCTCCCTGTCAAAATGATAATAGAATCCTCCGCCATAGGTCTTCTTTCCTGCTTCCGGCGCCTGGTACAGCATATGAGTCAGCGGGCTGTTGTATTCGCCAAGCTCCATAGCTGCCTCAACCAATTGTGTCCCTCTTCTGGTAACGCTGGCTGTTACAGAATTCCCATTTCGCCGGATGACAAATTCTCCTCCCAGCTTTTTGGGAATGCTTCCATTATCACGTCCGCACTGGACTGCCATTTCTGCTCCCTGCCCTCCAAGTACCAGACCAAGCGGATAAAGGCCTAAGGTTTTCCCATACGTAGCATAGACACCCAGAATGGCTTCGTAATAATCGTCAGCAAATGTGGGATTCTTAACATGGCAGATGGACAGGGTTACCACCGGAATGGAAAATGGTTTCAGCGGCGGCGGCAGCAATCTTGCAATCGCGGATGGATCTGACAGATAACTAATGTACAGTCCCTCCTGATTATCCATTAGTGATACTTTTCCAAATTCAGGAATCTCTTCAGATGCCACCCGGAAACTTGGCACCTTTTTCTTTTCTGCAAACAGTTGACGGCCTGCTTCGTATCCGGTGCGGACAGCAGGTGCAATGGTTCCATCTTTCACCGCACTTCCCACTACCTTAAGCTCAATATTCTTTTCCTTCAGTCCCTCTGCAAGAGAAGCATCCGGGCGGAATCCCAGCGAGAGCACGACTGCCTCTGCAGGCACATGCACTTCCTGATGATCTTCTGTTTGTTCCAGGATAACACCATCCGGACGAACCTCTTTTAAGGCATGCCCAAGCAGATACTCTGCACCATACTTAGTCAGACGTCCGCAGACATCCGCCACATTTGTATGATTACATCCGGGAGCGACTTCGCCCAGCATATCCACAATTTTCACTTTATTTCCCAGATCACCCAGATATTCCGCTGTTTCCAGACCGGTCAGTCCTGCTCCGATTACCACAACCTGCTTATCCGTAATCTTTGCATTTCCGTTTAGAACCTCTTCTACGGTGTAGACATTTTCTCCATGAATGCCCGGTATTTTTGAAGGAACTACGGACACAGAGCCAGTTGCGATAATGACCCCATCCGGTTCACATTCCATAACATTCTCTATGGCCGCCTCTGTATTTAATCTTACTTCCACACCCAGACGCTCAAATTCCTGCCGGTAATAGTCTGCAATCCACTGCATCCGCTCTTTCAGCGGCGGTTTTTTTGCCAGATTAATGGTTCCGCCCAGTTCTGCCTTCCGATCCATCAGGACTACCTTCACACCACGCAAAGCCAATGTCTGTGCGGCACACATTCCCGCAGGTCCTGCACCTACAACCACAACCCGGTGCCCCCTGGTATCACGGGGAAGACCGCTGTACTTACGCTCTCTTGCCAATCTGGGATTCAGAGCACATTCCGGCGGAAGCCCGGCTGCATTATACTCATTCAGGCTTTCAAAGCAGCGCAGACAGGAAATGCACTTACGCAGTTCTTTTTCTCTGCCTTCCTGCACCTTCCTTCCCCATTCTTCATCCGCCAGCCACGCACGGCCAAGAGAAACAAAATCTTCCACCCCTTCTTCCAGGAATTTCTCTGCCACTGCCGGTTCACGAATAGCGGATACCCCTATAATCGGTATTTTTACATGACTCCTAACAGCAGCCAGCAAATCGTGCCTCCAGCCCTGGGCAAATGAAATCGGCTCGATACAGGTCATTCCCGTTTCATAAAGGCCGCAGCTTACGTCCAGGAATTCAATCCCGGTCTTTTCTAATGCCATGGCGATTCTGATGCCGTCCTGGATATGAATATAATCTTCGGTCACACCGGTCTGATTCAGAAACTCTTCCACCGAAAGGCGGACACCAACCGGAAAATCCGCACCACAGGCTTTTTTGATACCTGCAATAATCTCAGTCACAATACGCAGACGGTTTTCAAAGCTGCCCCCATACTCATCCTCTCTTTTATTGGTATAAGGAGATAAAAACTGCTGTAACAGATACCCGTGAGCCGCATGAAGTTCCACTCCGTCACAGCCTGCTTTCTGCACCCGTACCGCACCATCGATAAATTGCTGCACCAGTTGTTTTATTTCTTCAGTCTTCAGGGCACGTGTCTCCTGCCGCAGGTATTTGCAAGGTATGGCAGATGGTGCTGCTACCGGCTGTCCGCCCATCAGCGCTGACACGGTTTCCCTTCCGGGATGATGAAGCTGTATAAAGATTTTAGTGCCATGTTTATGTACCGCATCAGCCAATTCAGACAACGGTGCGATGTGGCGGTCCTTGGTAACCGACAGCTGCCTCATAAGTCCTGCTCCATGCCCGTCATTGATTCTGGTAATTTCCGGAATGATAAGTCCTGCTCCTCCTATTGCCCTTGCCTCATAATATGCGATCATATCATCGGTAGGGGTTCCGTCCAGATTCGCCAGTCCAATTCCCATTGGTGACATGACCAGGCGGTTTTTCATTTCTACATTTCCGATACTGCCAGATTCAAATAGTTTTTTATACATACCATTACCTCCTGAATTAGATTCTATTCACTTTCTAATGAATTAACCTTATACCAGAAGCCGGTGTTTTTCAACGTGCACCATGTATGATAAATATTTGACAATTTGTGCATCGTACACTATACTGAAAACAAAGCATATATCTGATCCGTTTATTCCTTTTCAAAAGTTTCCCTAAAGTGAGGTAATCCTATGACATTTCACCGTTTAATTGACCAACTGTCTTATGAATTTTCCATCGATATTGTATCTTCCAATGAGGAATGGGAGATACAGGATATCGCCCTTCTGGATGTGCGGCAGAAGGATTTTCTTCGCAACACTCTATACTTTGGTTATGATCACCAAATGAAAAACTGTAACATATCCTCAATTCAGTGTATTCTTGCCCGAACCGGAAATGATTCCCCTTCCCCTGCTGTTCCCGGCAATAGTGCTTTAGTGGATGAAGCATCACTGTTTTCCGTTTTTAACAATGCTAAAACAATCATTGAATCTACCCGAAGCAAAGGATTGTATGAAGAACTGGCAGCACTTGCAGATAGGACCCGCTCTATGGAAGCCGTGTTAAATGCTGCCTCCATCCGGCTTGGTAACTCACTTGTGCTAAATGATATTAATTTTAAAATCATTGCTGCTTCTGCCTCCATTCCTGTTATTGACCCACTCTGGAAGACGAATATCCGCCAGGGCTACTGCAGTTATGATTTCATAGGTGCCGTACGACTGTTGGAGCCACTGAAAAACGCCGCCCAGACCACTGATGCCGTGGAGGTCAGCTGCACTGAATCCCCATACCGGAAATTGAGCAGCAAAGTTTTTCATAATGGAGTGCAGGTCGGATTTATACTGATGATTGGCGGTGAAACCGCGATTCTTCCTGTCCACCGGGAAATGCTCAGCACCTTAAGCCAGGTAATCAGCTATATTCTTGCTCATTATATGCCGGATTTGTTTCCGGTTACCAGCCCCCACCAGCAGCTGCTCTACGACCTTTTGATTGGAGCGCCGTCCGAAGATATCGCCCCCAGGCTAAGCGGAATCGCTTTTCCCCCTAAAATGTCTGCTCTGTGCATCAATCCCACACAATATCTGGGCAGCCGGCACCTGAAAGACCACACAGTGAAAAACCTGAAACTCCTATTCCCCGGCACCCATGTTACTTATCATAAAAAGAACGTTGTTGCAGTCATTCCTATAGAAGAAGCTGCAGATATCACCACAGAGCTTTTGGAAAAACTGACGAAATTTTCCGATACGGAACACGTCAGAATTGGAATCAGTAACACCTTTACCCATATCAAGAATTTTATGCTGCATTATGAACAGGCAAATTCCGCCCTTGAACTGGGATTGAAACTGGCTCCCGGGGAAAAGATCTGCCGCTATCTGGATTATCAGATTTTTGACCTGTTTTCCAACATAAAATCCCCCGAGTCCCTGGGGCGGTTCTGCCATCCTGCGCTGTCACTTTTAAGACAATATGACCATAAAAATAATACACAGTTTTATCAGACACTCTGTGCATATCTGGATTGCGGATGCAGTATTAAAATCACTTCTGAACAGCTCTACATCCATCGTAATTCCCTGGTCTACCGTTTAAACCGGATCACCGATGTTTGCCGGGTGGACCTGGAAGATACACAGACCTGCTTCTTACTGCGTCTTTCCTTTTTGATTGACAAATATAACGGGTTGAATCAGGAGCAGTTGATATCCAAAATGTTTCATTGCCAAACCTCAAAATGTGCGTTATAATTACTTTAATTGCTATTTAGACAGAACCAGGAGGTGAGATGTAGGTATGAAAGACGACCAATATGAACAACTAGCCGCAGTTCTTCGTCCAATGCTGAAAAAAAACCTGATCCAAACATACGAAGCCTACATCAATTGCAGTAGAGCAGGTCACTATATCCGGAAAAATATACTTAAATTAAGGCACGATGATCTCACCTTAGAGAAAATAATTGCCCACGCAGTAAAGGAAGCCGCCTCTGAATCGATTGATGTGGAGGAGGGAATCCGTAAGCTGCGTGAATTGCGCCGGGTTTATAAGCGAAACTGGTCGGATACCATTCGCGAAGAGGTCATGGATCCTGAGAATTTGAAACCGCGTAACCCCCAGTTGCTACGTAAAGAAGCGGAAGCAGCTTATGACATCAGCATTTATAAGAGAACTGACCATCGTAAATCGGTGGAGGCCCGCATGCGGGAGCGTTATGAAGAAATTGAAAACTGGAGGGCGGACGTAACCGCTCTGATTACTGATTTCCATTTTTATGGAGGAAAACCAGCCAAATCACAGGCAAATGCTTTTATTCATGATATTGCTCTTGAATCTTTGATCATTGTCAACCGTGAATTCAATGGCTCTTTAGAAGGATACACAACGAAATTTCCAATGGTCTACATGCAGGCGCCGATCTTCAATTACCGAAGCACAAATCTGGATTTTGAAGTTGAAATCCTGCAGAATGAAATCCGTCTTTTCAACAGTTATGACTTTGAAGGCGGAAATGTCCGCGTGGAAATGAGTACGGAGAATCTGGACCTTCCATCCGTCACTTCCGCAGACACTTTAGACGAAATCAAATCTAAATATAATATTAATACTATGACTAAACGGGATCTGGATATGAAGGACCGCGAGATTCTGAACTGTCTCTATACGATGATGTCCGCAGAAACAGTTCGTACAAGATTAATTACCGGGAAATTAAAGAATCTGGCCCGGCTGGTATTTAACATTGAAACTCCGCGAAAAAAGCATTTGGATGATATCAAAGAACGGCTCTTTAAACTACAGGACTACAACTATTCGGTAACTATTACCGATAAGGAAACCGGTAAAGAGGCCGAAAAGCTTCAGTTGAATATGATTGTAACTGCCCGTGTTTATGAAGACCACGGTGTAGTTTATTTTGAAGTTCAGCCAAGTGACCAGATGATTAACACTTATATTCAGAAAAAATATGTCAATATTCTTTCCCAGAGTTATCGTTTGATTGATTCGCCGCAAACAAAAGCAATCTTGGTTATGCTTCAGTCCGAACGATTGATGTCTTACATGAATAACAGCCTTGATGCGACTTTTACTTTGAATTACTTCCGTGCACATATGAAATTGCCGCGGATGAATCCGGCGGCATTGAAAAAAGAACTGGACAAGCATCTAAAGATATTGAAGGATAAGCAAATCGTTGTGGACGAATATTCAATTAAACGTGCGGAAATCGATGTTCATTTTACACCTTTAGAGGACCGGGAGCTGATAGCTTACGGTATTGAACGCAATCTTCTGGCTGAAACAAATATTATTGACGCTGAGTATACCGTAAAAGCTTAGAGAGTGTCTTACTATAAAGAGGTAACCCCATGAAACATACTGAAGAATCTGATAACAGAGGAGGACGATCCGTACGCCGTGCTCCTAACAGCTCCCGAAGAATATAATTTCTGCATACGATACAGCTGCTGGTGGAATCTATACAAAATGCTGTATATTCCATCGACAGCAGCTGTCATGTAATCACAAAGCTGTTCATTGCTTCTCCTAACAGAAAATAAGAAAATGCGGTTCTATATATACTTCTCGAGAGTAGTCAGCAATTGCTGATAGTCAATTGGTTTTGAAACATGCTCGTTCATCCCTGCCATCAATGCTTTTGCAATATCCTCGGCAAATGCATTTGCCGTCAATGCAATAACCGGAATGCTGTCAGCCTGGATATGATTACTGTTCCGTATCATCCTGGCTGCTTCGAAACCATCCATTACCGGCATCTGAAGGTCCATCAGAACAGCCTGGTATGTACCTGGACTGGATTTCTTAAATACTTCCAGAGCCTTCTTCCCATTTTCCACACCGTCAATTACCAGCCCCGCCTCCTGTAATATAGTTTTTGCTATTTCCATATTCAGTTCATTATCTTCAGCAAGTAAAATCCGTTTTCCTTTAAATTTGATCAAAGCCTTTTCCAAGATCATTTCTTCCTGACTGCCATCTGTATCATCTTCATCTATAAATTCTGTTTCGAGACCTGGATCTGCTGTTTTCAGATAAAGTGTGACAATAAAACGGCTTCCCTCACCCAGTACACTTTCTACCTGGATATTTCCCTGCATAGTCGCTACTATCCCCTGTGCAATCGGCATTCCAAGACCCGTTCCCTGTATATGCTGTACCTCTACATCCTCTGACCGGGAAAACGGATCAAAGATACGCTTCAGATAATCCTTCGACATTCCGATCCCATTATCTTCCACCGTAAAGACAAAACATCCAAGCTCTGAAGCTCGTGCGGTAACCTCCTGTATGGTTACACATATTTTTCCTCCGTCCGGCGTATACTTCACAGCATTAGACAGGAGGTTTAATAATACCTGCCTGATCCGGTTCATATCCCCAATTAACAGCTTATGAACGAGGTCAATATATTTAAACTGTAATTCATGGCCTTTTTCCTCTGCAGCCGAACGAATGATAGAGCTGATACTCCTCATAAGTTCTTTCAGATGAAACGGCTCTTCTAACAGTACCAGTTTCCCTTTTTCAATCTTTGACATATCCAGAATTTCATTGATCAGTCCCAGAAGATGTTTACTGGATATATTAATCTTTTCCAGACAGTCTGTCACCCTGTCTGCTTCATCTATATGAGAAGCCGCTATAGCCGACATCCCTACAATTGCATTAAGGGGTGTCCGGATGTCATGGGACATCTGCGCCAGAAAATTACTTTTTGCTTCGTTAGCATTCTTCGCTGCTTCATATGCGGCCAATAATGCCTTCCTGTTTTGAGCTTCCTGCTCTTTCTCTTCCTCAACACTGTGCGCTGCAAGAATAATTTTAACCGGGATCCCATTTCTGCTCTCGGCCAATATAATATGTAAACGCATCCATCCAAAATATCCGCCGTAATCTCTCCGGTACTCCAAGTCGTAGATAGGTTCTTCCTGACCGACCCTGCTGCGGATTTTTTCTATGGAAAGCTCTTGAATGAACCGATTCCGGTCTTCTTTTTGAATCAGACGTTCACTATAGACTCTCATGAGAACTTTATAGTCATCACTGTCGCCAATATAGTCGGCAATATCTTTACGCTGATTGAAAGCCTGATATGTCCCGGCTGCAAGATCCACATAAAATACCGAGTGATAGAAAGAAGACAGCCCCCTAATAATATTCTGATATTCAAAATATAATTTCTTCTGCTGCTCTTCTGCCAGCTCCTCCTGTTTTTGTTCATTAATATTCATATTTGCAAAAATAACCCTGGTTACCACACCATCCTGCATCTCTGCAATACTGAAACGTGACCGTACCCACTCCAGATGATCCTGATACATCCTTCTGAAATCAATATCAAAAACCGGCTGTTCCAAGGTAAGCGTCTGCCGCAAAATATCCGGATTTCCGGCTCTTCGCATTTTTTCCTGATCATCTTTATACACTTGTGTCTGTATAAATTTCTCATAATACTTATTCAGTTCTCCCTTGGGAAATTCATGACTGTTGCGAATCATATCTTCCTGCCAGATAGCTTCCTCGATGTTATTTTCTAAATCAAAAATGTATATGGAATAATAGCACTGGCATAAATTGGACAATACATTTTCCCTCTGCTCTGCCTCCTGTTTTTCGTCTATATTCCTAATTGTAAACAGGATACGCTCTACCATATCCTGTCTGATTATGGTGGAATAATATTTGTAGTAGTGGAGAACCCCTTCACTATCCCATAAACGAAGCCGTCCTTCCATGTAGTTGTTTACCTGATATTTACCTGCATCTAAAATCTGATCCAGTTCCTTCTTATCCTCCGATGGCATTTTCCCAATCATCTGTTGGTAAAAATGTTCAAAATCCCCATGATGTGATAAATGAAGAAGATCACCTGAGTAATGGATACAATTATACTCTGTTTTTTCCAAATCCATGCTGACAACCAGTTTATACATCTGGGATACTGCTATCTGAGAAGTTGTCTCATCCATTCTCTTGGCAACTTCCCCGTCCTGCTCATCAAAAGCAGCTATGATCCATGGATACTCGGCTGAATACCGCGAAGAAGGAACTAACCGGATACGCCGCCATCCTCCATCCACGTTCCGGTACAGCCTTTCTAACCATTTATCCCCTTTCGACAATATATCCCTGACCTTGCTTAAGTCCACCATATCCAGCACAAGTTTTTTATATTCCGGCGCTACGATCTGTTCTGCATAAAAACGGAAATATTCTTTATAATCAGAGTATTTCAATGCAAGTTTTCGAAACTCCTCCGGCGCTTTCACAATTTTATAGGAATCATCCTTCAGGTTACACATGAAAATACCGCTGTAGCTTTCACTCAGCGTCTGTATCACCAAATCATGCTCATGTTCCAGCATAACGGTATCCGTGATATTCTGATGGTATCCCCTCAGACAAATTCCTTCTTCATAGCTCCAATCCCTGACACCGCCGCAGCGAACATATATTCGTCCCCATTTTGGGTGTGTCCAGTTATATTTCACTTCTGCCCTGCTATCAGAAATTATTTTATCTACTCCCGTCTGCACTACATGATAATGCTCATCTGCAATGCGGTTATACCACACCCGGTAGCATTCTTCAGGTGTAGGCGCCTCTTCGAATCCCAGCAATTCCAACATGACATTATCCACATACATCCTGGGTTCTTTTTTCTGATCCAATTCGATTGCCCATAATCCGGTCTGGGCCTCTCGTAGTACTGCCCGCATCTTATCTGCTTCCTTAAATCGTTCCAATATCGTTGCCCTTTCTTTTGCAAGTTTTAATTATATGGCTTCACTGCGCATAACCAAATAGTTTATATGCATAACCAAGCAATTTCTGCGCATAACCAGACAGCTTCTGCGATAAATCACTGCTAAGTATGAATTAACCGTTTTGGTTAATCACTTTATAATTTATTTTAACATTATATAACTTACTTTGCCAACCGTTTCCACGTAATAATATTGTATACAATAAATACAATTCAGTTGATTCATTATAATTTATACAGGTACCTTACTTTTTTTCAAAAACATGTTGACAAATTAGAAAGGTACCTGTATTATATAAATCAAGGTACCTTTGTTTTTTCAAATACACAATCAGATACAGAAAGGAGAACACCAATATGAACGATCAAATAAAAGATCTAATGGAACTATTTACAAGAGCAGATGCATTGCTGCACCGATATCAGGGGGCATACTTCCGAAACTTCGGTCCTTTCTCAAGCCCTCATAAGGGACAGGGCCGCGTACTCTCCCTCTTGAAACTACAGCCTGAGATCACGCAAAAGGAACTCGGATATTTATTGGATATGCGGAATCAGTCACTTGGAGAACTTTTAGGAAAATTGGAGCGAAATGGGTATATTACACGTACTCCCTCAGAAAAAGACCGTCGTGTAATGAATATCAGACTCACGGATGATGGATCAAAAGCGGCTGAAGAGCTGGGCGGAAAACAAGATGATGTAAACCAAATCTTCTCTTGCCTGAGCGATGAAGAACAGGCAATGTTGAGTGATTATCTGGAACGGCTCATCAATGCATTAGAAAAAACCTTTGAAGAAATGGGTATTCCGGAACATGACCACGGACATCATGGGAATCGTCCTCTTGATCATCCTCATGGACATCCTCATAACCATCCGTATGATCAGCAGCATGGACATCCTCATGACCATCCGCATGATCAGCAGCAGGGATATCCGCATGACCATCCATATTGCCAGCAGCAGAGACATCCGCATGATCATCCGCATGACTATCCATATTGCCAGCAGCAGGGACATCCTCATGACCATCCGCGTGGACAGGAACGTAATTTCGGCAGACCACAGGACTTCGGCAATCCTATTGCCGATAAACACATTCACAGGACAAATTTTGAGGGACGACCGGATTATTCTGGATACCCAAAACATCCGGGACATCTGGAAGAAGCCTCAGAAGGTTTTACCGAAGACACAGAACGTCCTGAATTCTACGAAGGTATGGATTGTCCCAAACATCCCGGCTGCCACGGAAACCGCTGCCGGAAATGCGATTTTGATAATAAAAAGGATTCGCATACCGGGATCAGCGAAGCAAAACAAGAACAGGAAAATAAGTTGTAATTAAGATGCAGCTTCGGGAGGGAATAGCTCCCTCCCATTTTTGCACTCAAAAACAGGTAAAAGGAGTGATAATTATGTTTACAAGTATCGTGTTATTTTTTTACGGCATTCATCTTCTGATAAAAGACCTGGTAAATGGCTTGCAAAGTAAAATAATTAGATTAGCATAATGAATTTACAAAATGCTTAGCTTTTCATTCCAGTCATCACCAATAAACATTATCACGCTTTATTGATAAAAGAAGATAAAAGCAAACCAATCTGTCATGGGATGGTCCGGTTTTTATCTTCTCTTATATATCAGGACGCTCTGTCTCCTGTCATATGATACACCCTGTCCGTAATATTCATGGTAGACTGCCTGTGGGATACAAGCAGTACAGTCCTCTCTCTGCAGGCTTCCTGCAAGGATTTCAGTACAATCCCTTCATTCAGGCTGTCCAGGCTGCTGGTAGGTTCATCCAGTAAAATAAATGGCGCGTTGTGCAGAAATGCTCTTGCAATTCCAATTCTCTGCCGTTCCCCTCCGGACAGCGTATCTCCAAGCTCTCCAACCGGTGTGTCATACCCTTTTGGCAGCTTTTCTATAAATTCATGAATGGAAGCTTTCTTTGCGGCCTGCATGATCTCCTCTCTGCTGGCATTGGGGTTGGCAACTGCAATGTTCGCTGCAATAGAATCATGGAAGAGATAGGTTTCCTGCGTTACATAGCTTTCCATATTTCTCAAATCAGAGGTATTAATATCCCTGACATTTTTATCTGAAATTTTAACACTGCCCTTTTGCACATCAAAGAAACGCATCAGTAATTTTAAAAGTGTTGATTTACCGGAACCGCTTTTTCCAAAAATTCCGATGATTTCCCCTTCCTTCATTTTCAGGGAATAATCCTTCAATATTTCTTCTTTTCCATATGCAAAGGAAACCTGTTTGCAGCATACACTGGAAAATCCGGTTGCTGCTTTTCCGGTAACCTCTTTGATCTCCGGCTCCTCCTCTAAAAGAGATAAAACCCGCTCACCGCTTGCCAATGTCTGGTTCAGATTATTGGAAAGGCTTGATAGTGCCGCAGTAGGTCCAAATGATCCCATCATGGCAATGGTACAGATAATTACGCCGGTAAAATTGCTGTATCCCGCAGTATATGCATACAACATTAAGAACAGCATACTGAAGGAAAATAGAAGGATCACCAGATTAGTAGCAGCTCTGGAACCGCCCTCCATTTTCTGTAATTCTTCCTGTTCCCCGGATAATCTCTCCGATTGTTCCCGCATACGCTTCTTTTGTTCATTTCCGCATCCATATTGAATGGTCTCGTGAAGCCCCCGAAGATTATCCAGAACGAAACTGTTCATTTCTCCCAAATCATTGCGGTATTTCATTCCTTTGGAAGAACCACGTTTTGAATTCCAAAGCGGAAGCCAAACCCCTACGATAAGGTAGCCCACCAGTGCCAGTATTCCAGCCGGAAGATAAAAATATCCAATAAAGCATGCCATAAACAGGGAGGTTAAAAATGCAATGGCGATTGGAGAAATCGTGTGTGCATAAAACACTTCCAGCAACTCTATATCACTGGTGATAATAGAAATCAGATTTCCTTTATCCTTGCCTTCCAGTTTCGCCGGAGCCAGTTTTCTAAGTGCAGAAAATACTTTGTGACGGATAATTGCCAGTAATTTAAATGCAATGTAATGATTACAAGCCTGTTCCCCATAGTGGAGAATTCCCCTGCAGATGGCAAACGCAATAAGCAGGCCAAAGGTAACTGTTAAAGACAACAGATTCTTTTCACCCAAACCATGCAGGATCCCCACGCCTGCCAGTATAGTCAGAAATATTGCAAACAGATATCCCACAACACCAAGCAGGATTGCCGCAGCCATCACATGCATTAATGGTTTGATCAGACCGATCAATTTTCCCATAATTTTAATTCCACTTCTACGATGCATATTCTGCTCCTTCCTTCTGTCTGTATTGTTCCAACTGCTGTTGATTTTCATAAAGTTTTGCATAAACACCGGCATTGCCGAGTAAATTCTCATGAGATCCCGATTCTGCTATTTTCCCATTCTGCAGTACATAGATGTAATCCGAGGAAACTACATTTTGCAGGCGGTGGGAAATCAGAAGAACCGTTTTGTGTCCCGCCAGTCCATAGATGACTGACATAATCCGTTCTTCACTTTCAACATCAATATTGGAAGTCGCTTCATCAAATATATAGATTTCCGAATCATGCAGTAATGCTCTGGCCAATGCCAATCTCTGCTGCTGTCCTCCGGAAAGGTTGGACGCCTTTTCCTGAAGCTGTGTATTCAGTCCCTGACCGGCATATAAAAATTCATATAAATCCACATCCTTTAATACCTGATCCATCTGTTCTTTAGATGCAGAAGGATTCCCCATCGCCAGATTCTCCTCAACGGTACCTTTAAATAAATAACTATTCTGCCCAACCATGGTAATATGTGACATAAGGCTGGCTTCTGAAATGTCCGAAAGTTCTTTTCCTCCAATGGTAATACTGCCTTCATAGCCTTTGTTCCTGCTGGTCAGGATCGCCGCCAGCGTACTCTTGCCGCATCCGGAGTTGCCTACCAGCGAAACAATACTTCCCTTGGAGATCGTAAGATTAACATGATCTAAAATCTTACGTTCGCTGTCATAACAAAATCCCGCATCTTTAAATCTGATCGTATGATTTTGCTCCGGTACCTCCTCTTGCCCGTTTTTCGTTTCCTGCAGATCCAAAAGGCGGAACATCTTATCACTGGCTGCCATTCCGTTCATAGCAATATGAAAGAAAGACCCCAGTACACGGAGGGGAATAAAGAATTCCGCTGCCAGAAGAATCAGCGTAACAGTACCTGCCAACCCAATATTTCCTGCTATATATTCCCGGACTGCAACGATCATACCAATCGCTGCTCCTCCGTAAGCCACCAAATCCATAACACTGATGGAATTCAGCTGCATGGTTAAAACACGCATGGTTACCCGTCGGAACTGCTCAGACTCTTTATCCATTTCTTCCGCTTTTTTCCCGTCAGCCTGATAAATCTTAAGTGTGGTAAGACCCTGTAGATTTTCCAGAAAGCTGTCTCCAAGTTCTGTATAAGATCCCCAGTATTTATTCAGAAGCTTTTTTGCAAACTTCTGTACTCCCATAATGGATGCAGGAATCAGCGGAACGCAGATAAGCAGCACAATACATGCTTTTAAACTGATAAATGATAACACTGCAAATAAAGTCAGCGGTGCAAGAAGGCTGTAAAAAAGCTGGGGCAGGTATTTACCAAAATAGATCTCTAACTGCTCCACACCTTCTACTGATACCTGGACAACCTCTGCCGTAGAGATTTTTTCCTTATAGGAAGCTCCCAATCGCAGCAGTTTTTCGTAAATTTTCTCCCTGATTGTAATTTTTACATCCCGGCTTGCAAGGAAGGATGCTTTTGCAGCAAGCCTGTCACAGCCAAACCGTATCAAAACAGATACCGCCAGGATGCAGGCACTGACTGCCAAAAGCTCCGTTCCCAGCATCCCCCGATATGTTTTTTCAATTAAATTTCCAACTGTCGCAGCTGCTGATATATTTGCAATCAGAGCCACCCATTGCCACAAAACATTCTGTATTATATATTTTTTAGAATCAGCCAGCAAGCCGACTAATCTTGTTTTAATCATGGCGTTTTGCCTCCTTCTTTTTTTCTTTCAGGGTACACCACATATGGTGTATTGCCATAAACGGGTGATAAAAAAGCATTCTGGGACCGGAAAACCGCATCACTTCCCGAATCTTTTCCCGCATTTCTGACTGGTAACAATGTACCCGGCAGTTGCTGCAAAACGTCTTATTCTCCATAAAAGGACATCTTTGAATTTTTTTTTCAGCATAAGCAAGTAAATTCCTGCATTCCGGACATAATTCCTTCCGGTTGTTATCCTGTTTTTTATTTTGATTACTATTATGGTTTTTCCTGCAATATAATTGGATCATCATGCTGACTGTTTCTTGTTCCTGGAGACGCTTTAACTCTCCCTTACTACGTTCTGCTGCCATATTAATCTGTTAACTCCGTTCTGTCTGCTGCATATTCCATATTTTTCTTACCACCTGGTATTGTTGCAATTCGAAAAAAGAAATAATAATACTTAAACAACACAAGCAGCACGATTACCACCCGTCCTGGAATATTGTGCATCATAAAAAATGCAAGGGTCAGCATCGCCGATACCGGCAGCAGGATAAAGAGTTTTGTCTTCAGTGTCATAGCCCGGTTACGGACAAAGCTGTCCAGGTGCTTTCTATAAAGTCCGGTATTCATAAACCAGTTATGAAACCGCTTCGACCCCTTTGCAAAACAAAATGAAGATACTAACAAAAACGGCGTGGTGGGCAGAATTGGCAATACCACCCCGATTGCTCCTATTCCCAAGCTTAGAAAAGCCAGTATCAGCCACAGTAATTTAAATGGATTCTTTTTCATATACGCCTTCCTTCCTTTTTCTGATCTTTTAACGGATAAATGCTTTCCGAATTAGCAACAGCTAACTTATCTACGCTATAGTTATATATTACGAAACGGAAACTGTCAATGTGAATAAAAAAGTGTTGCACATGCGCAACGTTGTGGTATGAATCCGAAAATTGCTGATAATTTCTATACCTAATCGTTGTGCCAGTGCAACACTTCATAAATTAATGATAAACTTTATCAATTTATATTATATATATAGCACCAATATTGCTGTACTTTCCGGCATCCCGGCCTCTTCTTCATTGCAGGTCATGGTCAGAAGTACCGTTCCCTGGAGGATATTGCTCTCCTGAATATAAGTAAAAGTAATGGCAGACAAAGGAATCCGTACCTTGTTATTCTTAATACGCGCCAGCTTACAGATTCCGTCTTCGCTGTACTTCATAGTCTGCATCCGTCCTCTGAGAGACACGTCTGCCATATGGGATACGGGCATCTCCACATCCAGCGCGGTTAGCTCCAGATATCCGTCCCTCTTTCTGCAGATCATGTTTCCCGGGTGCCGAAATGCCTGATTAGCCATTGAAATCCTGCCTGGTATGCGGTCTTTTTCCCGATAGAAGGTAAAGGAAATGTCATAATCACCCACGGCTAAATAATCACTTAGTTTTCTGCCATTAAAAGTCTGTACGTGCTTATCACTTGCCTTCAGGGAATCACAGGCTCTATGTAATATTCCAAGTCTTCTTAAAATCTGTACCACATCCTCGCTGCATGCTTCTATGATACACCTGGCCTGATCTTCTGCCCGGATGGAATCCATGCCTTCTTTTTGCAGCCATAAACTGATCTCAGCCAGCTTGCAGCGGTAATCCTTTAGTAAATCTTCCCCAAACGGGGTAAATTCATATTCCTCTGTCAGTATACTCTTAGAAACGCACTCCCCAAAAAAACGTGATAAAGTCGAAGCATTTACCGAAAGCTCTTCTCCCAGTCTTCGCAGTCCCGGTCTTTCCTTATTCAGCAAATGTTTATGTAATACCTGCAAATATTCATACTGCTTCCCGGTCAATTTGCAATCTGTATTTTTATCATTCCGGTTCATGTGTACCCCCTGCCTTTTTTTCTTACATATATAATATCATACCATGGCTGCTGTTTTTTACAATATCTATATTGATACTTTTTCTCATATATGTCTTTTATTCAACCTTTTATACTCAACTTCTGCTTTATCTTCTCATGCTTTCCTCTGCGTTCATTCTTATTACGCATTCATCTTCTGCATTTATCTTCTGCATTTATCTGATTACATCTTTTGCTCATCTTCAAATAATACTCTTCTTATAATTTTTACAAACTGCAATAAAGTAAATACCATATAATATAAAAAGCAAGCCCACTGCACTGGCTATCGCTCCCCAAATCCATCCATGCCCCTCAAAAACAGGAAAACTATAGGACTGAGGCTGCATAATATTCATGGAAATGAACACCAGACTGCTGCTGATCACAACAGCCGGAATCACCGGCAGGAGAAAAAATGCAGCCAGCTGCTTATTTACAGTTTGATTTACTGTCTGAGTGCTCATACCAATATGCCTTAATATATCATATTGCTTTTTATGTTCTCCGCAATCACTGAGAATCTGAGTTACTAAAATCGTAGCACCTGTGATGACAAATATAAGCGCCAGATAAAAAAGCGCTATCATGATCGAATAGACATCCGCATAATTCTTCTTAAATGCCGATCTTCCGGATATATAGTCTTTGCCGGCATCCGGTATACTTGTACCATAAGCACCCATATCACTGCTGGACACCATTAAATTCCTGTCTAGAATCTCCAGGCGTTCATCCTGTGCACACAAATTTTCTAACGCTATACTGCTGACCGGTTCGGAGGTCTGCGCCGTATATACCTGGTATATCACAGGCAGTTTATCCGCCATTTCATCCGGTACGACAATAATAAAATCCATACCGTTACCATAAGAATCTGCCTGGTTAAAAGGTGCTGTGTTAATGCTGTTTAACTCCATCGTTTTACCATTCATGACAACCTGACGATGCATGTATCCGCTGTAAGCATCTTGCAGTGCCGGAACGCAATGTATGATATATTCATTTTCTTTTATCTGAGGAACATCTATGGCAAGCATTCTGCACAACGCACGGTAGTCGCTGTATTTCATGTAAGTATCATATTGGTATTCCACATATATCTCTTGCGGCAGATCGCTGTAACTGGCAGCAGCCTTAGCCCGGATATCCCGAAATGTCTGATCCTCATTATGATAGATATAATATAAATGATCTGCTTCCACCGGTACAGTCTCTTCTATTCTACTGCGGTAACCGGAAAAATCACTGTTTGGGTTTTTACTGAGAATTACAATATCAAACACATTCAACTCTATCGATCTGCCGGCTATCTCATTTACGGAAACTGCAACGCCCATAGCAGTCAGTGCCAGTGTAAAGAGTACAGATATCATGCACAGTGTCATACTTAGGGATGCTATCTTAGAAGTAAAAGAACGGAGTAAAAAAAGCCTGTTTTTGCTGTATTTTATATTTTCCCTGCTGCCGAATACCTTTGCAAGAAACCCGGGAACACTCTGGAAAAAACCAAACAGAAAAAGTACGATTAATACCAGTCCCAGCAAGACATCATACCCTTTCCCAAGGGGCATATACATAAATAAACCAATTCCACCCGCGCCGAAAACAAGTGATATTACAAAAACCACAGCCATCCAGCCGGTTTTTTCCAAACTGGTATTCTCATTTCTTTTCTCATAATAAAGCAAATCGTACAACTTCATTTTCCGGATAGATCTGCCGTTTTTCCAGAGTGCGAAAATAAAAATCATCAGAAAATACAAGCCTGTCAGTGCAATTGCCGGTATGGAAAATGAAATAGAGAACTGATAATCTATACCAAATAAATTTAAGATTATAATTTTCAGGATTTCAGAAATCAGGTATCCAAATAAAGTGCCGCAAACAAATGCCACTCCGCAGATCAGAAAATTTTCTTTGAAAAATAATTTGGAAATATTTTTATTGGAAATACCCAGTATCATATAGGTACTTAACTCTTTACTCCGCTTCTTTAACATAAAATTAGTCATGTAATGAACCAGCCATCCCAGTATAAAAACAATCAGGAGGGAAATCGTAATTATCATGTAAAATAAAATTTCAAGTTCAGGCAGACTGGCAACAATATCTGAAAAAATAAGCGCATTAAAACCATACATGAAAGAAACGGTGCAGGTAATTGTAATGAAATAAATCATGTACTCCCTTGTCTGCCGCTTTGCATTCCTTATGGACAGTTGTTTTAGCATGGAACATCACCTCCCAATAAGGAGAGCACATCCAGAATTTCATGATAGAATTTTGAACGCGTTTTCTCACCTTTCCATATTTCATTGAAGATCTTTCCATCTTTTAAAAATAAAATACGGTTTGCATAACTGGCTGAGAAAGCATCGTGGGTAACCATGAGAATAGTGGCTGTCAAATCCCGGTTTAACTCTTCCATCACCTCCAACAGCCTGAATGCCGATTTAGAATCCAGAGAACCGGTAGGCTCGTCAGCCAATATCAGTTTCGGCCTGGTAACAACAGCTCTTGCACATGCACATCGCTGCCGCTGTCCACCGGATACCTGATACGGGAATTTAGGCAGAATATCCTCAATCTGCAGCTTCCCTGCGATTTCCATGACACTTCTGGTAATTTCTTTAGGCTTCATCCCTTTTATCGTCAGGGGCAAAGCTATATTTTCCTCAATTGTCAGGGTATCCAGCAGATTATACTCCTGAAAAATAAACCCCAGATTATCCCTGCGAAAGGCTGTGATTTCCTCTTCTTTAATTGTCGTAATGTCATCCCCGTCTAACAGGATTTTACCCGATGTTACCGTATCAATGGTGGAAATACAATTGAGCAGTGTCGTTTTTCCGGAACCGGAAGCCCCCATTATACTTATAAATTCACCTTTTTCCACACAAAAGCTGACCTTATTTAAAGCCTTAGTAATATTCGTTTTCGTACCATAATATTTTTCGATATATTCCACCTGCAACAACATATACTTACTCCTTTTCGCTTTTTTCCCGAATCATCTTTGAAACTTACTCCGGAATGCTGTCATTGTAGCAGTATTTTCCCCTCTGTTGTATACAGGAAGCTTTATTTTAACTTACAAATTTGAAAGAAAACAAACCATCACTGCCCCTGAATATAATTTCCTTTTGGAAAGAAAAGCCTGATAGCCGTATACTCCCCCGAAACAGACATGGCTGAAATCTCTATTCCCAGTTTTTTGCTCAATTCCCTGCACAGATATAGCCCAATCCCGGTAGAATTATGGTTCGCCCTGCCATTGCTGCCTGTAAATCCTTTATCAAATATACGGCTCTGCTCACTTTCTTTAATCCCTATTCCATTGTCCCGGATCGTAAGCGATACACCCTGCTCAATCTGTTTTGCCAATATATCGATCTGTAGAGAATCCTGCTTTCCGTATTTGATGCAATTAATGATAATTTGATTAATGATAAACTCGACCCATTTCTGATCCGTATATACCGCGAGATTTACCTGCTCTGCATTTACAGCAACATGGTTTGAAATCAACAGCTGCTTGTTTCTGGCAAGCACATTTTGAACTGCTGACTTTAAGCTCACTTCTTTGATCATATAATCCTTTTCGACATTTCCCATTCTGGCATAATAGAGCACTCTTTCCACATCTGTTTCAATCTGCTCTACCTGGGATAGAATTTTCCTTGACTGGTCCGTCTTATGGTTCTCACATATTAGTTTTGTTCCTGTAATCGGTACCTTTATTTCATGTATCCATTTTTCAATAAAATCCCGGTACTCTTCATTTTCACGCTGTGCCCGGGATACTTCATCCGCCATGGACTTCATTGCATTTTTCATAATCCGGAAATAGACACCGCCTTCTCTTGAAACAGGAACCTTCGCTATTTCAGCAGTAAGGTATTTCTGTTCCAACGCATCCGACAGCGATATTAACTCCTCATAATATTTCTTCCGGTATCTGTAATCCGGAAGCAAGTAAAAAAACAATATGATCAGCCAGAACATTATGATTACCATTATCTCCCCGATGCCATTTCCGATCATATACAAAAATATGGACAGACCACAAATGCAGGCAGCATTTAAAAGCAATGCGCCCGATCTGTCCGAAAGATAATCTTTTAATTTCATACTGATCCCCCCCCCCTGAATAGCGCAAGCTGGCCTTTCAAACTTTGTACCCCATTCCTCTTTTTGTCTGAATAAGATCATTCACGCTAATCTGTGTAAGCTTGTCCCTGATTCTTGTCATATTCACACTTAAAGTATTATCATCTATATGGATTTCATTATCCCATAAATATTCGATTAACTCCAAACGCGAAACAACTTTCTGGCTGTTTGTAAAGAGATAATAGAGTATTTTCAATTCCGTCTTCGATAGTTCCACTTTCTGATCTTTATACTGAATAAATGCAGATATGGGAAATAACCTCACTTCTTTATATTCGATGAATTCCATTGGGGCACTTGTGCCCCCCGTTCTTCGAAGCAGCAGATTAATCCGCGCCAGAAGTATGGGAATATTATATGGTTTCGTAATGTAATCATCACCACCAAGAGTCAACGCCTGCAGCTCATCGAAAGCGGTGTCTCTGCCGGTAATAAAAATGATGGGAACCGAAGAAAAACTGCGGATGGAAGAACATAAGCGAAAACCATCCTGCTCCGGAAGGTTGATATCCAGCAGGATCAGGTCCGGTTTGTATCTTTTTATATCCACCACACAGTTTTTAAATTCAAGAACTGTTTCCACCAGGTATCCCGCATTTTTTAACAGGATCGTCAATTCTTCCCTGATGATTAGTTCGTCTTCTATAATTAAAATTTTATTCATTTTTATCCTCCGATTGGTCCTGCAGCGAACGATTTATAAATAACTCACTATTAAAGAGCTTCTTTGTACAATATACACCACATGGAGGACAATTTCCAGCTGATTCTTCGTTTGCGTTTATCTTTGATTCCCAGAAATATTCGTATTTTATCCTTTCACAATCTGAAACTGATACACATTTACAGAAGCCGCCGGAATCTGTATTTTAAAGCCATCCGTTGTTTCCACCGGCATTTCTGCTTCCTGCGCCCTTACACGGTCCGGATCATCAAATGTATTGCATGCCTGAGGCGAGTCCCCTTTCAGCGTCTGACCTCCCACATACTTACAATCTTCCGGGAATTCCAAAAATACTTCCTGCTCTTTCTGCCATTCTGTATTAACAATATTAACGCTGACTACATCCTTTTTTACAGAGGCAAACAGAAACAGTTTATCAGGCTTTACTTTTGTATTGAAATTTAACGCCTCCCCGCCCCGATGCACTTTATACATCTGAAAAACGTCATAATTAGGAGTCCGCACACATTGATCCCCATCTGTCAGAATGAGAGAATTTAATACATTTACTGTTTGTGCCACACATGCCATCTTCACCGCCTTACAATTTCGGTGAAAAATGTCTAACGTTAATGCACTTGTGACGGCATCCCGCATTGTACATTGCTGATACAGCGCCGGATGGTGTGCAAACGAAGCCCCGTGCCAATTTCCCCATTCTCCGATAATCAAATCGACCTGTGGTTTCAGAGTCTTAAAAAAACCTTCACTTTCCGGATAGTCAGAAATCCCATCCAAAACCAGTTTTTCCTGTTCCCGGATTACCTCTTCCAGTTCCAGGCAGCCATTAATAACCTCATACCATTCTGCTTCTAAAAAATCTGTTTCCTGTTGAGTGAGATCTTTTAAATTCCAGTTATAAAAGTGAATATCATATCCGTCCAAAGGCGGCTGGCGAAACTCTGCCATAGATTCAAAAAACTGTTTCGTCCATTCCACACGTTCTTCTTTTTTGTTGCCGTCCGGCCCACAGGCAATACGTTTCATCTGTATTGGGTTTTTCCCCTGTCCTTTAGAAAACACAGGAAATGCCGTAGCATATTTCCGGTATTCTGCTGCATAACTTTGAGGGGTGGCGTTTCCCCCGCCTGCCCACATTTCATTTCCGATCCCCCAATATTCCACATGAAATGGTTCTTCGGACCCATTTTCCTTACGTTCCAAAGCCAGCGTGGTTTTCTCTTTCCGATTACAGTATTCCATCCATTCTTTCATCTCGGCTACACTGCCGTTCATCAAATTAATATTCAGCCAGGGCTTTGCGCCCACATATTTACAAAGCTCCATAAATTCATGTGTACCAAACTGGTTGCTGTCTAACTCAAATGTTCCGAAATTTTCATTATAGGTGACAGGCCTTTTTGATCTTTCACCAATCCCGTCTCTCCAGTGGTAAGTATCTGCATAACATCCACCCGGCCAGCGTATTACAGGCGGTTCTAATTCTTTTAACGCATCTGCCACATCCTTTCGGATACCATGATAATTGGGGATATGTGAGTCTTCCCCCACCCATATGCCATCATAGATGCAGGAACCCAGAAATTCAATAAACTGACTGTGAAGTTCCGGTTGAATGTGACCATCGGTTTCAAATGTATTAATAACTATTTTATTGATATTTATTTTATTACTCATCTTATTGTTATTTATCTTTTTCATAATGAATACTCCTTATATTTGGATTTCTATACATAAAAATACCAGAAAAAGAAGTTGGATTATACTATATTCTTAATGCTTTTATCACATTTTTAATAACGGTCTATCCTTTTTTCCTTATCAGTAAAACTCTTTATCCCATATCTTCTCCGGTACTGAACCGGAGTCATATCACTCCATTTTTTAAACACTTTGCCAAAATGACTCTGGGAACTGAATCCAAAATAATATCCGATTTCTTCCACTGTATAATCGGAATAGATCAGAAGATTCTGTGAAAGCTTCACTTTACCCTTCATAATATAATCATTAACTGTAATTCCTTCTTCCCGCTTAAAAACAGCGGAAAGATACTCCGGCGTTACATGCAGTTCTTCCGCTATCTTATAGATCACAATCTTTTGGTGCATATTTTTATAGATCAGCCGTTTCGCTTCTTCCACAATCCTGTTATTTTCCCCAGAACGATTCTTTTCATAAACCAATTCAGCGTATTCCATTTTTGCTTTGTTTACCAGCGCCATTATCTGTCCATGATCCTTAGCGGCATCCACCCGTAAGATGTAGCTGTCATTTATAGAAAAGGAATCCTCCGGCAGCATTCCTCCGTCAATTGCTGCTCTTGCCGCAATTGCCAGGGCAACAATCGCCAGATTCTTTGCCGCCTGAAGGGGATTTTGGGAGAGCACTGCGTATTCTCCCTCTACAACTTCCTCCATACACCGTTTTAATTTACCGGTATCACCTTCCCGGATACTGTTTAATTCCCGTAATTCATGTTCATAAGAGTTATGTACCTTTTCGTTTTCCTGATATTGAAAATATACCCGGTTCAATTCCTTTTTAATGCCGTGCTGCAATTCATTATTGTCAAAATTGCGCTGTATTAAATCCGAAATTTTCATATCTTTTCCGGTCAGAACATGATAAAGCAATAATACCAGTTCGCAAAACAGCTCAAATTCACAATAAGAAATTCTGATCTTTTTCTCCGGAATTCCATGCTGCCTTGCATAGGCTTCTCCAATTGGTATTCCTTCCTGGAACTGAACGGTAAAATCAATGCTCACCGGTCCAATAATATACCGGTCTTCTCCACCTAAAATCACACCATAGTATATCGGATATTTTTCTAAATAGATACAAGGACGATCCATATCCGCCATGGCAAGCAGATGGGATCTCCAGATTTCATCATGTAGTACGGGATCTGAACAGGATCCATCCCCCAGATACTCCCTTAAACGGTTTTCTCTGTCAAATATTCGAATAGAGGTATGTGCGGTACGCATGATATGCTTTAAGATAATATTTAGCATTATGATTTTTCCTTTTTGTCTTTATTTCAGAGCTCATAAAACTAAGTATAATTTATATAACTTTGAAATACAATCGCAAAAAATATCCATACAGAATTAATTTCTCTGCATGGATGATATACCTGACTGCTATTTTTCCTGTTCTACTTTCTTTTCCGCCGGCAGACCATAATGTTTCCTGACCTCATACTCTATTTCATCCAGCACAACTGGATTTTCTTCCAGATATTGTTTTGCACTTTCTCTGCCCTGTGCCATTTTTGATCCCTGATAAGAATACCAGGAACCGCTTTTTACCACAACACCAATATCGGCCGCCAGATCTAAGATATCCCCTTCTCTGGATATTCCCAATCCGTATATAATGTCAAATTCTGCCTCTTTAAATGGCGGCGCTATTTTATTTTTCACCACTTTTACTCGTGTTCTGTTCCCGATACGGTCTCCGGCACTTTTAATGATATCTATTTTTCTCACATCCAAACGGACGGATGCATAGAATTTTAATGCTTTTCCTCCTGTGGTAACTTCCGGACTGCCAAACATGACTCCAATCTTCTCCCGAAGCTGGTTAATAAAGACGACTATACAATTGGATTTACTTACTACAGGGGTCAGTTTTCGAAGTGCCTGAGACATTAACCTGGCCTGCAGACCCATGAAGACATCTCCCATTTCACCGTCTATTTCCTGCCTGGGCACCAACGCTGCGACAGAATCAATTACCACAATAGCAACGGCATTGGAACGCACCAGAGTCTCTGCTATCTCCAAACCCTGGTCGCCGCTGTCCGGTTGGGAAATGTAGAGTTCGTCCGTATTTACACCTATTTTTTTCGCATACACCGGATCAAGCGCATGCTCTGCATCTATAAAGGCTGCAATTCCTCCTCTTTTTTGCACTTCTGCAATCATATGCAGGCTTACCGTTGTCTTTCCACTGGATTCGGGACCAAAAACTTCTATAACTCTTCCTTTTGGAATTCCTCCCAGACCCAATGCTATATCCAGACTCAAAGCCCCGGTTGGCACTGTCTCTACCGACATTGCTTCACTGGCATCCCCTAACCTCATAACAGAACCTTTTCCAAAGTCCTTTTCGATTTTACTGACTGCCTCATCGAGTGCCTGTAATTTAGCAGGAGTTGTCATACGGTTACCTTTAACTTTCTGACGGCATCTGCTCTCTTCTTCTTCGTCAGAGCCAATTTCGCTTTTCTGATCTCTATGCGCCTTAAATCCTCCGCTTGTTTTTGTTCGATTCTTTTTTCTTCTTCTATCTTTTCCCGTTCTTCCTTGATTTGAACAGCCTGTTTATAACATTCCTGCTGCAATTTTTCATTTTCCAATACCAGACATTTTTCAAATACATATGGAAACAAAAATATTTTGGTTTCATTCATATCTGAAAACTGTATTTTAATCTTCAGTGGATTATTTTCTGTAATAACACCTTTCCCAAAACTTTTATGACATACCTTTTCGTTTTTTAATGATTTCATTTATACGTTCTCCATTTCAGCCCCATTGGCTTATTCTCTATTATCTTATATTAACACAAAAAAAATAAAATTGTCAGTGTTTTCTGCAAAACATTTATTTTTCGTTAAATTTTATGAATATATACTCTTTTTATATTGTGCATTTTATCATAAAATTTGTGTTTATATATTTTAACAGTACAAAAAAGTAGAACGCCTGCCCGTTCAGCCTGAAACGGCGCTGTATTCAAACCATTTAAAATCAGCTCCACGAACACATTTCTTTCCATTTCCGGAAGCATACATTGCAATATAATTCCCGGTAAAGACACCCCCTGTTTCCGTAGTCAGATACCCGGTTTCTCCTCTTCCGATTTCTTCATACCGGGTGCCATCCATGCTGCAGCGGAAAATATATGTTTCTTTCGTTGCCTCCACTTCCAGATATATCCGCTCTCCGGTGCAGGGGATTTTGTTTTCTGTCTTCCACAGACTTCCTATCTGTCTTCGGAATATGATGCAGTCTTCCCCATCCTGCCTTGTTACTGCGGCTTCATAGTGGTGGCGGTTATTCATATAAACCGTCAGCCCCGCTTCTTCTCCATCCTGTTCTCTGACAAAATGTACTTCTGTCCTGGCAATGCAGTTATGGTGCTCCTGCCTTCGTCCAAGCCATGCGATGCTATCCGCCTCCGAAAGTGCTATTTCATTGCCATAGAGAGTAAGCCCTCTCCCCGAGGCGATATCCCATAATTGCGGATAAGGATTATATATAAAATTCCAGGCATAATCCAGCTTTTCAGAATCAAAGGTATCTCTGACCGTGATCTCTTCCTTTTTTGAATGGTACATTTCCGTGCATGCCGGCAGACAATCTGTTTCTACTTCCTCTTCCACCACTCCATTATTTCCCATCACAGGCCAGTCATTATCATTCCAGGCCATGGGTACCAGCATGGTTTCCCGTCCCAGATTATGACGGAATGGATAGGAAACGGGACGGATTCCAAGGCATACGGCCCACCAGTTTCCATTCTGATCCCGGGTAATATCTCCATGCCCGATCGCCTTCAGGGATGTCCCTCTGCTCCTGTTTGTCAATACCGGATTGCCGCTATAGCCTTCATATGGCCCCCATATATTCCGGCTTCTGGCTGCCGTCAGCATATGCCCATATTCTGTTCCTCCTTCTGAGATAAACAGGTAATACCAGTTATTGATTTTATAAATATGGGGGCCTTCCGGACAACAGCCTCCGGTTCCGCCCCAGATATATGTTCTTTCCGTCTTCCTTTTTCCCGTATCTATATCAATTTCGCATAAATAGATTTCTCCATGGGTACCGCAGTAATAGACTTTCCCATCGTCGTCAAAAAACAGGGACGGATCGATCCCGGGACAATCCAGCCAGATGGGATCAGACCATTCACCACCCGGATCTTTGGTCCATATTATAAAATTTTGTTCATTTTCCCCAATGCCTGTACCGTTGGAAACATTTGTTGTTATGACATAGAAGATTCCCTTATGGAAACGGATGGTCGGGGCATATATGCCTGTAGCATTCGGTGTCCCTTTGGCAAGAACCAGCTGGTCATTCCTGGTAATACAATGTCCGATCTGGTCCCAGTGCACCAGGTCTCTACTGTGGAAAACAGGTATCGCAGGAAAATACTCAAAGGAACTTGTCACCAGATAATAGTCATCTCCTGCTCTGCAAATGCTGGGATCCGGATGGAATCCAGGTATAATTGGATTTTTGTATTTCATATAATCTCTCCATTTCATATAGTTTTATTTTCATTAATCAATGCAAACTCATAACTGCATAATTAGAAACAGAAAAATCATATCATAGCACTTGTACATTTAACACCAGAAAAATTACAGCTGTTTTACTGTATTTATTATACCATCCTTCTTATCCGTTTTGATCCACCCAGTCCCAGAGACTTCCCTGCTGGAACTTCTGAAATAGACCAACGTGCTCCAGCCTTTCATTTTCGTGCAGTCCGCCTTTGTTTATCTGTACATTTCCAACCTTCAGCAATTCCCTGTCACTGTACATGCGCTTACGGATGCTCAGCTGGTAGATCAGGCTGAACCTGTTTGTTATGGAACTTTGGCTTAAATCTGAGAGGCAGATTAACTGGATGTTGAAGGTCTTCGCAATATCAATCACTGCCTTTAGCAAATGCTCAGAAGATGTCCTTGCAAATGGATTATCCATTATCATTACCTTAGATTCCTGCATATTATTTGCTCTGGCATCCCTTCTGGTTACTTCTCGTATATAAGAGATCAGGGTAGACACCATCGTAAAGAATACGACGAATTTTTCTCCACCGGAATTCTGCGCCATGGCATCTTCCCACTTTTTCATGCCATTGTTTTTATCATTCAGATCAATTTTATATACATAAACCGGAATTTTATTGGTGCCGATCAGTTGATTCAGCAGTTCCCTGCTGGACATAAGCGCATTCAGCTTATCTTTCCACTTCTTCTCCTGGCTGCCATCCCCAGCCTTACATAATTCCACCATGGTCTGAAGGCTGTGATCTATATAACTCTCCATACGGCCACGCATATCACTTCCAAGTTCATCCGGCACATCTATACGCAGCATCTGTACCGGCCGGCTCTTCCCGGTGAGCCTGATTTTGGAACTCTGTGCAATCAGCTTTACATCATCATAGATCAGAGCAGCATGACTGATGCACTGGTCTATAATCTGATTCCTGGTCCGCGCTATGTTCTCAAGCTGGCTGTCATAAAACGCTGACAGTTTCAACAGGTTTTCCCGTTTTTTCATGAATTCTTCCATATAAAAATAAACAATATCGAAACGGATCTGTTCATCATCCAGATTAAGTGTACTTAAAGATTCCAGAATATCGGTTACACACTGATTTTTACCCAGATAATTCCTTCTGATTTCCCGATACAGATTCTGACATGCTTTTCTGGACTGGTTTTCTGTTGTTCTGGCATTGCGGTAACTGTCCTTGAGCTTCGTGAACTGGGCTTCCATATCCTCTTCCAGCCCGAAATCACCGATTGGTACATATGCAACTGTAATAATATCCTGGATTCTGCCTACCAGGCTCTTGCAGATATCCCCAAGCCGGCTGGCTGCTTTTTCTTTTTCATGGAGCTGATCTAGTTCTGATTTCAAGTTTTTAAGCCGGCGGTCATAATCCTGCAGGATCCGGCTCTTCTCCAAAGGCTCTGTAAGCCCCAGATTATGCAGAGCCGCAGCAGCATAATCCAGCATTGTTTCCATTTTACCAAATGTAATCCTAAGATTGCCCAAGTTACGATCTGCCTTTATCTTTTCAGCCTCTAATACCGAAACTTCTGATTTAAGACGCTGCAATTCCTGTCTGTCATAGTGAAGTGTCTCATAATCCTTTTGATCCACTTCGATTTCAGCAAGTGCATCCTCTATCGTAGAGAGCTGCTGTAATTTTCCACGCAGCATTTCTTCCAGACTTGACAAAGCTTCTTTCTGGTTTTTCAGAAGCTGTTCATATTCCTGCTCCATTTGTTCATATGGATCATCCAGCAGGTTAGCCTCCCCGGCATTCTCATATTTCCGGTAACTCTCCCGGGTTTGGTCAAACAGCGTATTCTTCTCGTAAAGAATACTCTTGATCCGTTCTGCTTCAGCCCGGCAGTTTTCCAGCTCCTGCCCGGCTTTTTCCCTCTTTTCTTTTAACGACATACTTTCAGCAGATGCATCCCCTAAGTTACGGTAATGTATCTGATATTGTTCATCATCTGCCAGAAATTTTTCCAGAAGCTCTTTCCTGGCATTAATTTCACGAAGGATTATTTCACACTCCCTGTTATTGAATTCCAGTGAGGTCCATTCTGCCTCCAGGGTTTTCAGTTTTTCTTCCAGCTCTTTCTTTTGCACAGAAAGCTTCTCTATTTCCTGCTCATCCGCTGAAACCGCCTTACTTAACTGCTCCGCATATGACTTCCCATATTGGAAATTATTCAGGTCATCCCATGCCTTTCGCACATTTTCCAGCTCCTTTGAAATGTGCACAGTCTGCTCTTTTAGCCTCTCTTCCTGGATTTCCAAATCCTTAAGATATTTTTCTCTCTGTATATCTACGAAGATTTCGTCTTCGTAACTGCTGATAAAAGATGCCTGCGTACCTGCCTGTACCAGCTGATACTGCTGCTCCATCACCGTATCCAGCTGCTCATAAGATAATACAGGGACTACCTGTCTAAGCAGGCATTGTTTGAGTGGAATCTGCCCTATTTTGGAAATATCCTGCTTTTTCACCACCAGGGAAAATGGCAGCATTGGGTTTTTCTTAAGCTGAATCTCTCTCTTATCCTCCGTCAGATTATTCAGATATGCCTCTCCGGTCTGATAGGTAATATCCTGATTTTCTATTGCCTGAATCAATGTCTGAGGAAGATATACACATTTATTGCGAATACCCTTTATCATATCCAATATCTGATCCCGCTCTGTCTGCCTCAGATATCTGTTTTGCTCTAAGTCAGCCGTATGCTTCCGGAAGAACTCATTTAACGCATCTTTCTCATAGATCAATTCCCGGCTAAGTTCATATTTATCCAGCAGTTCGCTGCAACGTGCATATTCTGATGCAAAGCGGTTTTGCTCTTCTGTTAAGCTAGTCAAGTGACTTACCACGGATATTTTTTTCTGCACCGCTTCCATAATCAAAGGGCCTGTGACCCTCTGCTGCTCCTTTACCCATACCAGTCTGTCCTGCCCGTCCTTCAGTTCTTCCGCCTTTGCTTTCTCCTGACTTTCCTGCTCTTTTTTTAGGTTATTTACCGAGGTTTTATCCAGCTCTTTTAAGACATTTCGAAGCAATACCGTACCCAGCTTTTCGAAAATCTGCTCCTCTTCCTTCTCAAACCGCGTCACAAATCCACGCAGTTCTCCAATCCTTACATCACATTGACTAATCTTTTTGTCGTATTCCCGTGTATCAGCAGATAGTTGCTTCTGCCGTTGTCCATTGACAGTGATTCGTACTTTATATTGTTCAATTTCGTCCAGCAGTTCCCTTTGCTTCTTTTCTAAGCAGTATTTCAATGAATACCGCAGATCATCAAGCCGGATTCTGGTATCTGCATCCCCCTGTTCCGCTGCGATTTTCTGCCTTAGGGCCGATACTGCCCCTTGTATCACCTTCCACTCCCCGTAGAGCTTAGCCCCACGCTGGCAATGATACCGGAAGTGTACCTGACTGCATTGAGCTTTGATTTCCCTGGCATTTGCTTCTTCCTCTGCAACCTGTTCTTTTACTTCCTGCAGTTTATCACTGGCAAGATAATATTCTTCGGATGCCTTCTCTTTATAAATCCCGGACCTTTCTTCCTCCAATTCATACTGCCTGTCATGAATCTGTTCCAGTTCCGCCTTCTGCCCGGCGCCTTTTCGCTTCAGGCTCTGATGCATCTGATTTAGCAATGCCTCCGTCTGATTCACAACGTCCAGACTCTGACAGACATGATTCAGGCTTTCTTCCATCTCCTGATGCCTCCTGAGATATTCGTTGATCACCTTTTGAGCCTGTATGTATTCTTCATTTTTTATAGTATCTGACACCAGCCCTTCCAGAAGATCCTGAATGCTGGTTTCTCCGCTATCCTGTGCCAGAATCGCTTTTTCAATATTTTTAATAATCCACTCATTAAATACACTGTCGGATGTACTGCAGCGCTCAAACAGTTCATCTATTCCGCCTTCATCATTATTCATCCGGGCGATGAGATTCTTCCATTCTTCCTGAGAAATCCCAAAATCCTGCAAAATCCTGCGGTACTGGGACGCATCATCCCTACTGTAATAGAACATTTCCCGATGAGCAGAAACCAGTTTTCTCACAGCTTCTCTGGCACGCTCAAAAGGCATCAGAACCAGCTGGTCATTTTCCCGTTTAGCAAACGGAACATAGCTGATATCAAAATCGCATGCCTGCTGATAATGACTGGCAAAGGTAAAGTAATTAATTTTATTACTTTCTTCACTTCTCATGCTGCTCCTTGGTGCAATTGCAATTCCGGTCATCAGATAATCTTTAACTGAGGGATTGTCCAGCAGCCATTCAATCATAATAAAGGCCGGACTTGTATTCTTTTTAAAATACTCAATCATCTTACGTTTCTGCATTTTATGGTCGGGAATGATGGGCTGCAGAATCAGCTGTACAAGTACACTTTTCCCGCCTCCGTTGGAAAGATTTAAAAGAGCATTTTCTCCGTCGTAAAAAGAATACATCTCATCCTGAATCTCTCTGGCATCATTATTGTAAGAAAAGTTGATGATCCTGATTCGGTTAATCTTCGGCATTGATCTTCTCCCCCTGTGAAAATAGCTGGTGAATTTCCTGTACCCTGGCTTCATCCAGATAGTAATATAAAAACAGGTCATCCATGCGTCTGGTACGCCTGATTTCTCTGCCTTCTTCCAGTACACGGACCAATTTCTCATGTTCCAGCTGCGCATAGGCACGTGCCAGCGTTCCCAGCTTCGACTTTCTGGCAATACTGTCCCCAATCTGTTTATTCTGCCATAGCTGAGCTATTTTATAAAAGTTGATGCAGTAATCCTTCTCCAGGGAAAGAGCCTCCTCTTCTCCTGCCAGGTATCCCTCCATTTTCTGGTCCAATGCCTCAATCAGATCTTTGGTCTGGATAAACTCTCGCTGGATTGGGTTCGTATTCTTTCCGCCGTAGAACATCTGGAAGATCATCATACAGATATAACACTGCAGGTAGGCATCAACCAGCTTTGCGTTCGTCGCTATGTTTTCCCTGAAATCTTTCATCACATATCCCAGCACATCATTGTCCAGATTCGGTATCATATAAATAGTATTACCTGTATCCAGAATCCGGAAATTCAATTCTTCTGAAAACTGCTCCAGAATTTCGCGGACCTCTTCATTTTTATATTCTATGTACAATTCACTATCCGTTTTTGCATCAATTTCTCCGTTTTCCAATAAACGATTATATATCGCTAATGCCTGTTTCAACATCCTGCCCCACCTCGCTTCTGATCTTAGGTATTATTTCTATATCTGCCATTTCTATTGTACTGTATAACACTTCTGCTCCAACCGTATCTTCTAACACGGCATGAAAAATAAAGTCTTTTTTTTCAAATACCAGCTGTTCCACACCATAAAAATCCGGATACCTGTCTTCCATCTGCCGGAGACACCAGGACAGGTCAAACTCTCCGTTTGTATCCGGAATCATATCTTCATTGCTGTGCTTTTTCCACGATTCTATATCAATAACCCCATAATCATACAGCTTTAACAGCATCAGAAAAATTCTTTTATTCTCCGTATACTGATGTATTCTCTGGGTTTTTTCTACGATATGTTCATAAAACTGCGAAAAAGTAAAAGAAGTTCCCCGTTCACCAGCAAACTTAAAGATCCGTTCTATAACCCGGAAATTCATAGCATTGCTGATTTCTCTGTCTGCAGCCTGTAAGTCCTCTTCCAGAACCTCTTCTTCCACCACATGGTCTTCTTCCTCATTCTCTCTAAGTTTTCCCTGATTCTGGTAAATCAGGGAAAGGTTCATTTTCTTGTCCAATGACGGCATACACAGAGGGGTCATTAGTTTCCAGAGATTTGATACATTCTTTGAATTTACTTTTTCCATCTCATCCATAATCTCTTTTTGGAAATCAAACCGTTTAACCACAGATGCATAAAAGCTGTTTCGAATGGTTTCTTCATAAATATCATTCATATTAAAACGTTTTCCAATGAGGTTCCGCTGTTCCCCTATCACAATCTGAATGTTCCGCTTAATCAGATTCAGGTTATATAACGCGTTGTTCATTGTTTCATCTGAATAGCCGCTTTCCTCTATCTCCCGTCCGATCCGGTCTTCATCCTTCACAACCGCCTCTTTCATTTCCAGCATATCTTCATATTCTTCATCAATCAGATTGTAAGTCTCCAGAAGCAGCCTTTCATGCTCCCCCCGGTCAATGGTATGGATATTCTGCCTCACACGGTCTATGAAGGATTCCATCTCCCGCTTCTTCTGCCGGAGCATGTTGATCAAATCCCGGCTCTGTTTTAACGCATGTTTATAGTTCTTTCTCTTGAGCAGCATCTTCAGCTTTAACTGTTCCAGTTTAAAATCCATTTCCTTATCTATTTCTTTTGTCCGGAATAAGAAGTCATATCCCTGATCCGTCAGCTGATATATAATTTTATTATCTGCTGTTATCTTATCACTGATCAGGCGCACCTGAATATCGTGCCACTGCCGCCCGTAATCCATAATCCCATAATTTTTAACCGTCCCTTTATTTTGCAGAATATCTTTCACCATATATTCAGCCAGCCTCATCACCTGATCAAAAGGCCATTTCTTCTGATAAACCGGCAGAATATCATCCAGGAAACGCGCTATATTTTCCAGTGTACATTCATCATTTTCATTCAAAGTCTGTTCCATAATATAGACCAGCAGCGTGAAGAACAGATTATCTAATTCTTCTCCCTGAAACCAGCCCTCAATTTCCATATTCGTATTCTTTCGATTGACAATGGAATCCACAACCGCCGCAAATCCCATTCTCTTTTCAAAACCTTCTAAAAAATCAAACATAATTTCCTCTTCTATTCCATTTGTAGTAATGAAAGCTGTTCTAATCACACATTCCAATATAATCCTGAAAACTTAGTATTTCCTGGGGAATTCTTCTGTTTTCATCCAGTACTTTTCTTACAACCTCCCGATTTTGTTCTTCAAATAAATCCAGGAATCCGGTATTCCAGTCTCTTCCCCTGTTATCATCTGTCGGCTGCATCTGTAAATTCTTTGCCCGTTTGGCCATTTTGTTATATAAGGGCATAAAAGGTTGTATCATAATCTCCCTGTTATGAGTGACCGCACCATAAAACATAAGGATTCCGGCAATATCAATATCCCCTGCATAAAGTATCTTTCTCTTCTCGAAACCATATTCCGTCACAAAAGTCTGCAGTGCAGCTTCACCTGTCACCTTATTTCCTTCTCCATAGACCAGCAGTCCGGCTTTGACCCCTAAAAATCTTTTATTCTTTGAATTTTTCAATGCTTCACCAATTGAATACCATGTGTCTTTATTTTCAATGACAATCACATCACCCGCAATCTGATCAAATACCCTGCAAAAAAACGGCTCCGGCGCATAATAATAATTCAGGCTCACCTGGTCAAACTGATTAAAAGCTAGGATTCTGCTCCCGCTTTTACTCTCCAGGTATTTCTCATCACCCCAGATCGCAAAGGATTTTTCCTTAACAGACATTTTCTGCTGCAGCCGCGGGTCATCTTTCCAGAGCATTTCACTGAGCTTACAGATTCCGTCCCGCAGCTCCTTAAATTCCCCTGGCTTTTCCAGATACCTGCTGATATTCAGCCTTGGATTCAACGCCGCAATTTCATCGATGTAACAACTGTAATCTACCGAAGGCGGCAGCTTTTTATATTCTCGAAAGACCGCCGGATAAAAGGATGTCTTTCCGCTTTTTTTGATTGGTGCTATCTGTTTTGATTCGCAGAGTTCCTCCAGAATATCAAACAATTGCCGGTAATTCATATCCGGATAGAGATTTAAGATATCCTCGTAGCGGAAACGTTTTTTCTGTATTTTCGAAATGTCAATCTTCATCTCCTGGTCTCCTTTAATTTAATAGGTGATTTAACCTGATTCTATGTCGGGGTTCTGTTTCCTGGATTTATTATACTATAGAAGGCAGGGATTTTAAATTAAATTTTTTAATTGAATACCTGCCCTAAAATGAAATTTTAAATTCCATCCCCACATTTGTGGGTGGAATTTACTCCTGCACAGTAAAGGTTTACTCTTTC
>OKWQ01000175.1_pt1 | contig 39567 bp, 41 predicted proteins | sample 1607071 | NCBI WGS metagenome assembly OKWQ01 (sample SAMN07501039, study PRJEB24779) | human gut metagenome
TATTATTTTCAATCTCTTTGCTTTTCTTTTCTTCTTCTCTTTTTGTTTTTAACTCTGGATACTTTTCGTATACAAATCTAAAGAATTCATCTCCAAAGATAGTTTCTTTTTCTAATAGATATTCAGATATTTTATCTAATAAGTCTCTATTTTCTCTTAATAACTCTCTTGCTTTTTGATGACATTCTCTTATAATTGCTAATACTTCTTTGTCTACTAAAGTTGATGTTTCTTCACTACAATTTCTAACTGCTCTACCATCTAAGTATCTATTTTGAACTGATTCTAAAGCCATCATATCAAAGTTTTCAGTCATACCATAAATAGTAACCATATTTCTTGCTGTTTGTGTTGCTCTTTCTATATCATTAGAAGCTCCTGTAGATACTAAGTTAAATACTTCCTCTTCTGCAGCTCTACCACCAAGCATAACCATGATTTGATTCATTAATTCTTCCTTAGAAACAAGATATTTTTCTTCTTCTGGCAGTTGCATTGTATATCCTAATGCTCCCATTGTTCTTGGAACTATAGTTATTTTATGAACTGGATCAGTACCTTCTAATAATCCAGCTACTAACGCATGCCCAACTTCATGGAATGCAACAACTTCCCTCTCTCTCTTAGAAAGTATTCTATCTTTCTTTTCTTTACCAGCAATTATTACTTCAACTGCTTCTTCTAAATCCTCTTGAATAACTAATTCTCTTCCACTTCTAACTGCTCTTAATGCGGCTTCATTTACTATATTAGCAAGATCAGCACCTACTGCACCTGGAGTTCCCTTTGCAATTGATTCTAAGTTAACTTCTGATGACATTTTAACATCTTTAGAGTGAACATTTAATATTGCAATTCTTCCTTTTAAATCTGGTCTATCAACAATAACTCTTCTATCAAATCTACCTGGTCTTAAAAGTGCTTTATCTAATATTTCTGGTCTATTTGTAGCACCTAAAATAACTATCCCTTTAGATGTATCAAACCCATCCATTTCAGTAAGCAATTGATTTAAAGTTTGCTCTCTTTCATCATTACTTTGCATTTGGTTATCTCTACTCTTACCTATAGAATCAATTTCATCTATAAATATGATACATGGTGCCATCTTTTCTGCTTCTTTAAATAAATCTCTTACCTTAGCTGCACCCATACCAACAAACATTTCAACGAATGTTGAACCTGAAACTGAAAGGAATGGTACCTTTGCTTCACCTGCAACAGCTTTTGCTATAAGAGTTTTACCTGTTCCTGGAGGCCCTACTAAAAGTGCTCCTTTAGGTAATTTAGCCCCTATTTCTGTATATCTCTTAGGGTTATGTAAAAAGTCTATTATTTCTGTTAATGATTCTTTAGCCTCATCCTGTCCTGCAACATCTTCAAAGCTTACCTTAATATCTTTTTCAACATATACTTTGGCATTACTTTTTCCCATGCCCATTCCCATTGGGCCACCGCCCATTTTCTTAGCCATTTTTCCAAATACAAATTTAATTATGAAGAACATTAATACTAATGGCAATACATTAAGTATTATAAAATCCATAAATACAGATTGTTGTTTTGTTATTTGAGGATAATATTGAACATTATTATCTAATAACAACTTTATTAAATCTGGATTATTTGCATTACCAGTATAAAGAACTTTTCCTTTCATATCACTTGTGTCTTGTGGTGTAATTACAAGTGCTGTTCCATCAACAGTAACCTTTTTAACTTCATTATTTTCAACCATTTCAACAAATTCATTATAAGAAATTTCTTTTGTCGTTAACATTTCCTTTGCTGTTGAAAATGAATATAAGAATAAGAAGGCTATAACTGCATAAATAATCAAAAACTTTTTATTATTATTCTTTTTTGCTCCATCTTTTCTATTGTTCACATTATTATTCATACTTTTAAAATCTCCTACTAAACTCTAAAGCTTTCTATAAATCATTTACTCTATTTTTCCAAAATCTTTCCATGGATATACCTTTATTTGAGCTTTACCTTTTATTTCACTTCCATCAATATATGGCTCATCCCAGTACCTAGAATCTAGAGACCAATATCTATTGTCCCCTAAAAAGAAATACTTTCCTTCTGGTACTGTAAATTCTCCACTATAATTATCAGATGTTCCTATGTAATTTTCCTCTAAGGTTTCGCCATTTACAGTAACTATTCCATCATTAATGACAATCTTATCACCTGGCAAACCAATTAATCTTTTAATCATATCTTCATCCTTTTCTTCTGAATGAAAAACTACTATGTCTCCTCTTTTTAGATTTTCTAGATTATAAACTCTAGTAACAAATAACCTATCGCCTACATTTAATGTTGGTACCATAGATTCTGATGGAATTTTAACCTTAAATATTAAAAATTTATTTATTAAGGCGGCTAATATTACCGCTATTACTATCGGCATAATCCAGTCACTAAAGAAGTTTGATTTCTTTACTTTTCTCCTCACTCTTCCCACATACCTTTCATTAGACTATTAATTTTATTTTTTTTATCCTTTGTAGATTTTTCATCTACATAAAATGAATTGTTGCACATTACCACTACGTCACCATCTTTAGGTTTCTTATTAAACAAATTTATATCTATTAAGATTATATCCTTTTTCTCATCTTCTAAAACAACAGATTTATTTTCTATTCTATCTACTATAAATTTTTTACCCTTCATAACGACTAGCAATGATTGCCTAATCCACCTCTCAGTATTTTAGATTAATTAAAGATAAAATTTTAAAACTTTACTAAAAAAGCTTTTATTAATGGAAGCTCATTTTTTATTATAACTTTAATAACTGCTTATAAGTATATCATAATTAATTAATAACTAATAGTGTTACTCTTCATTATATATCATTATTATGTCAATTTTGTTACAAAAAAAGCTACATCAAACTATTTTGATATAGCTTTTAATATTAATTCTAACATATAAATATAAACTGAATCTAAACTTCTAAAGATAAAAGTTCTTCATAGCTTTGTCTCTTTGATACAACCCTAGCTAATCCATCTTTTACAAATACAACTGCTGCCTTTGGATTTTTATTATAATTGCTAGACATTGAGAACCCATATGCACCTGTTGAGAATACTGCTAGTATATCTCCTATATCAGGTTTTTGAATATAAATATCATTAACAAAAACATCTCCTGATTCACAGCATTTTCCTGCTATTGCAACTCTATCATTACATTTATCAGTAATTTTATTTGCTATAGCCATTTCATATTTAGCCCCGTATAACGCTGGTCTTATATTATCTGTCATTCCTCCATCTACTGAAACATAAGTCCTAACCCCTTCAATTTCTTTAATTGCTCCAATTGTATAAAGAGTAGTTCCTGCATTTCCAACTATTGATCTGCCTGGCTCTATAGTTAAAATAGGTCTTTCTATATTTAACTTTTCACATACATAATCTACCTTGTTTAATATAGAAGTACAATAATCAATTGTTTCTTTAGGTTTATCTTCATCAGTATAATGTATACCAAATCCCCCACCCAAATCTAATTCAGGTATTGTATATCCTGTTTCTTCTTTAATATCCTTTATAAATCCAAGCATAATCTCAACTGCATCTTCATAAGGCTGTATCTCAAAAATTTGTGAACCTATATGACAATGTAATCCTCTTAAATTTATATTTTCACAATCTAATGCTAATTTTACAGCATCCATTATTGTCTCTCCAACTGGTGCAAATCCAAATTTAGAATCTATTTGTCCTGTCTTTATATAATCATGAGTATGTGCCTCTATTCCTGGTGTTAACCTTAAATATATATTTTGCTTCTTATTATATCTCTTAGCTACTTCATTTAGTATCTTCATTTCATCTAAATTATCAACTACAAATACTCCAACACCTAGTTTAACTCCTAATTCAACTTCATTTACACTCTTGTTATTACCGTGGAAATATACTTTATCTAAAGGAAATTCTGCTTTATAAGCTGTATACAATTCTCCTCCTGATACCACATCTAAATAAAGCCCCTGTTCATATATAAGCCTACACATTGCTTTTGTTAAAAACGCTTTACCTGCATAAGCCACTCTATTATTATTTTCTAAACATTTAAAGTCCCTATAATACTTTTTACATGTGTCTATTAAAAGACTTTCATCCATTACATATAGCGGTGAACCAAATCTACTAACTAACTCTGTTGAACTAATTCCACCTATAAATAGCTCATTTTCTTTAATTTCCATTGCCCCAAATAATTTCATTGTTATTGCCTCCACTTAAATTATAAATTATTAACATAAAAAAACTACCACTATAAAATCCTATAGGGTAGTTTGCTTATTAAAATGCAATTTTTTTATCTAAAATAAATTCAATTATTTAAATTAAATAATTGAATAATCGCACCTTTTTAGCACTCCACTTCCGTGACAGTTATGCATATGTTATATGCATACCCAGAAATAATCCTTTGCATAAGTTATTTCTTCGGCTGTTACACCTTTCATAAATAATCAATGCCTGCCGACTCCTATTTATTACTATTTATAAACAGCACCTCTAACATAGGTATTTTATTAATTTATATATTATATGTTAATCTTTAATAATATGATACCATATAACTAAAATTATTCAACTGTATTTTCAATATTATTCCATATTAATTATTCGCCTCTATATTTATCCATAAGACTACTCATAGTATCTCCATTTGATGGTGGTGTATAAGTAATGGCATTAGCCCCAGCTTCTATAGTTCTTCTTATGCTTTCTTCAGTTGGACCTCCTGTTGCTATAACAGGGAAATCTGGAAACTCCTCTTTTATCCTTCTTACTATCTCAGGAGTATTCTTTCCACCAGATACATTTAATATTGTTGCTCCAGCTTCTATTCTTTCTCTTATATTTTCATTAACTGAAACTACTGTAACTATTAAAGGAATGTCTATTGTTTTTCTTATCTTTGAAACTACTTCATTAGATGTAGGTGAATTTACAACTACCCCCATGGCACCTTTAAACTCTGCATCTAATGCTAGATTTACTACTCTTTTACCTTGAGTTATTCCTCCACCAACTCCACAAAAAACAGGTACATCTGCTGCCATAACCAATGCTGCTGTTATTAATGGTTGAGGAGTAAATGGATATACAGCTATTATGGCATCTGCATTAGTGTTTCTTATAATTGCAACATCAGTTGTAAATAATAGCGATTTTATTCTCTTTCCAAATATTTTTATTCCTGAGCAATCTCTAATACAAGATGGAACTTCTACCACATGACTTCTTAGAAGACCCTTAATTTCAGGAACAGTTTTTTGCTTTTTTATCTCCATTAAAACACCCCTATCACTAAATTTCTAAATATATTATACTATTTTAAATCAAATTTTAAAGAAGTTTATAATAAATTACATTAAATTTAACACTTAGTCTATAAATTTTATTAATTACTTGATAAAATGTTTGTGTATCTAACTAAAATTTATATTCAAATAGTTATCTAAATTTAACTAATAGAATATACTATTACAAAAAATTTAGTTAGTACGCTTTCTAAAAAAATTGAATGGAGGTGTTTAAATGAAACTACTAAAAAATTATTATCCGCCATATGTAATCCTTTCCATTTTGTATTTATTTTTTATTATCTTTGCTTTTTTCTTAGATTCACCATCTGAAATTTTTCATGGCATAAAATCTATAATACTATCATCTGATATATTAATTACTGATTATATGGAAGTTGGTGGAATTGGCGCTGCTTTAGTAAATGCTGCCCTAACGAGTTTATTATCACTATTACTTTTAATTACTATAGGAATTAAACCTAATGGTTCAACAATAATGTCTTTATGGTTAATGACAGGTTTCTCTTTTTTAGGTAAAAATATATTTAATATTTGGCCTATTATACTAGGTGTATATTTATTTTCTATATACCAAAAAGAACCTTTTCTTAATTATATATTAGTTTCTTTATTAGGTACTTCTCTTTCTCCTGTAGTAAGTCAAATTAGTTTTGGAATCAATCAGTATAATTTTATTTCAATAATTTTAGGTATATTGCTTGGTATTGCAGTAGGTTTTATTCTTCCTCCTATAGCTTCACATAGCATAAAAGCTCATAATGGGTATAACTTATATAATATTGGATTTGCTAGTGGATTAATTGCTACATTATTAATGTCAATACTAAGAGGTTTTGGAATAAACTTAGACTCTAGACTTATTTGGCATAGTGGATCAAATAAAGTTTTATCTATTTTACTTATTATTTGCTGTGTTTATTTAATTATTATTGGAGTTATTTATGGTAAAAATAAAAAATCTAATCTTACTACTATTAATAAACAAACTGGTAGATTAATAAGTGATTTCTATATATTATTCGGAGAAACTACTTATATTAATATGGGCATATTGGGTATTTTAGCAACTTGTTTTGTTATTATTATCGGTGGAGATTTAAATGGTGCTACTATATGTGGAATTTTTACTATAATAGGATTTGGATGCTTTGGTAAAAATATAAAAAATACTATTCCTATAGTTATTGGTGCTACCTTGGCTGCTATATTTAACATAAATGAAATTACTTCACCTGCTTTACTATTATCTATATTGTTTTCAACAACACTTGCTCCTATTTGTGGTAAGTTCGGATGGAAATATGGTATTTTAGCTGGTATAATTCATGTTAATATAGTTACAAATATAGGTTATTTACATGGTGGTCTTAATCTTTATAACAACGGTTTAGCTGGCGGGTTTGTTGCAATGATATTAATTCCACTAATAACCACATTTAAAAAGGAGATCTAACTTATGAAATTTAAAGTTGAAAAAAACATTAAGATTATTAATGAATTAATAGCCTACTTTTATAAATTAGGAACTATTGATGTTCATATTGATTTAAGCTCTGATGATGAGAATTCTTATTTTAATATCTATGGACAAGTTGATAATATTTCAAAAGATGAATTGGAGTCTTTAGCTTCTATTTTAAATACTCCAAGACAATATGAAGTTGAAAATTATTATTGGAATCTTGGGGGAGAATGTGAATTTGACTCTGAACTTACATTAGTTGGAATGATGATAAATTCAGCTAAAGTTTCATATAAAGATAATATTTTAAAAATTGCTATCATTCGTGAAGAAAACTAACTTGTTCGTTAGAGCTTAAAAGTTAACGACTTCTGCTATATTTTATATTATCAATTACTAATTTTTAAATAAACCGATAATGTTAATATACAGTTTAACTACCCTACCAGAAAAATTTATAGCACAAATCATTAACTACAAAGGGTGTAATATATAAGCAAATAAATGGGAAAAGAAAAAATTAAATATTTATTTTCCAGGAAGCGTGAAATTTTCATTTTAATATAGCATTACTGTTCATCAATTGGAAGAGAAAATATTAATGATATTACCGGAAGGAATATTGTAATTAAATTCTTAATGCAAATTACACCATTCCTAGAGGTAATATTATTAATTATTATTTGCTTATGGATGAACAGTATTATTCAAGGATTTTAACTTTTTTATTATTGGCATCAAGAAGTACTTTTTCACCTAAAGGCAGTGTTAAAGTTGGAAGACAATGACCACAAACTAGATTGCTTATAGTTGGTTTTTTTAAAGGTAAAATAATTTCATTAAAAACTTCTTGTAATGATAAACTTTTTTTATTATTTGGAGCAATACAATTAGTAAAAGCTCCTAAGATTATTCCATTTACATCTTTTAACTTTCCAGATTGTTTTAAGTGAGTAAGCATTCTGTCTACTTTATAAGGTACTTCTTCTACCTCTTCTAAAAATAATATTTTATTTTTTGTATTTATTTCATATTTAGTTCCTAAGGAAGAGCAAATTAATGATAAGTTTCCGCCAGTAAGTTGTCCACTAGCTATACCATTATTAATAACTTCAAGAGTATTTCCTTCAGGGTTAAACAGTTCTTCTACTTTCTCATTCCCAAAAATAAATTTTTTATAGTAATCAGCACTATATTCATCTAATCCTTTTATTAGTTCGGTTGATATCATGGGACCATGATATGTTATAAGTTTACTTTTTTGATTTATGGCAATATGAAGTGCGGTAATATCACTATAACCAATAAAAATTTTAGGATTTTTTTTAATTAGTTTAAAATCTAAAAGATCTAATAATCTAGCACATCCATATCCACCTCGAAGTGCAAAAATTCCCTTTATATTTTTATCTGCAAACATACAATTTATATCATTTGCTCTTATATCATCAGTTCCAGATAAAAATCCATGTTCTGATATACAGCTTTCCCCTATTACTACCTTTAATCCTAACTCATTTAATGAAGCTATACACTTATCAATTAATTTTTTATCACAGGGACTTGCAGGTGCTATTATAGCTACGCTATCACCTTGTTGTAATGGTTTAGGTTTAATCACTTTTATCATCCTTTTAACATTAATATATTTTAATATATTATTTATAAATGATAATTAGTAACTGTTTATGAGTATTTTTGATTTAATTTTAAATTAGCATACTAATAGGTATTAAAAGCAAAGACTCTCCAGGAACTCTAAATCGAGGTTGATCAGGTAAATATATACCTAAATTAGATATATTATCCATAAGTGGAGAGCAACATCCCAAAAAGTTTTCATAAAAATTAGGTTGACCAGATTTTCTTAATAAATGAATACATTCAGCTGAATCACATTTTCTAATAACCTTTCCAATTATGGTGCATGGACAATCTGCACTATCATATATATTTGCATAGTTACTAATGAAATTACTATTATTAACAGTTAATACAACATCCATATTACCACATTTTACAATCATATCCTGACTGTTATTAGTAGTTAAAAGTGATTTTAAGTAATTAACTTGTTTGTACATGATATCATAGTTTACAAATGAGCTATTAGTACTTTTTAAGGTTTGACAATATGAGTTTAGATTATCAGTTCCAAGACATGATAATAAATTAGATAAACTATCTATATAAGATACCATAGATTCACTAGATATTTGTCCACTTAATTTAACATAATCACCTGAATTTATGTTAGATGTTGAATAACTACTACTATCCAATTCTTTAATTAAATTTGATTGGTTTAAACCTTGAATTAATTGTTGATGTATTTCAAAGGTTGTAAATATTCGAGTTAACTCTTCTTCACGCCTAACAAATCTTCTACCTTCCAATGATTGATTTTCCCTATTAGCTGTTGTTACGGTATCAGCTTCAGTGAAGTTTTTTCCTTTATATCCATCACGTTCATCTCTTATGCATCTATCTTCACCATAATGTTGGTTACTACCTTCAGATCCTGTTTTGGCATTTAAGGTTCTATCTTCTATAAATCTAGAGGTCCTTTTTTCAATAAATCCATCTATTACTAGAGAGTTTAAATTCTTGGTTAAGGCCTCATCAAGATAAATAAGTAAGTCAAGAGCATCATTCAAAAGATATTACCTCCTTATAGAGTTTTATAAAATAGTATAAATAAAGCTTATAAGTCCTTTAAATACAAGAGACTTATATATATTATTCTAAACACCATAATTAATTACTTCTTATTAATGAAAATAAAACACTGCTTAATAAAATAATAGCAATAACTAATAATGATACTACTGTTGAGATATTAATTCCCCAAAATGCAATAAATAATTTTATTCCTGTAAACATTAAAATAAATGCAACCCCATATTTTATATGATTAAACATACTATTTAATTTAGCTAATAAGAAATACATACTTCTTAAACCTAAAATAGCAAATATATTGGATGAATAAACTATATATGGATTAGTTGTAATAGAAAATATTGCTGGAATAGAATCTAATGCAAATATAATATCAGAGCTCTCAATTAATACTAAAATCAATAATAATGGAGTTGCATGTAATACTCCATTAATTTTAACAAAGAAATTTTCTTTATTTAACTCATTTGTAACTGGAATAAAGTGTTTCATAATATTTAAAATTTTACTTTTTGAAAAATCAACTTCTTCTTCTTTATTTAATAATATTTTTAAACCACTAAAAAATAAGAAAAAACCAAAAATATATAAGATCCAGTTAAATTTATTAATTATTGCAACACCTAAAAAAATAAATATAAATCTTAATATTATAGCACCTATAATGCCATAAGTAAGTACTCTTTTTTGATATGAAATTGGAATGTTAAATGAGGTAAATATAATTAAAAATAAAAATAAGTTATCTACACTCAAACTTAATTCAATTATGTATCCACCTAAAAATTCAAGTCCATAATCTGCTCCAAAAATAAAATAAATAAATACATTAACTATAAAGGCAAGGCTAGCCCACGTTATAAAGTTTCTTAATGCACTTTTTGCTCTCAAATTAGTTCTCCTCATATTAAATTGATTCACAGAATAATTATATGATTTAACATATAAATTTATTTATAGTTAGTTATAATAAATAAAGTAAAGGTAAATTTAATTTTTTTAAATATAAGTTATACTTTTCATATCAGCTTAACAGATTCTATAATTTTAGCCTAAGATTTATATAATAATATATTAAAAACAAGTATTTAAATCGATATTTAACCATATTATACAATAATTGCAATAGCTTTTTATATTAAACCCCATAAAAAATAAGATAAGACATTTAATTAAATGCCTTATCTTATTTTATAACTTGTTTTTAATTTAAGTACTTTAAAACATTCCTTTAATAATATAAAAGGAAGATTAATTTTACTCAACTTGTGTTAAGAGTCTTCTCATTACATCTTTAAGTTTATTATATCCGAGATCTTCATTAGCCATGACTAAAACAGCCTTTATATCATTATCAGAAGGTTCCCACTTATATGCTTTAAAATCTATTATAGAGTCTTCAGGCAAGTATTCTTCAAGTTCAAAACCTAATTCCTCTGTAGAAGCCATATATTCATCAAATAAAGAATCTTCGTCTAATTCATTAATATTAATACCTTCCTCAATTTCTTCATTTAATGTATCTATACTTACGCTTAAATTAAAGGCAACTATATCTTCTCTTTTAGAACCTTTACTCATGTCTTTTATTACTTTAAACTCAGTATTTTCTTCAATTATATTTTTTATGTCTTTACTATCTAAAACTCTATTTCCAAATGCTATGTACATTATTATATTTCCTCCTAATTTTTTAATTTAGCTTTTACAAAAAGTGATTTCACTTTTTGCAAAAGCTAATATATCAAAAAAATCTTATTTATAATTTAACAAAATAAAGCATAAATATCAACAACAATATTAATTAAATCTTATGATTCTTTTTAAAGATATATTTATAGTTTGGTAAATAATAAATCCACCTATTGTGTTTATTAAAATAGCAGGAATTACTGTAGTTACAAAAAGTATTGAGAATTTTGCTGGTAATCCAACAATATATTGTGCTGATAGTAAGAAAGTAGTTCCACTTATTAATGTTCCTAATGGAAAGCTTATTATTACTAATAAGTTTTGTTTGATATTATTATTAATATTTATATATTTTATTTTTTTCCATTTTTTTATAATTAGAATTTTTACTGTGATATAATTTATTATATATAAAAATTGGGAGGCAATGATAATGGGATTAAATAGTACACCTTCTGCTGAGCGTGTTCATATTGGTATATTTGGAAAGCGTAATGCAGGAAAATCCAGCGTAATAAATGCAATAACAAGTCAAAGTCTAGCTATAGTATCTGATATTAAAGGCACTACTACAGACCCGGTATCAAAAGCTATGGAGTTGCTACCTTTAGGACCTGTAATAATTATAGATACTCCTGGCCTTGATGATGTTGGGGAGTTAGGTAAAATGCGTGTGCAAAAAAGTTATCAAGTATTAAATAAAACTGATATAGGTATTTTAGTAGTAGATGGAACTTTAGGTACTGCTCCAGAAGATGATGCTTTAATTTCTAGATTTAAAGAAAAAAACATTCCTTATATTGTAGTCATGAATAAGTTAGATTTAATAAAAGAAAATTCTTTTAATATAAATAAAAGTACATATGATTTATCTAATACTATTTGGGTAAGTTCTACTACTAATGAAAACATACATGAATTAAAAGAAATGATAGCTAAACAAGCTATTACAGATGAACCAAAATACAAAATTGTTGCTGATTTGCTAAATCCTTCTGACTTTGTAGTTTTAGTTGTACCTATTGATAAAGCAGCACCAAAAGGAAGACTTATTTTACCTCAACAGCAAACTATTAGAGATATATTAGAAGCCAATGCTACTGCCATTGTAGTTAAAGAATGTGAACTTAAAGAAACACTACAAAGTTTAGGCAAAAAACCAAAGCTAGTTATAACAGATAGCCAAGTATTTGCAAAAGTTTCTGCTGAGACTCCAAAAGATATTTTATTGACTTCATTTTCCATTTTATTCGCCAGATACAAAGGTGATTTAGAAGAAACTCTAAAAGGTGTTAGAGCTTTAGAATCTCTAAAAGATAATGACACTGTTTTAATTTCTGAAGGATGTACTCATCACCGTCAATGTGATGATATAGGCAAAGTAAAAATTCCTAAATGGGTAATGCAATATACTAATAAACATCTTAACTTTGAATTTACTAGTGGAACAGAGTTTCCTTGTGATTTATCTAAGTATGAAATGATTATACATTGTGGTGGATGTACCTTAAATGAAAGAGAGATGAAGTATAGGGTAAAATGCGCTAAGGATCAAAATATACCAATAACCAATTATGGAATATTAATCTCCTACATTCAAGGAATATTAAAAAGAACAGTTGAGCCTTTTCCTCAAATTTCTCATTTATTAGAAGAATAAATAAAACAAATAATTAATGTTACTAAGTAGAAGTATTATTTAAAAAAGAGCATTACAGCTTTATACTGAAATGCTCTTTTTTTATAAATTATTATTTTACTATTTTTTTACTAAGTTCCATAATTAAACTTGCAACTACAGCAAGGCCAAATGAAACTCCTAGACTATTTAATCCAAATGATATTGGCATTGAGAAAATATCTCTCATAAAAGGTAATAAAGTTAAAGAGAACATTACTAAACAAACACAAACTGCACCTAATGCATATTTATTACTGCTTAGTCCTAAAGTAAATATTGTTTCAGTATTTGATCTTGCAGCAAAAGTTTGAACTATTCTAGATAGAGTAAGTGTTGCAAAAGCCATTGCTGTTCCAAGTTCCGGTGAAGTTTGCATTCCTATATATTGTGCTAATATTGTCACCATACCTATTACACTACCTCTAAATGCTACTGACTTTAAAGTACCTCCTGCTAGTATACTTTCATCTGGATGTCTTGGAGGATTTTTCATTATACCTTTTTCTGGTGGCTCAAATCCTAATGATATAGCTGGTAGAGAATCCGTTACTAAGTTAATAAATAATAGTTGTATTGTAGTAAATGGATTTGACCAATCTGCAATAACTGCAAATAATATGGCAATTATACCACCTAAGTTTCCTGAGAATAAATAAGTGATTGATTTTTTTATATTATTGTAAACTGTTCTACCTACCTCGATGGCATTTACTATTGTAGCAAAGTTATCATCTAAAAGTACCATGGCAGACGCATCTTTTGCGACTTCTGTTCCACTTCCCATGCCTATACCTATGTCTGCTTGCTTAAGTGCTGGGGCATCGTTAACACCATCTCCTGTCATGGCAGTAATTTTATTTTTTTTCTGCCAAGCTTTAACAATTCTTATTTTATTTTCAGGAGATACTCTAGCGTAAACTGAAATATGTTCTAGTTTTTCATCTAGTTCTTCATCAGTTAAATCATCTAACTCCTTACCTGTAAGGGCTAAATCATTTTCTTCCATTATTCCTATGTCTCTACCTATGGCTGCTGCAGTAGTTTTATGATCCCCAGTTATCATTACTGTTTTTATGCCTGATTCTTTAGCTTCTTTTACTGCTTCATAAACTTCTTTTCTAGGTGGGTCAATCATTGCCATTAAACCTATTAAAGTAAGTTCATCTTCATCTTCTAAAGTTGGTACAAAGTTTTCATCTTTAATTTCTTTTGTAGCAAATGCTAAAACTCTTAATGCTTTATTTGAAAAATCTTCGTTTGCTTTTTTAAATTCTTCTATAATTTCATCATTAATAGCTACAACTTCTCCATCATCTAATGCATATTTACATCTGCTAAAAATCACATCTGGAGCACCTTTTGTAAACATGTATATATTATTATCTACTTTATTTATTGTAGACATTAATTTTCTATCACTATCAAAAGGTAACTCATTTAATCTATTGCATTTTTCTCTTAATGTTTTGTAGTTTATGTTGTTTTTTTCTGCATGATTTATAAGAGCAACCTCTGTTGGATCTCCTATTTCCACACCTTCTTCTGTTACATCTGAGTCATTGCATAAAGTTGATGCTAGGGTTAATGCTATTTCACTTTCGTTAATTTCACTAGTTGATGCTATGTCATCGTTTCTAGATAAAGCTATTTCTTCATCCATATTAGTAGCTAGTGCTTTTTCTTTATCACCATACATATAAAAATCAACAACAGTCATTTTGTTTTGTGTTAGTGTTCCAGTTTTATCTGTACATATTACACTTGTTGAACCTAAAGTTTCTACTGCTGGCAACTTTCTTATTACTGCTTGTTTTTTAGCCATTGTATTTGTTCCTTTAGCTAAAACAATAGTTACTATTGAAGACAATGCTTCTGGTATGGCTGCAACTGCTATGGCAATAGCAAACATAAACGAATCTGCTATATTTGCTCCTCTAACAACCTGAACTAAGAAAATTAACCCGGCTAATATAACTATACCCACACCTAGTTTTTTGCCAAATTCATCAAGTTTCTTTTGTAGTGGTGTCTCTTTATTTTCTGCGTTATCTAATAGATCTGCTATTTTTCCTATTTCACTTTTCATTCCACAAGCTGTAACTACATAAGTAGCTCGACCATATACTACCATAGAACCACTAAACACCATGTTTTTCTGATCACCTAAGGCAGACTCTTCATCTATTTTATCTTCATGTTTTAGTACTGGTTCACTTTCTCCAGTTAACATTCCTTCTACTACTTTAAAAGTCTGAGCTTCTATTATTCTTCCATCTGCTGGCACATAATCTCCAGCCTCCAAAACAACAATGTCTCCCTCAACTAAATCTTTAGACGGTACTGTAATTTTAATTCCATCTCTAATTACTTTTGCATTTGGTACAGATAATTGTTTTAAACTATCTAAAGATCCTTCCGCTTTTTTAGTTTGAACTACTCCTAAAATAGAATTTAAAATAAGTACAGCAAATATAATTACAGATTCTACTACTTCACCTAAAAATATTTGTACTAAGGCTGCTATTAAAAGTATAACTACTAGTGGATCTTTAAAACTATCCAAAAACAACTTCCAAGTTGGTATCTTTTCCTTTTCTCTTAATTCATTTGGTCCATTTTGCTTTAGTCTTTTCATAACTTCCATTTGAGACAATCCATCTAGACTACTCTTAAAATGTCTAATTGTTTTTTCACTTGTTTCCTTATAAAACATACCATTTCCTCCCATTATTATAAAATTCATTTTCTGAATTAATATAAATACTACTAAATTTTGTTAAAGTGATAATTCCACTAAAAAAAGACCAACAAAGTAGATAAAACTACTCTGAAGGTCTTGCTAACAAGTTTAAACTCGCTAATCAACCGGGATTTTAATCCGTTTTGACGACTGATTATCACAATAATGTGAAAGCTACTCCCCTTCATGGGAATTTCTTTATTTGTTAATTATTATAAACATAAAGTAGATCTTATGCAAGTTTTTATTTGTTAATTATTTTTTACTTTACTTATTCTTTATTATTTGTTTACTTAATTTTAGACTTCCTGTTTTAAGCAAGATTTTAAATCATCATCTGGTGTACTTATTGTTTTTAAATCAAAAGTATCAACCAAATATTGAAGTACATTAGGGCTTAAAAATGCTGGAAGAGTTGGTCCTAAGTATATACCATTTATCCCTAGAGATAATAGTGCAAGTAAATCTGCCACTGCTTTTTGCTCGTACCAAGATATAATTAGTGATAATGGTAATCCATTTACATCAGTTTCAAAAGCATCTGCTAATGCTGTTGCTATTCTAACTGCTGAATAAGCATCGTTGCACTGACCCACATCTAAAAGTCTTGGAAGTCCTGCAACTTCACCAAAGTCTAATTTATTAAATCTATATTTTCCACAAGCTAAAGTTAATATTACACAGTCATCAGGAACTTTCTTCGCAAATTCAGTATAATAATTTCTACCTGGTCTTGCACCATCACATCCACCTATTAAGAAGAAGTGTCTTATTTTACCATCCTTTACTGCATTCACAATTGTTTCTGCATGAGAAAGTGTGGCTTGGTGTCCAAATCCAACTAAAATTTCATGTGGCTCTTGGTCTTCTTCATACCCACCAAGTTCCAATGCTTTTTCTATAATTTGGCTGAAATCTTTTTTACCGTCTTTTCCTACTCCTATATACTGAACTCCATCCCATCCAACAACGCTTGTTGTAAATATTCTATCTTTATAAGACTCTCTTGGTTTCATTAAACAATTCGTAGTCATAAGTACACAACCTGGAAGATTATCAAATTCTTTTTGTTGATCTTGCCAAGCTCCACCAAAGTTCCCAACAAGATGATCATATTTTTTAAGCTCTGGATATCCGTGACATGGAATCATTTCACCATGAGTGTATATGTTAATACCCTTACCTTCTGTTTGTTCTAATAACATTTGTAAATCCCATAAATCATGGCCTGATACTACTATAAATGGGCCTTTTTTTACATGAACATTTACTTTATTAGGTTCTGGATTTTTATAAGTCTTTGTGTTTGCTTCATCAAGCTTTTTCATAACAGCCACACTCATTTCACCAGTTCTCATAGTCCATCTGATTAGATCCTCTACACTTAGACTATCGTCAGTTGTAGCTTCCAATGCTCTTACATAAAAATTATCAACTTGATCATCAAAGTATCCTAATTCTCTTGCTTGATGGCCATAAGCTGCTATACCTTTTAATCCATATACTATAGTTTGTCGTAGAGAGCGAATATCTGGGTCCAATTCACCATCATACATTATCCCAGCTTTTTTTGAATCCTTAAGCATTTCGGCTTTAGTTTCACTTAAATTATATGTAGCGTGCTCTGTATTATTTTTAATTTTTCCTACTTTTTTTCTTAATACTTCTTTTATTTTTTGAGATTCTTTTAACATTTTCACGTGAACTTCAGCATCAAAGTTTACATTCGTTAAAGTTGTAAATAAAGAATTTTCAATAAAGCTTACTATATCCTTATCTACATTTTCTCCTTTTTCAACTATTTCTTTTGCATAACAACTTATACCTTTTATTTGGTAAATAAGTAAATCCTGAAGATTAGCAACTTCTGGTGTTTTTCCACATACACCTAACTTTGTACATCCTTTGCCTCCTACTGTTTGTTCACACTGATAGCAAAACATAGGATATTCCATTGACATATTATTTTCCATTCTTTTACCTCCAAAAGTTTTATTCATATTCTAGTATTTACTAAATTTATTAAAAATATAGTTTCTTATTTGATATTTTGAAGTTTTCATAAACAATAAATTAGTTATTTTTTCTTAAATTTTTAAAATGCATAAAAAATCCAGTACCCCTAACGGCACTGGATTTTTAAGCTTACTATTTCTATTCTTTTTCTTTATGCCCAATATTTCCATAATTATTTTTCTATTTTTGTTACTCTCATCTACAAGTATGTATTTATTTTTTATATAAGACTATAATACATTTCAGTTTTGTAATATTTGTGGCAATTAATGGAATATGAGACTATAATATAAATTGTTTTAAAATAGTAAATCAAAAAATAATCTGAGGTGATATTATGAAAAATAATGTATTTAAAAAAGTTATGATTACAGGATTAGTATCTACTGTTTGCATGTCAGGAGTATTTACAGGAAATTTCTCTACAAAGAATAGTGATTACATAACAACTGCTTATGCAGCCACAATTAAGGAAACTGTTTATTCAGCAAAAGGTACTACAAAATCAAATCTTAGTGTAAGAAAGGGGCCTAACACAACTTATACTAAAGTTGGCTCTTTAAAGAAAAATGTTAAAGTAACTATTGCTGCTAAAACTAATAATGGTTGGTATAAGATTAAATTTAATAATAGTTACGCTTATGTTTCTTCTCAATATATAACTATTGCAAATAATAAACCTGAGCCTAGTGAGACTCCTTACTCTGCTAATGGTACTGCAAATAATAATGTTAATGTAAGAAAAGGACCTAATACTACTTATGCTAAGGTTGGCTCTTTAAAGAAAAATGCTAAAGTTACTATTGTTGCTAAGTCTTCTAACAACTGGTATAAAATTAAACTTAATAGTGGTTATGGATATGTTTCTTCTCAGTATATAACTATCCCAACTAACAAACCTGAGCCTAGTGAAACCTCTTACTCTGCTAATGGTACTGTGAATAGTAACCTTAATGCTAGAAAAGGTCCTAATACTACTTATGCTAAGGTTGGTTCTTTAAAGAAAAATTCTAAAGTTACTATTGTTGCTAAAACTGATAATGGTTGGTATAAAATTAAGTTTAATAATGGTTATGCTTATGTTTCTTCCCAATACATAACTATTCAAACTAATAAACCTGATCCAGGGGAGACTCCTTGTTTTGCAGCAGCCATTATTACTGACAACATTAATGTGAGAAAAGGTCCTAATACTACTTATGCTAAGATTGGCTCATTAAAGAAAAATGCTAAAGTAAGTGTTGTTGCTAAAACTTCTAACAATTGGTATAAAATTAAATTTAACAATAGTTATGCCTACGTTTCTTCTCAATATGTGACCCTTACTGAAATTGAAGAGTTAGAATACTCAGCTACTGCTTCAATTTTATCTGATGTTTATGTAAGAAAAGGACCTAACACTAACTATGAAAAAATTGGCACAGTGAAAAAAGATGACAAAGTTAATATAGTTGCTATAACTTCTAATGGTTGGTGTAAAATAAAATTTAATAACTCATTTGGGTATATTTATGGTGAATACGTTGATATTTTAGCTAAGTAATATAAAAATAGCACTTTATTTTAAAATAAAGTGCTATTTTTATATTGTCAATCTTATAATAAGACATTATAAATTATAGCTGCTTAGGTACTTCGATTGTTATTTTTTTGCACTCACTACAATAATAACCTTCTACTTTTGAACCCATCCACTCTAAAATTGTAATTCCTTTTACAAAAGTAGATAAAATTGCACCTTTATCTTTTTCCTTTGGAATCCATTTAACTGTATCTCTTCCTCCATGTATAACTCCCAACACCATTTCATTGTTACAATATGGACATTTCATACATATCCCCCCTCTTTAATATATTTTTTATCCTCAATTATTTAATTACTTTTATGATTAAATTATACATTAAATGCAAAATTTTCTGCTACAATATAATATATTTACAAAATATTTATGCAAAAGAGGTGCTATTGTATGAAAATTATTACACTAAAAGAACTAAAAAAATTAATTGACCATAGAGACAATTTGGAACAGTTAATACTAAGAGAATGTAGTTTTAAGCATATGGATTTAACTGGTTTGGATCTAAGTAATATAGACTTTACACTAAGCTCTTTTCAAAATGTTATACTTGATAAAGTAAATTTTCAAAATAGCATTGTAGAAAATGTATTATTTGATGGCTGCCCTCTTCATGGTGCAAATTTTAAGAATGCAACAATGAAAACGGCCTCTTTTAGATATTGTGATATGACAAAATGTAACATTCAGGATGCTGATTTATATGGTGCGGTTCTAGAGTATGCTAAATTGGACGGAATTTATTCCAATGAAAATACAAAATGGTTTCGCCTTAGATGTCCAGAAGTTGGTGCATTTTTAGGATATAAAAAGTGCATAAATGATCGTATGGTTCAGCTGCTAATTCCCTCAGATGCAAAAGATCCTCTGCAACTTTGCCATCATGTAGATGTAGTAAGGCAAAAGTTTTAACAATAAAGAGTTTTGACTTTAAAGAAAATTTTGATGAGGCCTGGTCTTTGGTAGATGAAGATTTTATTTACAGAAAAGGTGAGTGGGTAGAAGTGAAAAATTTCAATGAAGATCGTTGGATGGATTCAACTACCGGTATTCATTTTTGGATGTCAAGAGAAGAGGCTCAAGCCTATTAAATAAACTCTCTATTTTAATTTATTAAAAAAGCTGTAGCTTGTTTGTTTTACAAACCTGCCACAGCCCTATTTATTTTAGCAATTAACTAATTCCTTACGCGAGAGAAGTTTTCCGAAATACTCTAATAAATCCTTACAAATTTTCAAAGTGTTATCATTTACATCTAGTCTTGGATTAAATTCAACAAAGTCCATTGACTTAACAATACCTGTTTGAACAAGACGTTTTAAAAGATACTTAGTGTCTTCTACAGTATATCCCCCCTCGACTCTTGTTCCTGTACCTTCTACTATAAATTTATCCATAAAGTCTATATCTAAACTTATATGAATGCCGTCAATATTTTGTTTTCTACATTTTTTTATTATATCATTAACAACATCTTCTAACCCTATTTTATCTATTACTTTTTTATCATAAAGGTTTACTTTAGAATTATCTAATAAGTCTTGTTCTCCCTTATCTATATCTCTTCCCCCAATGTGGAATACGTTTTCTTCGTTTATTTTAATGCCATCATAATATAAATTAACTAATCTAGAATCTCCATGGCCACATAAGCAAGCTAATGGCATTCCGTGATAGTTCTTACTTGGTGATGTTGCAGATGTATTAAAGTCCCCATGAGCATCAATCCACACAACTCCTAAGTTTTTTGAATGTTTGCTAGCACCTGTTATACTCCCAAGTCCTATTCCATGATCTCCCCCTAATATTAGTGTAAAATCACTACTATCCATTGATTTATCTACTGCTTTAGATAATTTTAAATTTAAATCATATATACTTTCAAAATATTTAATATTATTTTCATTTTTAAACTTATCTGATTCCAACACTTCTTTTACATCAATATCTCCAAGATCTACAACTTCTATTTTCCCGTTATCTTTTATTAAATCAATAACATTTGCATTTCTTAGTTTTTGTGGTGAATGTTGTGTTCCATTATTGTCACATCCATAATAAGTTGGAACTCCTATTATACTTAATTTCATAATACCTCCCCCTATCGACACTCCTTGGTGTAAATCTAAATCTTTATTACATTTAAACAACACACAACATATTAGTTGTTTATAAATAATATTATATAATATAATCTATGATATAGTTTATTTGTTTTATATAATATTAATTAAACTCTTACTTTTTTAATCCAAAATACCTAATACACCTAAAGAAATGCAGCTATCTTAGGTAACTACATTTCTTTTATAAATTAATCAATATATTAAAAATCACAAAACATACTATACAAATAACAAAGTCTAATACTATTAGTTTATACTCTTTTTTTTAAAATGCCACACTTAGCAATAAAAATAAGGCAGGTGAAAGTACCTACCTTATTTTTATTGCTATTCTACAGATTTAAGTGCATCGATCATGTTTATATTTTTTAATTTTTTATGCATCATTAACATAACAAGTAAAGCAAAAAACATTGTAATCACTCCTGATATAATATAACTACTAATATCTACCGTTGGTATCATCATCATATTATCCATTTCTGCTGTGCTTACTAAAAATACATATAATAGTTTTCCTAAAACAGAACCTGCAAGTATACCAAGTATTGTTAGTATTATATTTTCTCTAAATATATACATATCAACTTCATTATCATAGAAACCTAATACTTTTATTGTAGATATTTCTCTAATACGCTCTGATACATTTATATTTATTAAGTTGTATAATACTACAAAAGCTAAACTTCCTGAAGCAACTATTATAACTATCATAACTAATCCTAAATCTGCTGATTCGCTCATACTTTTCATTTTAGATGCAAGAGTAACATTTACAACTTTACTATTATCCATAAGTGTTGATGATAATTTATTTTCATCATAAGTTTTAGAATTAAATTTTAATAACTGTGCATTGTATGACACATTTTTTTTAAATATATTCTTGTAATATGATGGTGATAAATAAATATAATGACCAGTGTAATTTTCTATTATATTCTCTACTTTTATCTTGCGATCATTATTATTAGAATCTGTTAACTTTATATAATCTCCAATAGACACATTTAAAAGTTTTGCTAATTTTTCATTTATAATAGCCCCATTATTACTTAGTTTATATTCTGTACCACTAGATCTATCATTTAATAGGATAAAACCATTTAATTTATCTGTGTTTTCAGGTACATACATCATGGCACTTTGTTTGCTCATATTGTCCTTAATAAAAGTAACTGATTCTTGATAAATATTTAAATCATCTTCATAATTTTCTAGATTAATTAAAGATTTATTATATTCTTCATTTTCTTTTTTTGTACTATTATCATCAAATACAACCATTGCATCGTATTTTATTAGTTTTCCAAATTGTAAATCTGATAAAGATGAATTTGATTTTTCAAGAGATATACCTGCCACAAGCATGGCCATACATCCGGATATTCCAAACACCGTCATAAACATTCTTCGTTTATATCTAAAAAGGTTTCTAAAAGTTACCTTTTGATTAAAGTTAAGTCTTCTCCATATAGGCTTAATTCTTTCTAGTAATATTTTTTTACCTAGTTTTGGTGCTTTTGTTCTCATTAAGTTAGAAGGATTATCTTTTAATTCTTCTTTTAAAACAATAACTGATGCTCCCACTGTGCACAGTAGTGATGCTATTACAGATTGCATTATATAAGATGGATAGAAATTTATTATAACTTTAGGTAGGGTAAAGCTAGATGAATAAGCTATATTAACTATTAATGGTAATGCACTACTTCCTACTAATATACCAACTATTACACCTGCAATACTAGCAATAAAAGCATAAACTATATATTTTCTAGCTATTTCTAAATCTCTATAACCTAGTGCTTTTAAAGTTCCTATTTCTATTCTATTTTCTTCTACCATTCTTGTCATAGTAGTTAAGCATATTAGCGCTGCTACTAAGAAGAAAAATACAGGAAATACTGATGCTATTTTATCTAAGCTATCAATTGATCCTTTGTATGTGGAGTATCCTGGGTTATCATTTCTATTAAAAAAATAATATTTACTATCATCAAGCTTATTTATTTTTTCTCTTTGATTATCTATTTCCTCTCTAGCCTCTACTAGTTTTTCTTTATTTGCTTTTATTTCTTTTTCTCCATCAAGGAGTTTTTTCTCAGAGTTAAGAATTTCTTTTTGTGCTTTGTTAAGTTTTTCTTGACCTTGCTTTTTACCTTCTTCAAGTGAATTCTTACCCTTTACTAAATCTTCTTTTCCTTTATCTAGTTTGCTTTGAGCTTGATTTAGTAATGCCTTTCCTTCAGTAATTTTAGCTTTTTCTTTTTTGTATGTTTTCACGCCTGCTTGATACTGAGTTATTCCACTAAGCAGCGTTTCCAGCTTTGATTTATTTTCACTTGCACTTTTACTCGCACTTTCAATACTTTGTGAAAGTCTTAGTGCTAAAGAGATATTTGATGGGTCTTTTTCTAATATATTTACTAAATCACTTAATTTGTTTAATCCTAAATTAGGATTAGATATAATCATTTTCCAATATTGAATTTTTCCCCTTGGAATTTCATTATTTTCATTTAAGTTCTTTGTACTTTCTTTTATATCTTTAGATAGTTCATCATATGTAGAAATCAAAGTATTCAAATCTGATATTTGATTTTCATATTCTTTTGTATCTTTTGTAGGGTCAATCCCTTGATTTAAGAATACTTGCTTTGACTGATTTAACTGAGTCTTACCACTTTCAAGTTGTTCTTCTCCTTGTGTTAAAGTTTCCTTTTTCTTATCAAGTTCTCTTTGACCTTTTTTTAATTCAGATTCACTATGTTTTAATAATTTTTCATTATCTTTTATTTCTTTTTGATACTTTACTAAAGCTTTTTCATATTCTGCTTTACCATGTAAAAGTTGCATTTTACCATTGTCTATTTTTTTCTGAGCATTTTTAAGCTTATTTTCATTTTTTTCTATTTCTTTATATGCTTTATCAAATTTATCTTGCGCCTGTGACTTAATTTCTTCAATTCTTTCTACCCCTCTATGTGAGTATAAATTTTTAAGATATTTATTGTTTTCTTCCATCATATCTTTATAAAAATCATCATAAGCTCCAAAATTTTCTGTATTTTTAAATTTCACATAAATTTCACTGTAAGCATCCATAGAAAAATCAGAGCTATTTATAAGTGTAAAATAATCTACGCTTCCCTTTCCTACAGTAGTTGTTCCTCTAGACATATTATCTATATACATGGGACTTTGGACAAATCCAACAATTTTAAAAGTTTTCTTTTTAAAATAACTTTCTGTATCCTTGTCTGATTTTATAACATATTTATCACCTATTTTTAGGTTTTTATCTATTTTCAATGCATTTACATCTATGGCAATTTCACCACTTCTTTGTGGTAGTCTTCCTTTTGTAACAACTGGTGTGTTCATCTTCTCAGAGCTACTTTCATCATACTCCATAAATTTAACTACATGATTTGTATTACTTAAATTCACATCTACACTATGGCTTGCATAATAATCAAGAATTTTATCATTATTTTTTAGTAGTTTTAAATCATTTTCCTTAAGTCCAAGAGTAGATACTATCTTAGTATCCATTAAATTTTGTTTTGCAAAATATTCATTGATGGATTCTTTTAAATCTGGACCACAAGATTTTATTCCAGCATAAAAAGCAACACCTAGAAAAATTATTGCCATTATAGATATAAATCTTCCTTTTGATGATAGTATCTCTCTTTTTATTGATTTTTTATATGCTCTATTTTTCATCTATCATCCTCTACCATTCAATAGATTCCACAGAAACAGGATGTTCATTTATTTGTACATTTTGAACCTTTGCATCTTTAATATTGATGACCCTATTAGCTATTGGTGCAAGTGATGCGTTGTGAGTTATAACTATTACAGTTGTTCCCATTTCTTTGCATGTATCTTGTAAAGTTTTTAAAATTTGTTTGCCTGTTTTATAATCAAGTGCTCCAGTTGGTTCGTCACACAGAAGTAGCTTTGGATTTTTGGCTATTGCCCTAGCTATTGAAACCCTTTGCTGCTCGCCTCCTGACAATTGACTTGGAAAGTTATCTTTTCTATGACCAAGACCAACAATCTCTAAAGTTTTATCTACGTCTAAAGCATTCTTTGAAATTTGAGTTGCTAACTCTACGTTTTCTCTCGCCGTTAAATTTTGAACTAAGTTATAAAACTGAAATACAAATCCCACATCATATCTTCTGTAATTTATTAACTCTTTATTACTAAACTTTGATATATCAACATTATCAATAATTATGTTTCCTTCATCACAAGTATCCATTCCTCCAAGAATATTCAACACAGTTGTTTTTCCAGCACCACTTGGTCCTAAAATAATTACAAACTCTCCTTTTTCTATAGAAAAATTAATACCATTATTGGCAACAACAGTGTTTTCTCCAATTTTGTAACGCTTATATTCATCTACTATTTGTATATATGACATTTTTTCCCCCCATCATTTTGTTTTACCTGCTCACTGTTATTAAATAGACACTCTGTTTGGTTAATGCTATAATACATAAGTATAAATAATATATAAACTACTTACAATAATCACATGCTATCATATTGTTATTAAATAGACATTTAAACTTTTTTTGTTCATTTGATAACTTGTAACTTAAAATTGTAATTATAAAAATCAGCTGCCATTTTAAGTCCTATGTTGAGCAATTAAACTTCCGGTAGCAACCTACTTAAAGAAAGGATTATGTATATGGCTGGTATTAAAGGAAATAGAAGAATTTTATATACCAAGAAAATAATTAAAGATAGTTTACTTAATTTACTTGAAAGCAAAAAAATTCACCAGGTTACGGTTACAGATATATGTAAAAATGCTAACATTAACCGAGGTACTTTTTACACTCATTATAAAGATGCTTATGATTTATTACAGTCCATGGAAGATGAATTCTTTAATCAAATTTTAGAATATATAGAAGAAACCCCACTTGAAGACTATAAAGATGTTCTACTGCTTAATGCTCTTAAACTTATTAAAGAAAATAAAGAATTGTGTAAAATATTATTTTGTCATCATATAGAAAATAATCTTATGGATCGTATTTTTTTACTGGCAAGAAAAGCCGAAATTGACAAACTTATAAGTTCTTCCAAGGTTGATGATGTATTTTTAGATTACTTTATAAAGTATAACGTTGGGGGAGTTTTTTCTGTTGTTCAAACATGGTTAGAAAATGATTTAAATGAATCACCAGAAGAAATAGTAAATATAATAAACAATATTGTTGCTTTTCATCCATAACATTACAGTTCAATTTATCCATAATAAATAATTGGGTATACTTTGCATATACCCAATTATTATAAAATTTATTATTTTGTTAATTTGAACTTGTTGGAATATATGATCCTACCCTTAAAGCAAACTCATTCATATTCATTGTTTGAAGAACTACCTTACCTGGACCTGTAAGCTTAGTTAAAAATAAACCTTCACCACCAAATAATACATTACCAATACCTTTTACAAATTCTACTTCATATTTAACACTATCTTCAAATCCTACTAAATTTCCTGTATCTATTTTTATAACTTCTCCTGGAGCTAAATTCATTTCTATTGCATCACCGTCTATTTCTAAAAATGCAGTTCCTCTACCTCTTAGCTCTTGTAGTATAAATCCTTCACCTCCAAAGAATCCTGTTCCCATCTTTTTATTAAAAATAGTTTTTAACTCTACTGAAGACTCTGCCGCAAGGAAAGCTCCTTTTTGTATAGTAAAACGACCTTCACTCACATTTATAGGTATTATACTTCCTGGTACAGTTGAGGCAAAAGATATTTTAGCATCTTGCATTGCAGTATATGTTGCCATAAACATTGATTCACCTGCAAACATTCTTCCTATACCTTTTAGTAAACCACCATTTGTATTTGTCTCCATTTTTATTCCTTCAGTTTGATAAAACATACCTCCACTTTGTGTAAACATGGACTCGCCTCTTGATAAACTTGCTTCAACACTCGGTACTACTTTTCCTAGAATCACATAATTCATTTAAATTCCTCCTAGCATTCACATATATTTTTAATTTACTTGCATTTTCTTAGATATTTATATCCTATGATTTTGGAAATTGTTTAACATAATAAGTTATCATTATAATTGTCCCAATTAAACAATCAAATGTATATATCATAGTATCAACTAGACCTACTGCCTGACAGTTCATTTCTAAAAACATATCTATCAAAAACTCCATAAATACCCAAAGTCTAGCACCATCCATGCTAAACATAAATATAAATATGACTAAAGTTATAATTAACATTGCATCAAAAATCTTATCAAATTTCTTATTTAAATAAACTAATATAATTGTTCCGCTAAACTAGCTAAGGTATACAGTATCTTTTTCATTTAATTTGTAAAAATAAAATAAATTGTGGAATCTAAATAAATAATATCTATTAACTTACACATCCAATTTAAAGCTTTTTTATTATTGATAATTAATAACCCCTAAAATTCTGCTAGATTAGTAATTATTTCTTATATTCATAACTATAACACAATTTTTTTACTACACCTTTATTATATGGAAATTTGTTGAATATATTAAATAAAATAATAACTCTACGGAAAGTTGATTGAAAATATTAAACTTACAGTTTATTCTTATATAAGTGGAGGTGATAGATATGAACTGTGAAAAAGTAGGAAGTCTAATATTAAAACTTAGAAAAGAAAAAAGCATGACTCAAAAACAAGTGGCTGACTTATTAAACATCAGTGATAAAACTGTTTCAAAATGGGAACGAGGCCTAGGCTGTCCTGATATATCAATACTTACAGATTTATCAAAAATATTTGATATTAATATAGAAAAAATATTATTAGGAGATTTAAATCCCAATGATGTAGATGGAGGAAATATGAAAAGAATTAAATTTTACGTTTGCCCTAACTGTGGCAATATAATAAGCACAACCGGGGAAGGAGAAATATCTTGTTGTGGCAGAAAGCTAAAAGCTGCTATTCCCAGTATAATAGATGAAAATCATAAAATAAATATAGAAGAAGTGGAAAATGACTATTACATTACTATTGACCATGAAATGTCTAAAGAGCATTATATATCATTTGCTGCTTATGTTACCTATGACAGAGTACTATTAATAAAGTTGTATCCAGAGCAAAGTTCAACAGTAAGATTCCCAAGACTTATTGGGAAATTTGAACGAGGTAAATTTTATATATATTGTACTCAACATGGATTGTTAGTAAATGGGAAGTAATTATAAATATTAAAAAGACCATCAATCTAGATGGTCTTTTTAATATTTTAATTTTTAGCTAGTTTACCCTTATAAGAAGATACTCCTCCACTTAAGTTGTAAACTTTATTAAAACCATTTTTAGATAAAATATCACAAGCTCTTGCACTTCTTCCTCCAGAAGCGCAATACACAACTATTTCACTATCTTTATATGAATTTAATGTTGATAATTTTGATGAAAGTGTATCAACAGGTAAATTTTTGGCATTTGGAATATGCCCTTTTTTATACTCCCCTGAACTTCTCACATCTAAAATTAGTATATTGTTGTTACTTATCATCTTTTGAAATTGGGATCCAGTTATAGTAGTGCAACCTCTTTTTCTAAATAATCCCACAACGTCTCATCCTCCATATTTTATGCATCTTTTAAAACTTCTTTTAATGCATTATATGAAAAATCTATTATTTCGCTACAACTTACTTTATTTTTCTTCAAATTAGCGCAAATTTCTGTATTATATTCTTCTCTTACTTTTTTCATTATTTCTTTTGTATATTTTCTGGCTTCATTTGGATCAGAACTATCTTCTCTTCCTTTTATATAACCTGCTACTAAAACAGCTGCATTAACTGCCCCACATAGACTGCCCACTGTTATCCCCGTTCCCATTCCACTTCCTAGAGCAACAGGTATCTCTGTTTTAAATTCTTCGTTATATGATTTTATTAGTGCTTCTGCACAAGTATATCCTTGACTATGGTAAATTGATGGTTTTGTCATTTTAATGTCTCCTTCTCAGTTCAATTTAATTATACATACATTATATCACTATTTTATTTTTTTTCTGTGACTTTATCACAAATAATAATCATTATACTTAATATTATCATGACTAAGTTTATTTATATAACCATATTTTAATTTTACACTGTCAATATTATACTTATCTGATATTTTTACTTCTTCTTTTAATTTTTTTAATATCCTTTTATAATCTATTCTTTTATATTCTCATCATCATCCACATATTCTAAAATATCCCCAGGTTGACAATCAAGTGCCTTGCATATTTCATTTAATGTGGAAAATCTCACAGCCCTTGCCTTATTATTTTTCAGTATTGATAAGTTAGCCATGGTAATTCCAAGTTTTTTAGAAAGCTCTGTGGCGCTCATTTTTCTCTTTGCCATCATCACATCTAAATTTACAATTATAGCCATTTGATTTCCTCCTTAAATAGTTCTATCATTTTCATCCTTAATGTCTATAGCTATTTCAAATAATTTAGATGAAACAAGAGCAAAAACTCCTATAGCAAGTGATAAAAATGAAACTATTACACAAGGTACAATAGTAAGTGCGTAAAAATATATGTCAAATACAAAGTAAAAAATCATATTGATTAAGTTAAAAAGAATAACCTCACTAAATGAGCAGTAAGCAATATTATTTATTAGCTTTGGTATACTCTCACAAAAAGGATTTTTACTTGTTATATGTGAACATAATTTTTTCAAATTAAGTAATGCAATTACATAAGGTGCTGCACAGATGTAAATACCCACAGTCATTACTGTTATATATTTTGATTCAATATTTATGAATGGAGTTTTACTTAGTGAACCCAAAATAAAAGGCAAACCTGCCAACATAATTAGTGTTAAGATTATTCCCACCGAAACTACAATATTTAAAATTTTAGAATAATTATTTTTCATTTTATATTGTCTCCTTTTAGTTATGTTTTTTTAATTTATACACATCATTAATCTTAATTACTAATGCACTTATTATTGAAATAAATAAGAATAAATATGCTATTAGTATTAAAAAGAATGGTTCCTGTAAAGTTCCATCTTCTAAAACTTTGCTTCCTATTAAGTTAAATGATACTACACATAATGCAGTCATTAATAAACATAGTAATGTAATTTTATATTTTTTCATTTTTTTCTCTCCTTTTTATTTTCTATAATTATATTAATACATTATTTATAAAAACACAATAAAAATTTATTGTTTTTCAATAAATTTTTATTGTATTACCTAAAATATAATTTTAATAATACTAACTATGCATTAAACTCAAATATAAAATGACAATTTAATGGTTGATATAATAATAGTTTTTAACTATAATTTATATAATTTCTCACAACAAATATACTTTATTATCAATAGGAGGCGCTATGAAGAAAATACTATTTGTAACTGACTTATATTACAATGCAAAAGGTAGAAATTACTATGAAGAAGATCTTTTCCTTACCTCTGCACTTAGACAAGATTTCAAATTAGTTATTTGTAATCCAAAAGACATGAATCACTTTAGTGAAGATTTCGATTTAATTTTGTTTAGAAATACAGGCCCTGCTGCCAATTTTGAAGAAGAATATAAAATATTTAGAAATAAAGTAAAAACTAATAATTTACTTACTTATAATTCTTTTGATGGTCATGGAGATATGAACGGTAAAAATTATTTGATAGATCTTACAAACAAAAATATGCCCGTTATTAAAACTGTAAATAATATTAATGATTTTCACAAACTACCCCATGTAGATAATTATATAATAAAACCAATAGATGGTGCTGATTCTATAGGTTTAGAATTTTTAAGCAAGAAAGAAATTTGTAAAAAAATCAACTCAAATAATTATGATTTTTTAATTCAACCATTTATAGATTTTCAGTATGAAGTATCTTTTTATTATATAGATAGAAAATTCCAGTATGCTCTTTATGCTCCAAATAAAGAAAAGAGATGGCAAATGGAAGAATATACACCTACAAATGAAGATTTTGATTTTTGTAACATATTATTAAATTGGAACAACTTAAGCCATGGAATTCAAAGAATTGATGCTTGTAGAGATGAGCATGGTAATTTACTTCTTGTAGAAATGGAAGATTTGAATCCTTATTTATCTTTATTAGATATTTCATCAACTTTAAGAGATAAGTTTGTTTCTTCATTAAAAGAATCTTTAAATAATATTTTATAATAAAAACAGCAACTATTTTATATTATCTAAAATAGTTGCTGTTTTATTTTATTAAATTAAGCTACTTTGTATCTTTTTTTTCATTTGATTTTAATGACTTGTCAATAGCTATGGCTGTTGCCATTGTTCCATTAACATTTAGCATAGTCCTTCCCATATCAAGAATTGGGTCTATAGCTATTATTGCTCCAGCCAGCGGGAAATACGCTCCCATTCCCATCCCTGATATTACCACAGATACAGACATAGTTGCAGTTCCTGGTATTCCTGCAATACCCAGTGAACTTATTGTTATAACTATTATTAACATTACGTAGAAAGTAAAGTTCATATCTACTCCAGCCATATTAGCTATCAATACACTAACTAATGCTGGATATACTCCTGCACATCCATTCATACCCATATTTGAACCTAAGCTTGTTACAAAGCTAGCAGTTCCTGAGTCTACTTTCATATTCTCCGTTAAAGCTTCTACCGTAACAGGTAGCGTTCCTAAACTTGAGCGAGATGTGAAAGCTAAAATTAATGCTTTTGATGCGTTTTTAATATAAGTTATTGGATTCATTCCACTTAGAGTAATTATTATCAAATGAACAACAAACATAATTGCCACACTTATATATAATGCTAAGATGAAATCTACTACATCTAAAAGTGAATTTACTCCTCTACTTGCTATGGTACTAGCCATCAATGGTACAACAGCATAAGGCATAAGTTTTATAACTGTAATAGCAATTGAAACTATAATTTTATAAAAAGCTTCCACCATATCTATAAAAGGCTTTATTATTTCTAAATATTTTTTTCTAAGTCTTCTTATGGCAAGACCTATAAAAGCCGCAAAAATTACTACTGCCACTGTATTTCCATCAGCCATAGCCTTTATTGGATTCGATGGAAGTAAATTTCTTATAGTGTCTGGTAGTGATGTTATCTCTCTAAGCTCTTCACTAGTATTAGCCACTTGTACAGAAGCACCTAAATCAAATATATTCGCTACTATTACAGCAATAATAGCTGCTATGGCTGTTGTTGCAAAAAACATTGCCACAGATCTGAATGTTAGTTTTCCCAAGTTATCTTCTTTCATATTCATTATAACTCTAATTATTGAAACTAAAACTAAAGGTATTACTATCATTTTCAATAAGTCCATAAAGCCGTTACCAAATAATCCATACCATGTACTTACTTCATTTATCCATGTAATAGATGTAGGATCTTTCGGAAACTGAGCCAATGCCTGAATTAAAATTCCAAGACCTAAGCCTAAAAATATTGAAATTATCATTAAGTTTGTAAAATTAAATTTCTTGCTTATTTTATTTATTATAAAGAATAAGCCTACTAGTACAACAACCATTAATACACTGTATATATTAGTTATCATTAAAAATTGCGATAAAAATGTATTACTCATATTATCCTCCCAAATATTTATTATCAAAATGATAATTTAAATTATATCATTATCATTTTGATAACACAATACTTTTTTATAAAAAAAAGAAGTATCTCTTAAAAACTTTGAGGTACTTCTTTTAAAATTAACTCTTCTTTATAAAATCTACATTGCACTTTGGGCAGTGAATAGAAATCTTACCTTTCCCCTTAGGTACTCTTACCTTCTGTTTACAAGAAGGACATTTAAAAAATGCATATGATTTCTTTTGTTTTTTAATATTCTTTTGTTTATCTAGAAATAACTTCACTTTATTATTAAAATTTAAATATAATGTTCTTTCTGAATACCTTTTATTAAAATTCTTAGAAAACATCCTAAAGTATATAAATATCACCATAATTAAAGCCAGAATGTAAAATATTTCGCCAAATAAACTTGCTCTACCAGTTAATAAAGATATTATTAAACTTATAAATACTAACTTGAACAGAAATTGATTCAATTCATCATTCCCATATCTTCCATACATAAATTTCATTAATTTCTCTTTCATTATTATTCTCCCTTGAAATTTTAATCTTTCGTGTAAAGAATTTTAACATATATTATGGTTTTTAACAACTCTTTTACCCATTAACAAAAACCTTATTAAAAGAATCTTATTTGGGTATCTATTAATTGTATTTATATTGTTAAAACAAATTTTATTTTCAATTGAGAACGCAATCCAACATTTTTTCTTGACATAATCATGTTTTAACAGTAATATAATATTATTAATTGAGAACGAAAATTTGAGTGAGAGGGATTAATATGAGCAATAGTAGATACGAGGAAGCAACAAAAGTCACATTAATATCCATTATATGGAATGTTATTTTAACATTTATTAAAGTTTTAGGAGGTATACTAGGAAAATCAAACGCTATGATTGCAGATGGCCTTCACTCTGCATCAGATATAATTAGTTCAATAGGAGTTTTGATAGGCAATAAAATTGCAAAAACACCAAATGATAAAGAACACAATTATGGACATGAAAAAGCAGAAACTTTAGTGTCTTTTTTATTATCCATGTTACTTATAGGTGTTGCACTAAAAATAAGTTTAAATGGGATAAATTCACTAATCCACTTGAATGATGTGCAGGTGCCTACATTTTTACCACTAATTATTTCTGTAATTTCCATTGGAATTAAAGAATATCAATACAAAATAACTATAAAAGTTGCTAAGAAAATAAATTCCCCATCTTTAAAAGCAGATGCATGGCATCATAGATCTGATGCTTTATCTTCTGTAGCTGCATTCATAGGTATTGGTGGTTCTTTACTTGGATTCAAAGCCCTAGATCCTATTGCTACAGTAGTTGTTGGTTTATTTGTTGCAAAAGTTGGATTAGATATTTTTAAAGATGCAATTAATGAGTTAATGGATTATTCTATAAATGAGAATGATGAATCACAAATCATTACAATTGCAAATGACACAGATGGTGTTTTAAATATTGGTGAACTTAGAACAAGAAAACACGGTTCAATGGCTTATGTGGACCTAACTATTTGTGTAAATAAAGATTTAACAGTTTTACAGGGACATGAAATTGCAAATAAACTTGAAATTTCTATTTTGGAAAAACTACAAATTGTGAAAGGTATAACTGTTCATGTTGAACCTTGCATAAACTGCGACGATTATAAGTGTTGTATTTAATATAAAAAACTCAGCTTAAAAATTTAAGCTGAGTTTTTTATTACTGTAAATTTAGCTCTTTAACTGACTTAATTATTGGTTTAATATTTTCTTTGTCTGTGAAGTCAACAGGCGTTACATAAGCATCTAACATGCCTTTTGTATTTTCATCCATTTCATCTTCTTTTTGTTTTTTTAATATTCTTTTAAACACATTCATCATCAATTTATCTGCTATATTTAAATTGTTATAATTAAAAGCGCCTCTTAAATAAAATTGTTTTATATTGTCTAAATCATGGAAATTATTTTTCTTTACTTCTTCGTAAATTTTTTCATCCATAATAGATAGACCTACATAAAATACTATGAGATTTTTACTTTTAAATTTATTAATATCTTTATAAATATTTTTAAATCCTTTTATAGTACCTGCATGTAGCCAACCACCAAAAATAATATTATCATAATTTAGTAAGTCTACTGTACTTATGTCCTCTATTTTTGATACTCTGCAGTCTAGCTCCTCTCCTATCCATTTTGCATACCTTTTTGTGCTACCATACTTTGATTCATAAACAACTACACTTTTCATGTTAATTACCCCCTATTTTATTTAGTGCATTTTCTACAGATTTCAAATATGCTTTTGACGATACAGTTGCACCACTTATAACATCTACATTCACATTTTGTTTTTCTATTATTCTTTTAGATAATTTATCCCCTACATCTGGCGTTAGTGGTTGTGATAATGTTTTAATATTTTCTATTTTTTTACCTCTCACACTAACTTCCACTTCACTAATCCATCTGTCCTTAGAATATTTTCCTATATAAATTCCATTTTCCAATTTGCTTATATCTACACTATTTATTTCAAGCTTTTTACCTTCTTTTATTCCTCTTGTCATTGCAAAGAGTCCACTCACAATTATAACTAAAAGAACTCCTAAAAATATTTTGGTTTTTTTGAATTTCATCAGTATCCTCCTTGAAAATTCATCTTAAATTTTATTTCCCATTATTTTTAAATAATCCGTAAATCATAAAATCCAAATATTCATCTATTAACTTGTTTGTAAATTCTTTATCTTTATTATTTGATAGCACCATATTTGATACAAATCCATTTATTGATATCCAAGAGAAAAATGCATACTTTTCTGTGTCAATATGGCGTAACAACCCTTCTTCCAAATATTTATCATACTTTTTTTTAGTTTCTTTTATTTTTAAACTGTTTTTTTCTTCTTCTGTAAAATCAAAATTTGCTTTTTTAATTATATCAATATTATTTAACATTATTGCTCTATATTCTTCAGGGCTTTCTAAAATTAAATTAATATATGTTTTAAATAATTTTTTAATATTAGTTTCTTCATTAGAATCATTGAATTTTAAGTTACTCATAGTATTAATTATTATTGATGATTTTTCTTGCCATATTGATAATACTATGTCTGCTTTATTTTCATAATAGTTGTATATCAAAGAAGGAGAATAATCTATCTTACTTGCTATTTTTCTAATGGATAATTTGGAGTATCCTTCATCTATTATTATTTCACTAGCTGCTTTATGTATCTCTTTTTTTATTTTTTCTTTTTCCATCTTACGTCTTTCTTGTACTCCCATTAGCCCTCCTTGTAAACTTTATTAATTTTCATATACACTGTACATATTATGAACAGTGTTCATAATATTAATAATAACATATTTTACACAATTTACCACAAAAACATTTCGACACTTTATTATTTGCATAAAAAAAAGAGGTGTTCACCTCTCTTATTTATATAAAATATATAACGTTGTCTATATCTTCTTTATTCACATCACTTGTGTTATATTTGATTTTTGCAGGTATTCCTACAGCTGTACTATTGGATGGCATATCTCTTAAAACAACTGAATTTGCTCCAATTTTACAATGATCACCTATATTAACTGGACCTAATATTTTTGCTCCTGAACCAACTACAATATCATCACCTAAGGTAGGATGTCTTTTAAATTCTTTCTCATTTCCTGTGGCACCTATAGTAGCTCCTTGATATATAGTTACTCTATCTCCAATTATGGTTGTTTCTCCTATAACAACTCCACTTCCATGGTCTATAAGTGTCCCCATACCTATTTTTGCTCCTGGGTGAATTTCTATACCAGTAAAAAATCTACTCAGCTGAGATATTGCTCTAGCAAGAAAAAATCTTTTTTTAGTATAAAAGAAGTGGGATATTCTATACATTATAAGAGAGTGTACAGAAGGATATAGTAAAAATACTTCTATTTTACTTCTAGCAGCTGGATCATTTTCTAGTATAAAATTTATATCTGCTCTTGTATGCTCAAATAACATAATCTCACCCCTCTAAAAAATCCCCATGGACATATATTTATCTACACCGTCAGGTGCAATAGTAACTATTTTTTTATTAGGATATTTTTTAGAAATTTCTATAGCACCGAATACATTTGCCCCAGAAGATATTCCTACTAAAATACCTAATTTATTCGCAAGTAATCTAACCATTTCAAAAGCATCTTCATCACTTACTGTAAGTACTTCATCCACTATATTTTCATCGTAATTTTTAGGTATAAAGTTTGCACCTATTCCTTGAATTTTATGAGGACCTGCTTTTTTCTGTGTAATAAGCGGTGATGCTAAAGGTTCTATTCCTATTACTTCTATACTTTCATTTTTCTCTTTTAAGAATTTCCCTACGCCACTTATTGTTCCACCTGAACCTATTCCTGCAATAATAAGATTTATATCTGGAACTTCTTCGTATATTTCTGGTCCGGTTTTTTCATAGTGAACTTTTGGATTATCTTCATTTTCAAATTGACCAAGATTTATATAGTTATCATTTTCTTTTAATAGTTCTTCCAATTTTTCAATAGATCCATTCATACCTTTAGGCCCTTGTGTTAATATTAATTCTGCTCCAAAAGCTTTTACAAGTTGCCTTCTTTCTATACTCATAGTTTCTGGCATTATTATTATAACCTTATAGCCTTTTAAGTTTCCTGCCATAGCAAGACCTATACCTGTATTTCCACTTGTAGCCTCCACCAATACACTACCTTCTTTTAATAACCCTCTATCCTCAGCTCCTTCAATCATGGAGAGTGCAATTCTATCTTTTATGCTTCCACCTGGATTATATTTTTCTAATTTAACATATACATTTTCATATCCTATTTTATCTAAAGATATAATAGGCGTATTCCCTATTAACTCTAAACCATCTTTATATATCATTATTATTCCTCCCAATTTTTAATTATCAAAATGATAATATCATTGTAGCACTATCAATTTGATAACGCAAGCATTATATTATCAATTTGATAATTTTTTTTACTTTTCAAAATTTTACCTGTTTTAAAATATTAAAATTGATAAAAATTAACAATAATAATATGATATACTTAAGTAAACCACATTTTTTAGAATAAATTATGTTGGGAGGTTGAATTTTGAAATTAATCGATATAAAAAATTATATACAAAGCGTTTGCCAAAATATTTCAACTGTACTTGATGTAGATGTTACAGTAGTATCAAAAGATTTAGTAAGAATAGCTGGCACAGGTATTTTCAAAGATAAAATTGATGAAAAAATCTCTGATAAATCGGCTTATTCTAATGTATTAATATCTGGAGAACCTTACACTATAAATCGAGAGATAGAAGATAGTTGTAAAAATTGTATTCATAGCAAAGACTGTAAAGAATTAGCTGATATTTGCACACCAATAAAACTTGGCAATAATAATATAGGAATACTTGGTATAGCAGCTTTCACAGAGGAACAAAAAAATAAAATTTTATCTAAGGATCAAGAATTATGTGAGTTTATCAGTAGTATGTCCAACTTAATTTCTTATAAATTAGATGAATTATACAAAGAAGAAATTAGAACTGTTGAAGAGTTGGAAAAAGAAGAAATCGAAAAAGCCATAAAAAAATATGGAAATAATACACAAGAAATGAAACAAGTTGCAAAGGCATTAAACATTGGTATAGCAACTCTTTATAGAAAAGTAAAAAAATATAATATTAATGCTGAAGAAGAATAATAAAAACAGTAGATTTGCACTTAGCAAATCTACTGTTTTTATTATTATACAAATATTACAACTTCATCTAAAGTTTTTTAAACTTTGCACAAATAGCAAACAGCTTAATCATTCATATATATTTAAAATTATGTTTATTTTCTTTTAATATATGATATTATAAAATAAGTTAGATTTGAAAACTTCACTCTTGTTTTAAGGAGGTAATTATGAAAGATAAATATATTATATATTTTATAAGTAGAACAAAAGCAGAAATGATAAAATTTATAGATAACAAACTAAAAAAAAATAATTTGGATGATTTAATACCTAGTCATGGTAATATACTTACTGCACTCTTTGAAAGTGATAAACCTTTAACTATGAAGGAGATTTCAAATAAAATCGGAAAAGATAAATCAACCGTAACTGCTTTAGTAAATAAATTAATAAGCTTAGGATATATACAAAAAGAAAAATCTATCTCTGATAAAAGAGTAACTTATATAAAATTAACTCAAAATGCAATAAATATAGAAGATAGTTTTAATCATATATCTTCCCAAGTTAGACAAACTGCATATAATAATTTCACAGAAGAAGAGAAAAAAGAATTCTTAAGATTACTAAAAAAACTTAGTACAAACTTCAGAGATGCCAATAAATCAGATTAAAAAAACTGTAGGGACCTATAGTCTGAACTGCACCCTGTCAAGTAGACAGTGTAAAAAATAAAAACTAAGCAACCAAGGTCTGCTCACGATATTCCATCG
>OKWQ01000176.1_pt1 | contig 39357 bp, 39 predicted proteins | sample 1607071 | NCBI WGS metagenome assembly OKWQ01 (sample SAMN07501039, study PRJEB24779) | human gut metagenome
GCGACCCAGAAGGGACTCGAACCCTCGACCTCCGGCGTGACAGGCCGGCACTCTAACCAACTGAGCCACTGGGCCATCTTATAAGATTATGTGGTGGTCGCAACAGGGATCGAACCTGTGACCCCCTGCTTGTAAGGCAGGTGCTCTCCCAGCTGAGCTATGCGACCTAGTATGGTGACTCCTAGGGGAATCGAACCCCTGTTACCACCGTGAAAGGGTGGTGTCTTGACCGCTTGACCAAGGAGCCATATGTCATTTAACATTTGTTCTTGTCTTCGTTTCTCTTTCGTTTGTTTCTTCCGAGCCACTCGACATGTATTATAATACAAAATAATTAACCCTTTGTCAACAACTTTTATTAAATTTATTTTTATTTTTTCGTTTTACTTTTTATGTTAAATTATTTTAACTTTTATTAATTTTATTTAATTCTCTGTAACCATTGATATTACTAGCATTTAAAATGTTTAATTAGATATTACATTCAAGTATATACTATATAAAAATTTGGTATATAATATTAAATAAATACGTAAAAAATATAAAAACAAAAAACTTTTTTTGAAAAAATTTTTGTTTTTAAACAAAAATAATTTATGAGGTGAAAAATTTGTATCATGATTTAATAATAATTGGTGCTGGTTCTTGTGGAGTTGTCTCTGCAATTAAAGCAAAAAACTTAAATATAGATGTTGCTCTTATTGATAGTAACGATAGAATTTGTAAAAAATTATTAACTACAGGAAATGGACGTTGTAATATTACTAATGAAAATTTATCTTTAAATAGATTTCATAGTGATAATAAAAATTTCTTTAATGAAATTCTTACAAAATACAATTTAGATACTACTCTAGATTTCTTTAAGTCTATTGGAATTTACACTTGTACCTTAGAATCTGGTAAAATGTATCCAATTTCCCTTCAAGCATCTTCAGTAATAGATATTTTAAGGCTAAATTTATCAGAAAGAGCTATTCCTTTATATTTAGAAAACAAAGTTTCTAATATATCCAAAAACAAAAAAAATTTATTTGAAATAAAAACAAATATAGCTACTTACACTTGTAAAAAGCTTCTACTATGTACTGGTGGCAAAAGTTATACTAAACTTGGTTCAGACGGTTCTGGTTACAAACTTGCGAAAGCTTTAGGCCACACCATCATTACCCCTACCCCTGGTATTGTCCAACTTAAATTAAAGTATGACAGGCTTAAAGCTTTATCAGGAGTGAAATTTACAAGCTATTGCAGCATTCTTATAAATGGTGATATCCAACGAAAAGAGTTTGGTGAAATTCTATTTACTGATTACGGTATCTCTGGACCCCCAATTCTTCAATTAAGCCGTATCGCTTCAAGGGGAGTTCTAAATGATGATAATGTGGTTATAGATGTTAACCTCACTAATTGTCAGTACGATCAGCTTGTTGAGTCCCTTGAAACTCACTTTGCCACATTCTCTCACAGAAGTATTCATGATAATCTTGTAGGCTTAATAAATAAAAAATTTATTCCTATAGTTTTAAAAGAATCCGGAATTATGGATATCCATATGCCAACATATGACGTGGATTATGAAAACAGATTTAAGCTCTATAGACTACTTACCTCTTGGAAGTTTAAGGTTATTGACACTAATACTTTTGAAAATGCTCAAGTAACAATTGGTGGAATTAATACCAAAGAAGTTAACCCTTCAACCCTAGAATCATATATAGAGCCAGGATTGTACTTTGGAGGCGAAATTCTTGATGTAGATGGTGATTGTGGCGGATTTAACCTTCAATGGTGTTGGAGCTCATCTAGTGCAGCTGTAGAAGGTATATATGCTTCTTTTAAAAAATAGAACCTTAAATACTAAAGGCAATACTTCATCAAATGAAGTATTGCCTTTTACCTTAATTGAATTAGTATTCTATTTTCTTTAATCTTTCCTTTATTTCTAAAAATGCTTTACTATCCTTTATAAAGTCATATTCCTTCATTTCTAATAAGTTAATTATCATAGAACTCATTTTTAAAATTGTCGAAAATTCTCCACTCATATTCATTTCACTAAAATACCATGGATTTTTCTCATTATCTTTAACTCTCTCTAAAGCTTCAACTGCTCTACTTATACTTCCTATAGTTTTTTCTTCATTTTTATAATATGCATAAAACCCTGCTAACTGAAGATAATCACCGAATGTGTTATTATACTTATTATGGCCGGTTAATTCTTTAATTTTCAGCCCCAATTCCATGTATTTTTCTGCTAACTCCAAATCATCTTTGTAATAAGATGATGCTAATCCATGCAATATGGCTTGAGCTTCAGTTATGGAGTTAAAAAACTCATACTGATAAAGTCTTCGGCCTTCCTTTAAATCATTCTTTCTAATATAAATTCCAGCCTTTATTATATTAGTATTTCCCAATGGCTTTTTCATATTTTCTAATATCTTCAACGACTTATCAAATTCCTCAAAGGAGGCATAGTAATTAACTAACTGAAATTTTGATGCAGCTACCGTATCTTCATCAGTGGAATTATTAACTATATCCTGATATATGTCTATTGCTTTTCCATATATCCTTTTCACCTCATCTTCATCCTTAATTAAAGCACAACCCATGGTCATTAAAGTTACTAATGTAAATTTTAATTTATAATTTGTAGGATATTTATTTATATATTCCTGACAAATTTCAATACCTTTTTCACCATTGCCTGCATTAATTACATCCTGACATTCTTTACATATAGCTTCCATGGCCTCTTCTGAAATTACAGAATTAAAATTCAAAAGCTCATCAATAGATATACTAAAAAATCTAGCAAGTACAGGCAGCATTTCTATATCCGGATAGGACACTCCACTCTCCCACTTTGATATAGCCCCCTTAGATACTCCTATATACTCACCTAACTGCTCTTGTGTTATTTTCTTTGACTTTCTTAAACTATAAATACTTTCTCCAATTTTTATCTTATCCATATAAATCTCTCCTAAAATTTATTAGGTCCCATAAGTAAACATCCAAATCTTTGACTTTGTTGATATGAATTTAAGTTCTAAACTAAATCTATGATTTAATTACTAGAACTTACTCTTTTAGCCTCCTTCGAATAACTATGAGAAGGAGTTTCCTTAAATAAAGTATAGATCCTATGTTTAAACAAAACAATGGACAGCCACTCTTACTTTCATCTCTAAAAGTTTACTGTTAGTAAACTAATATTCTTACTCTATATTTATCCAAAGCGTTATTTAAGAATCCTATTCCTAATGATTCATTCTTCATCCTTAATTACTTATATAAAAATAAGCCTAGCATCTCTGCTAGGCTTAAACTTACTTTATATTAAAGCTCTCCAACTCTCATTGTTTGATCTCTCTTTGGACCAACTGAAACTATAGATATTTTAACTCCAGTAAACTCTTCTATTTTCTTAAGATATATTTTAGCATTCTCTGGAAGCTCATCATAGCTTCTAGCGTCGTTTATACTGTCATCCCATCCATCGAACTCTTCATATACTGGTTCACACTCTGCTAGGTCTTCTAAGCTTGCTGGGAAGTAATCAATAACTTTCCCATCTAACTTATAACCTACACATACTTTTAACTTTTCAAGACCAGCGAGAGTATCTATTTTAGTTACCCCAAAGCTTGTTAAACCGGAAACTCTAGCTGCAGTTTTTAAAATAACAAGGTCAAGCCATCCACATCTTCTGCTTCTTCCAGTTGTAACTCCATATTCATGACCTTTTTCTCTTATCCACTCACCGATCTCATCATCAAGCTCTGTTGGGAATGGACCCTTACCAACCCTTGTAGTATATCCTTTAACGATACCTACAGCGCTGTCTATCATAGTTGGTCCTATACCAGCTCCTGTACAGATTCCTCCTGATATTGTATTTGAAGATGTTACATATGGATAAGTTCCAAAATCTATATCAAGTAAAGTACCTTGAGCTCCTTCAAATAAAACATTCTTATTAGCCTTAATACTGTCAAATACTCTAACTGATGCATCAGCTACATATGGCTTCATTCTCTCACCATAAGCTCTATATGCGCTATAAACCTCTTCTAAGTCTAAAGCATCTCCACCATATAGTTTAACTATTTGATCATTTTTCCCTGGTAAATACTCTTCAAGTTTTTTTCTTAAAACTTCAGGCTTAATAAGGTCACAAACTCTTATTCCACATCTCTCAACTTTATCAGTGTAACAAGGTCCTATACCCTTTTTAGTTGTTCCTATATCATTTTTTCCTCTAGCTTCTTCTTTTAAAGCATCTAGTATTCTGTGATATGGCATTATAACCTGAGCTCTATCACTTATAAGTAATCTTTCTGGTGTTATGCTCTCTCCAAGACCACTTAAGTAGTCCATTTCTTTAAATAAAGCCTCTGGGTCTACTACAACTCCATTACCTATAACGTTAAGTTTGTCACTATAAAGTATTCCTGATGGAATTAGGTGTAACTTATATTCTTTTTCTCCTACAACTACAGTGTGACCTGCGTTATTTCCACCTTGGAATCTAACTACTACGTCTGCTTCTTCAGCAAGATAGTCAGTCATCTTCCCTTTTCCTTCATCTCCCCATTGTGCTCCTAGTACTACAAATGATGGCATACTTTTCCTCACTTTCTTTCACTTAAATTAAAGTAAAACTTTTATTCTAATTTATCTTGTTTAATTTTTCATTTAATATTCGTGCAACATGAACGCCACTAGCAGATGCTTGTGATAAAGAGTGTGTAACTCCTGACCCATCTCCTAATACATAAAGGTTTTTCATTTTAGTTTCTAAGTTACCATCTACACTTATAATTGAATTGTAGAACTTAACCTCAACACCATATAAAAGTGTATCTTCATTAGCTGTTCCTGGTGCTATTTTATCTAAAGCATAAATCATCTCTATTATAGCATCTAATTGACGCTTAGGTATAACAAGACTTAAGTCTCCAGGTGTAGCCTTTAATGTTGGAACTGTAAAACTCTTATCCATTCTATGATCATTAGTTCTTCTTCCCTTAACTAAATCACCGAATCTTTGAACTAAAACTCCGCCCCCAAGCATATTGCTTAATTTTGCTATTGACTCACCATATTCATTACTGTTTTTGAATGGCTCTGTAAAGTTATTAGTAACAAGTAGTGCAAAGTTTGTATTATCTGTATGAAGCTCTGGATTAGAATAACTATGTCCATTAACAGTAACTATACCATTAGTGTTTTCTTCTACTACCTCTCCATGTGGATTCATACAGAAAGTTCTAACTAAGTCTCCATATTGTTTAGTTCTGTAAACAACTTTACTTTCATAAACTTTTTCAGTTATATGTTCAAACACCGCGGCTGGAAGCTCTACTCTAACTCCAATATCAACTCTATTGCTTTGACTTTCTATTCCTAGTTTACTGCATACATTTGATATCCACTTAGAGCCTGATCTCCCTGTTGCAACAACTAAGTTCTCACACTTATATTCACCTTTATCTGTTGTTAAAACGAACTCATCATTTTCTTTTTCTATATTTATAACTTCAGTGTTAAATTTCATTTCAACTTTATCTTTAAGATAATCATACATGTTTCCTAGTATCTTAACATTTCTATCCGTACCAAGATGTCTAACCTGTGCATCTAATAGATGAAGGTCATGCTTTAATGCTTCTGTTTTTAAAGTGCTTTCAATTGTAGAATATAATCTTGCATCACTTCCACCATTGTCACAAAGTACCTTATCAACATAATACATTAAATCTAAAGCTTCTTTTTTACCTACATACTTATATAAGTCTCCACCAAAGTTATTAGTGATGTTATATTTACCATCTGAAAGACTTCCTGCACCACCATAACCATTCATGATATTACAGTATTTACAGTGTACACAAGATTTTATCTTCACACCATCGATAGGACATTTACGTTTTTCTAAACTATTTCCCTTTTCGATTATTAATACTTTAGCCTTTGATTGAAGAACTGATAATTCATAAGCAGTAAAAATACCACTAGCTCCAGCCCCTACTATTATAATGTCATAATTATTATTCATGTTTAATCACCCCATAGATATCTTATCAAAGTACCCTATTGTTTTCAATGAAAATACGAATATTTTTAACAACTCTTTAAAAATTATTCATTTTTATTTGATAAATTCGAATTTTAATCACTTTAACTCTCTTTATCATTCGTATTTTTGTTGAAATATGATGTTTTTTTAAATAAAAGAGATATCATTAAAATGATATCTCTAACTTTACTATCTATAAAATAGATTTATAAATATTTATTCCATCTAAACTATATATCTTCTCTGAGAATTCGCCTTCTTTAACATCTCTTATTGCCTTTTGCATATCATACATTCTTGCATCAATAACATCTAAATGGTGAAGTAATTCTGCTTCTGGAATCATAGGTTTTTTAGGGCTTCCATATTCTGGCTCATAGTGATGAGTAAGTATCATATGTTGTAAAAGCATTATTACTTCTTTGTCTGCACCAATACTTTTTCCTGCTTCATCTATTAAATTTATACCCTGTATAATATGTCCAAGTAATTGTCCCTCTACACTATATTTTGATACTATACCTAATTCACTAGATTCCATTTCTTTAATCTTTGCAATATCATGTAAGATTACTCCGGCATAAACTAAGTCCTTATTAAGATAAGTATATATTTCCATTAACTTTTCTGCTGCCCTAAGCATAGTTGTAACATGATATAAAAGCCCACCCTTAATAGCATGGTGATTAGATTTTGCTGCAGGATAATGCATAAGCTTATCACTTACTTTGCCTACAATAGATTGAGTTATTCCTTTAATATATTGATTTTCTATTTTATCAATATAATCTAATATAAGTTCAAACATATCTTCTGACTTATAAGGTGCAGCCATGATGAATTCATCTACATCTATATTATCTTCTTCAACAACACATCTAATTTTATCTATTTTTAATTGTAATTTACCTCTATATTCAGTAACAACAGCCCTTACCTTTACAAGAATATTCTCCTTAATAACCGTTTCTATACCATTAATGCATTCCCATAGCTTTGCATTAATTTCACCTGTAGAATCCATAAGTATTAAATCAAGATATTTATTTGTTGTGCTATTATTCGTAATCTTACAATCTGAGCTTTTTACTAAGTAAAAACCTTCAATTTTATCACCTTTAATAAATTCACCAATCTTCTTATTTTCCATAAGCAGCGCTCTCCTTAACCATTTCTTCCTTAACTGGATAGGCTAATCCTCTTAACTACCTTACCTTCCTCATCAGTAAAATTATTTATTGCTATTCTAATTAAATCAACTAGAACCCATATACCAAATCCACCAAAGGTTAATAGCATAAGTATTGCCGTACCAGCCTTACCTACATAAAATCTGTGAAATCCAATAAACCCAAGAAAAACACATAAAACTAAAGTAATACTCCATGCTTTGCCACTATAATCATCATCTTCGATATATTCTACAGCTTTCTTATCCTTTTTAGGTCTTGGATTTTTAATAATTACTTCATTTTTTACATCTTCCTCAGCTTCATATTTTATTATAATTTGTTCACTATTTAAAGCTATAACTTCTTCATTAAAACCACTCATTACTTCAGAGCTGTCCGAAACCTCATTAACTTCTAATTCTTTCTCTGATAAAAGCTCATCTGATGACTTAATAGCAGTTTTAATTTCTTCTTCATCTATGCTCATTCTACCTTCACCTCACACTAAATATACCTAGTATATCTTTATGTAAAGAGTTTATAGTCTATGCACCAAATATAATTATTCTTATTTGATTTACTTCTTATTTTAAATTAATGAACCTCACTTTACTCCTGATGAACAAGATCTAAATCACCAAATTTACTATATCTACCTATCCATGCAAGATTTATGGTACCAACTTCACCATTTCTGTGTTTAGCTAATATACATTCAGCTAGACTTTCATCTTCCTTATCCTTACTGTAGTAGTATTCTCTATAAAGGAACATAACAATATCGGCATCCTGCTCTATAGATCCTGATTCTCTCAAATCCGAAAGCATCGGTCTATGGTCAGCCCTTTGCTCTGGAGCACGTGATAACTGTGATAGGGCAATTATAGGGCACTTCATTTCCTTTGCCAGCGCCTTTATCCCCCTTGATATTTCAGATACCTCTTGTTGTCTGTTATCAGAATTACTTCCTGACATTAATTGAAGGTAGTCAATTATTATCATATCAATACCATGTTCTATTTTCAGTTTTCTACACTTAGACCTCATTTCCATTATAGATATACCAGCAGTATCATCTATATATATACCAGCTGATGCTAATGGCCCAGATGCTCTTGCAATGTTCTCCCAATCGCTATCACTAAGGTCACCATTTCTAAGCTTACCCATGTCTACATTAGCCTCTGCACAAAGAAGCTTATATGCAAGCTGTTCCTTACTCATCTCTAAAGAAAACACCGCAACTTTTTTTCCGCTTCTTATTGCAACGTTTTGAGCTATATTAAGACAAAAGGTTGTTTTACCCATAGAAGGTCTGGCAGCTAAAAGAATCATGTCTCCAGGCTGAAACCCTGCAGTTTTAGCATCTAAGTCCTTAAACCCACTAGCAACCCCGTTTATTTGTCCTTTATTATTAAATATCTTTTCAATTTCTAGAAATCCTCTTTCAAGGACAGTACTCATAGCTTCAAAGTCACTAGAGCTTCTTTTTTCTGATATATTAAATACCCTTTTTTCTGCTGCATCAATTACCGATTCAACATCATCTTGCTTTTCATAACACTCTTCAATAATCTCTGTAGAGTTTCTTATTAATCTTCTTAATGTTGATTTATCCTCTACAATTTTTATGTATGAGGATAGATTTGCAGTAGATGGTACTGATGTACTTATCTGCGTAATGTAAGTAATTCCACCTACTTGTTCAAGCATATTATTTGATTTTAGATAATCAACTAAAGTAATCATATCTATTGGTATATCTTTATTATATAAATCTCTTATTGCCTTAAACATTGTCTTATGGGCATCTCTATAAAAATCATCAGCCTCAAGAACTTCCGCTGCTTGAGCAATTGCATTCTTATCTATAAGCATTGATCCGATAACTGATTGCTCAGCTTCAATGTTTTGAGGCATTGTTCTAAGTGATTCACTCATATCCTCACCTCTTTTGTACTATTATTTAATAAAAATTAAAACCCTGTAATGTTGCGCCACAAGGTTTTAATTTAGTAATCTTAAAATACTATTGCTAGTAATTCTTCTATATTTGATACTGGTACAACTTCTATATCATCCATATTATTAGGTATATCCTTTTTATTATCTATTGGTACTAACACCTTTTTTATACCTTTTCTTCTTGCTCCATATATCTTTTCTCTAACTCCGCCTACTGGTTTTATACTTCCTCTTAATGAAATTTCACCTGTAACTGCGATGTCCTGTCTTATAGGCTTATCTAAAATAGCACTTATTATACATGCTGTAATAGCTCCTCCTGCAGAAGGGCCATCAATTTTTCCGCCACCAATTACATTAACATGGATATCATAGTCTTTAATATCTTTATCAGTTATTTTTCTAATAACCGATGCTGCATTAAATACTGAATCCTTTGCCATAGAGCCTGCAGTATCATTAAATCTAATTGTTCCTTTACCTTTTTCTCTAGCTTCAAAAGCAGCACATTCAATTTCTATAGTTGAACCTAAGAAACCAGCTACCCCTAAACCATAGATTTGTCCAACTTCCTTACTTTCTAAACTATAGTTGTCCTCATAAGGTCTTAATCTATTATTAGATACTACTTCATTAAAATCTTTTAATCCTATCGTAATATCCGTTTCATCTGGATTGTTAAGTAATACATATCCATAAACATCTGCAAGGATATTAACAGCTTTTCTACCTTCAATAGTATATCTGCTTATCTCTTTCGCTAAACCATCTTCTAATTTTATATTTAACTTTTTAGCTGCATTTAATACAACATTTTCTATATCCTTAGCAGATAATGGTTCAAAATATACTTCTGTGCATCTTGATCTTAGAGCAGGATTAATTTCTCCTGGGTCTCTTGTTGTTGCTCCTATAAGAACAAAATCAGCCGGTGCACCATTTTCAAATAAATACTTAATATACTTAGGAGTCTGCTCATCATCTGGATCATAATATGATGATGAAAATTCTACTCGCTTGTCCTCTAAAACCTTTAACAGCTTATTTTGAAGAGTATAATCAAGTTCTCCTATTTCATCTATAAAAAGCACTCCTCCATGGGCATCTGTAACTAAACCAGTCTTTGGTTCAGGAATTCCCCCCTCTGCCAAATCTCTCTTACTTCCTTGATATATTGGATCATGTACAGAACCTAAAAGCGGATTTGAAATTTCCCTTGGATCCCATCTTAAAGTAGTGCCATCAACCTCAACAAAGTTAGCATTTTCCTCATAAGGAGTATGCTTTAATTTCTTAACCTCTTCTAGAGCAATTCTTGCCGCTGTTGTTTTTCCAACCCCAGGAGGTCCATATAAAATTATATGTTGTGGGTATGGTGATGCCATTTTAGATATTAAAGATTTTATTGCTCTCTCCTGACCAACTATCTCTGAAAATTTCTCTGGTCTTAAAAGACTCATTATATTTTGAGTAAGACGTTTTGAATCAAGCTTTTCAAGCTCTTCATATTTTCTTAGAGTCTTGCTGTTTTCAGCTCCTCTTTGCTTTTTTACAATGCCAAGTCTAATATCGTCAATATATTTGTCCTGCTTTTCCATTATAAGTTTTTCAACTTCAGAATCTATTTTGTTTTGTATATATCTTTTAGCCATAAGCTCGCTTACTTCTTTAGTTGTAGCTTCTAATACATCTATAATTGAATCTTCATCTGGCGTTGTTTCGGCACCCTTACCATTAGTCACTATTTTGTTTATAGCATATAGTTTCTTGTATTTATCTTTACTGTTAAGTTGCTTTTGAACCTTAAATTTAACTGCTCTTCCTCTTATAGTTCCCTCATCTAAAAGCTTGTACATAACATCATGTAGAATATCTATTTCAACTTCAATGGATAATTCTTCTTCAATTCCTAATTCTTTTAATTTATCTAATGAATTTATCTCCAAAATTATTTAGCATAGAAGAAGAGTTTCTTCTTCTATGCTTTCCTCCCCTCGGTCATTAAAATTTATTGTTTTTCTTTTATAACAACTTTAATTTTAGTTGATATTTCTGGATAAAGTTTAACCTCTGCAGTGTATATTCCTAGTGTCTTAATTGTATTCATAGCAATTTTCTTTTTATCTACAGTAACACTTAATTGCTTTTCCATTTCCTGAGAAATATCTTTTGATGTAATTGCTCCAAATAGCTTTCCACCATCTCCAGCCTTTGTATATATTACAACTTCTTTATCCTTTAGCTCATTAGCAAGCTTTTGAGCTGCCTCTATTTCAGCTGTCTTTTTCTTTCTATCAGCTTCATTTTTCTTATTTAATATATGCATGTTAACATCGTTAGCTTCCTGCGCTAATTTCTTTGGAAATAATAAATTCCTAGCATATCCGTCTGATACGTTAACAACATCTCCTTTTTTTCCAACTGATTTAACATCTTGTAATAAAATAACTTTCATTATTAGTCACCCTTCCTTAAGTACTTTTCTATTGCTTTATTTAATAATTCTTCTGCCTCATCCTGTGAGGTATGCTTTACTTTGGCTGCAGCCATTGTTAAATGGCCCCCACCACCTAAGTCTTCTAAAATAACTTGAACATTTATATCACCTAAGGATCTTCCACTTATATAGGTTTCTCCATCTATTTTAGCAATAACAAAGGATGCTTGAATACCTGTAATATTTAGCAATTCATCCGCAGCCTGTGCCGCTAAAACTGAATTTGATAAATCTGGCGGACATTTTGCTATGGCGATTCCTTCTTTTAATTTTGCTGTCCTTATTATTTCTGACCTAGTTATATATACGTCTAATGCTTCGCTGAAAATTCGCTTTACATCAACGGTATCTGCACCTTGTCTTCTTAAAAATGCCGCTGCCTCAAAGGTCCTTACCCCTGTTTTAAAGCAGAAATTTTTCGTATCTAAACATATTCCTGCTAAAAGTGCTACAGCCTCAATTTCCTTTAATTTAGGCTTTTCTACCATATATTGAATTAGTTCAGTAATTAATTCAGATGTAGAAGAAGCATAAGTTTCAACATAATTAATTATTGAGCCCTGAATGAAATCCTTAGCTTTTCTATGGTGGTCTATAATTACAAGTCTATTTATACTCTTTACAACATCCTTAGAAAGTACATAGCTTTCATTATGTACATCTACTAGTATTAATAAACTCTTATCATCTTTAAGGTTGTTTATTTCAGAGGGCTTTATAAAGGTTTCATTATACTCTTCTTTTTCACTCATCCTATCAACCATATAATCAACGGCATCATGCTGTTCACCAAGTATGATATAACACTCTTTATTTAAGGACTTTATGGTGCTATACATTCCAATTGCAGCTCCTAAACAATCCATATCAGGATTATGATGTCCCATTATAAAAATCCTGCTGCTCTCATTTACGAGCTCTAGCAAAGCATGCCCTATAACTCTGGCCCTAACCTTAGTTCTTTTTTCAACCTCTTTAGTTTTTCCACCATAAAAAGAAATTTTCTCAAAGCTTTTAATTACACACTGATCTCCACCCCTTCCTAAGGCAAGTTCCTGAGCAGTTGATGCAAATTCATAGTTTTCTGCTGGTGTATTTCCGCCTCTTCCTATTCCAATGCTTAATGTAACGGCAAGCTTGTTGCCAGTGCTGATTTCTCTCATTATATCAAGTATATCAAACTTTTTACTAATTTCATTATCTAAGTTTATATCTTTAGTAACTAATATGTATTTATTAGATGAGTACTTAGTTATCATTGCCTTTAAGTTGCTTGCATAATTATTTATAGCTCTATCTATATCTGCAATAAGCTGAGGTCTTAACTCTTCTTCTGTGGTCTTAATAACATCATCTAAGTTATCTACTTCAATTAAAATTATACTTTCCCTTGATTCACTAATTTTCTTTTCTAATTCTATATTTTCAGTAATATCGTAGAAACTCATCATTACTAAATTATTATACTTATCTGAAGTACCATCATTAATTACATTAGTATATATATTATATACCCTATCATTAAAATTAACTTTTTTATATTCAGACTTTCTTCCATCTAGTATAAGCTTTACATTTATTTCTTTTATAAGCTCCTTAACATTTTTTCTTGCAATAGTTTTGTTATCCACTATTTTTCTTAATTCTTCATTATACCAAATAACATTACCATTTTCCATTAAAAATAATATTGGAAATGGAACTCTTGAAAATACCGTTGTCTTTACTGAGTTAATTCTTGAAGTAATTATTTCCTCTTCATTAATTTCAGCTTCATTTTCCAACTTCATATTTAAATTATTATAAATCATCAAAGTTAAGCAAACTATGAGAAGCAAACTAAGAATAAAAAATGCCTTTGATATAAATAGAATAAAACTTATCATTGAAAGTAAGATTAAAGCTATCTTACTATTTTTAAACTTATCTATTTTATCATTAACGTATCTTTTTTTCATATACTACGCCTTTCTTAGTCTATGTGGGTCAAGCCTTCTGAAATCTAAAAGCATCTCCACAAACCCAATAATACAAAATATAAAAAACACACCCATAACAAATACTGCTGCAATTATTAATATCCTAGCCACTTTGGGAAGCATCATTTTATTAGTTAAAAAATACTGTGTTGCTGCAACACCATTTATACCTAATATAACTATAGTTATCATGTATACTGAATTATATACCGTAATTCCCCATGCTGCTCCACGTCCATATAGTATAAGCGCTATACACATTGTTCCAATTAATGCAGCTCCAACTAAATTTGTAACATAAAACTCACTAAATTTAATAACTTCCAATTTTGCATACCTTAACTTTTTTAATATTATTGAAAGTAATATATAACATACATATCCTTGTAAAAATGCAACAATAACAATTACTGCAGGAAATATCATCAATATAAGCTCTGGTGTTATCAAAGATTTCATCTGATTCATCATTTCAATCTGCTGTCCTGTAATTCCCATAGCTTCATACATCTTTACGCTTTGATCTATTGAAATAGCAAATATATCTGAAAACTCAGTAGCTTGACTTCTCATAAATTCAAAAATATTTTGACCGCTAATAAGAATACCTGTCAAGGCAAAATCAACTGTAACGGCTATTCCACTAGCCAAAACTGTTAAAATTAATATCTTGTATGGACTATACTGCTTCCTTACTGCATATCCTAGTGATATTCCAACAATACCATAGCTTACCCCCATAGTAATTGCTGTAATAGGATTAAACATTATTGCAGTTATAATCATACTTACAATTACACAGCCTGCAGAATATTTAAAATCATGACGATAATGAACAACAGCAACTATTATAGGAAGTATCATCATAGCTATACCATATAAAAATGAGAAATACGATGATAATATTACAACTACAGATATTAGTGCAGCCATTATTGCAGACTCTGTTAAACCCTTGGTATTAATCTTTTGTTCCATAATATCCTCCTACTGATTTCGCTCTCTAATGTGATCATGTAATTTAGATAATTCTTTACCGTTTTTTTCCAAAGGATCCCCTTCCATGATACCTAGTTTGAGCTTTTTCTTCATTGTTTCATCCACTGCCAAATGAGAATATCCAAGTTTTTCTGATAGTATATATAATATTATTATAGCCCCAGAAATACAATCTAAAATCGCATCTTGTGCTATATTGCTTCCCCTGCTTAAAACTTTAAAAAAATCCCCTATAATACACAATAAATCAGCTTTTAGACCTTCAATTATTTTTATGTTAGACATAATATTAAAATCCTCGCGCTTCATCGAATTCCCCCCTTCATTTGGCTATAAATCTATTGTAATTTTTTTTTAGTTTTAATGCAACAATATGGTAATTTTATTTGGATTTATTTCACAATTAAGTAAATTTATTTAGGTTATTTTACTAATTACACTTTATATGATAAAAAGACTAGCAAATATTTATTTGCTAGTCTTTCTTAAACCATAGGTTATTAACTAAAACTTAGTATTATATTATTCAGTTGTGAATGGTAATAATGCTATGTTTCTAGCTCTTTTAATAGCTACAGTTAACATTCTTTGGTGCTTAGCACAGTTTCCAGAAATTCTTCTTGGTAATATTTTACCTTTTTCTGTAACGTACTTTCTTAATTTATTGATATCTTTGTAATCTATAGAAGTGGCTTTATCCATACAGAAAGAACAAACTTTTCTTTTCATTCTTTTTCTGTTTCCGCCTTTTCTCTTATCATTTCTATCATAAGCCATTGTGCACTTACCTCCTTTTACCTAAATTTATTAAAATGGCATATCCTCACCGTCATCAATTGGAGTCATATCTCCACCACCAAAATAATCTGATGGAATTGATGGTTCCATAGGAGAACCCATGCCCGTATTCATTCCCGATGATTTATTGCCTCCCCATTCAAGGAAACTTACTTCATCAGCTACTACTTCAGTTACATATCTTCTTCCGCCGTCTTTAGCTTCATAAGAACGAGTTTCAATTCTACCAGCTACACTCATAAGTTTACCCTTACTCATGTAATTTGCTGTATTCTCAGCAGTTTTTCCCCATACTACGACAGGAATAAAGTCTGCACTTTGTTGACCTTCCTTCTTAAATCTTCTATCAACTGCAAGTGTGAACGTTGCTACAGCTGTACCTGTACCTGGAGTAAATTTCAACTCTGGGTCTTTGGTTAATCTTCCGATTAGAACAACTTTATTCATAAATAACACCTACTTGCTTTCTGGATTGATTATGATATGTCTGATAACACCATCAGTAATTCTGAATACTCTGTCTAACTCTTTAGGTAATTCAGCGCCAGCTTTAAAGTTGATTAAAGTGTAAGTACCTTCGTTAACTTTAGCGATTTCGTAAGCAAGCTTTCTTCTACCCCAAACATCAACGTTCTCAACTTCTCCACCATTGTTCTCTATTACACCTTTAAACTTCTCTATGTTAGCTTTAACAGCTTCCTCGTCTAATGATGGGTGTAATACGAATATAGTTTCATATGATCTCATTAGTTTCACCTCCTCCCCCCGGACTAACGGCTGTGATTTTCACAGCAGGGATTACATCAATAAATTTTATCATAGCACTTATTTTAAGTCAAGTGATTGCTTTATTATTTTAGCTATTTTATTCCGTTGCCTTAATTACCTTTTTTATGCTTTTTTCAAATTTGCTCCTTGGAATCATAACTATTCTATCACATCCAATACATCTAATTTTTATATCCGCCCCAACTCTGATGACTTCCCACTTATTACTTCCACATGGATGCGTCTTTTTAGTTTCTACGATATCATTTAAATCAAATTCTTTCATAGTACTCTCCTGAATATTATTATTGACATTACTTTTAAATTGTAATCTTAATCATTGCTAAAGGTTACTTCCATTAACTTATTATCCTTTAGTTCATATGTAGCTTTATAAGCCATTTTATTATCATTAACCATATTTTTCAACATATCTAAATCCCTTAACTCTATCTTTAGACTTATTCCACAACTTTTTGTTATATATGTTGGTGTAGGCATCATTGTTACTTTTAGATTATTTTCAAGGCAAAGTGATTCCGCTTGCATTGCCTCATGAGTATTATTAAAAGTCACTATATAAAACTCTTTCATTTAATTTATCTCCTAAAATATTTTTATAGTTTTATTGTTTTACTACTATTCATCATTTCAATAATAGCATACATATTTGTAATTTCTCCTACTGCAAGTTTATCTTTTATCTTATAAAAATCAAGACATAGACCACAGCTTTGAACATTCGTTCCTCTATCTTTAAGCTTCTTTATACTATCTAATACTAAAGAATCCTCAACTACTAGTTTTACCCCACCATTTATAAATAATAAATTATCTGGTATTATATCAGCTTCAGCTAAAGCAAACATATAACTCTTCATGAGAGCCGTTCCCAATTCATTAGAACCTTCTCCAAGCTCATTTGATGCTATTACTATTGTAAATGGCTCTTTATTCACATCTAATACCTCTGACTCGTTTGGAAGCTCTCTTACTTCCCCCTTAGTAATTTTAACTTCAAACAAATTATTTTCTTTATCTTTGCCTTCAAATTTAAAACCATTAGATGCAGCGAACTTTTCTATATTATTTTTTGCAACCTTATTATCAACTATTACAACTGCAGTACCACTTTCAATTCCATCAAAGTATTTTTTTGTATTTATAACTGGCATAGGACAGTTAAGTCCCTTACAATCAATTATATTTTCAATATTTCTCATCATTATTCCCCCTTAAATCTTATTTATTTTCAAATTTATTTACTTAATTATATTTTTGTATATTTATATGATTATGATGTATTATTAAATTGTTATAGGCTATCATTATAAGTAAATTAAGTTTAATAAACAACTACTATGTTTAATAAATAACTATTTTATTATAGCGATTACTATAAATTAATTATATCAGAATAAAAATCTATATTAAATTTAATTTTCAAATACATTTCATAAATCTATTATGTATTTCAATACAATAAGGGGGTACATTTAATGCAAATATATGTTGATAATGCAGCAACAACTTTTCCAAAACCAAATAGTGTTTATAATGAAATCATGAATTATATGACAACCATTGGTGGAAATCCTGGAAGAGGTGCGTCAACCTCATCCTTAAAAGGAAATAAAGTTATCTTTCAATGTAGATACGAGCTCTGTAAATTATTTAATTATGATGATACAAAAAATGTTATTTTTACATCCAATATAACCATGTCCTTAAACATGCTCATTAAAGGTTCTGTTAAGCCTGGCTGGCATGTAATAACATCCTCTATGGATCATAACAGTACTTTAAGAACACTAAAGGATCTTGAACTTAAAGGTCTCATTGAGCTTGATATTTTACAATGCAATTCTCTAGGTTTAATTGATATTAATGAATTCAAAAATACTATTAAAGATAATACTAAACTTGTAGTTCTTTCACATGCTTCAAATATTATTGGAACTATTCAACCTCTAGAAGCAATCGGCTCTATCTGTAAAGAAAACGATATTTTCTTTATTGTTGATTCTGCCCAAACTGCTGGAGTTTTAAATGTTGACTTTAAGTCATTAAATTGCAGTGCTCTAGCTTTTACTGGTCACAAAAGCTTACTAGGCCCACAAGGTATTGGTGGCTTTATAATTGATGATTCCTTTAATGATATTTGTTCTTCACTTATTGTAGGGGGAACTGGAAGTTCTTCCTCTGATATTATTCAGCCTGAATTTTTACCTGATAAATTTGAAAGTGGCACTTTAAATACTCCAGGAATTGTAGGCTTATTAGCTGGCATAAAATTTTTACAAAAAGAAGGCATTTCTAGAATTAAGGAACATGAAGAATACCTTACTCAGCGATTTATCGATGGTGTCCTTAACATTGAAACTATGAAGGTTTATGGAGACTTATCTGCTTCTAATAGAACTTCAACCGTATCTATTAACTCTTCAATTTTAGATAATAGTGACCTAGGTTATATCTTGGACTCTGAATATAATATAATTACACGTACAGGGCTTCATTGTGCACCTCTTGCTCATAAAACTATTGGTACATATCCCTCTGGTACTTTAAGATTCAGCTTCGGCTATTTTAATGATGAGAAAGATGTTGACTACATTTTAAAATCTTTAGATGAGATTATAAAAAGAAGTTTATAATTTAATACTTATTAGTGTATTAAATACACCTCTTTGGTAATACTTACTAATAAGGAGGTGTATGTTTTTTATGACTAAAAAAGTTATATTTGATGCATTGTCAGAAAATTGCATTTATAATATTAGAGAGGTAGTTTCTCAAGAAATTGTTCAGGCTATAAAGGAAAATAAAGAAATTATAATTCTATGTGTAGGAACCGATAGATCAACTGGAGATAGTCTAGGCCCAATTGTCGGAGATAAACTTAAGTTTTTAGTAAGGAATAATGTCTTCATATATGGTAATCTTGAAAATCCAGTTCATGCTAAAAACATATCTGAAGTAAAAGACTTAATTCTTAATACCCACTCAAACCCTTATGTTATTGCAATTGATGCATCCTTAGGAGATCTCCAGGATGTAGGAAAGGTTATTATAGAATCTAAACCTTTGAATCCTGGTTTAGCACTAAATAAAAAACTTCCTTCTGTCGGTAACCTTAGTATAACTGGAGTAGTTAATATTTCAGGTTCACTTGAGTTTATGGTACTCCAAAATACCAGACTTTATATTGTAATGAAATTAGCCGAAACAATTTCATCTGGTTTATATCATGCAATATTAAAAACTATAGGTGGTAGAAAGACATCATCATTAAATAAAGGGGATTTACTTTTAGATATATCCGAAACGTTATAAAAAGTATAAATAATAAATGTTTCACGTGAAACACTTATTATTTATACTTTTTTCTTTTTAAAAAAGATAGCGTCGTAATTAACTCTATCTTAATAATTTAATTGTTTGTATTTATGGCTTGATGTAGTACACTATTTTCTTCTTCCGATAAATCATATCTAGAGATTCCGTTATCTATAGGTTTAGCATAAGTTATACTTTCATTCCTTGAATATATACTTGTTATAATAACTCCATTATTATTTCCATCAAGCATAGCTATGGAATAACTTAGATCGCTTCCTATATCCTCAAACGCTTTATATCTTTTCATTGCTACTTTTTGAACACAAGACTTAACTAAAGTAGACGTGCTATCACATATTTCCTTAACATTTTCAGTAGTTTCCTGCATACTATCAATTTTATCTAATGATTTTACTATTAGTTCCTCAATATTTTTACTATTAGTACCTCTCATCATTCTTCTATACTTATTTTTCATTTTACTTGTAGATACCATACATGCTATTACTACTATAATAAGTATAAATGTTAACCCTATCAATGCTAAAGTTATATATGTACTATACTGATTTATTAAATTTATTATCTCTTGCATATTTATCCTCCCAATTGTGTTTCACGTGAAACATTAAGCTTCTAGGATTTCTATTATTCTTTGTAAATCTTCTGGAGAATAATATTCTATCTCTATTTTTCCTTTGTTTTTAGAATTATTATTTATGTTTACTTTAGTGTTAAAATGATTCTCTAATCTCACTTTGATGTCCTTGTAATATATATCTTCTGCTGGCTTTCTAATTGGTTCTTTAATTTCTTGATGTCTACCATAATTTTTAACTAAACTTTCAGTTTGTCTTACATTTAAATTTTCATCAATTACCTTCTGCGCAATGATATATTGTTCTTCCTTGTTTTCTAGACCTAGTATAGCTCTTCCGTGACCTTCTGAAATAACTCCCTCAATTAAGTAACCTTGTATTCTTTCATCAAGATTTAAAAGTCTTAATGCATTTGCTATTGCACTTCTAGATTTTGAAACTTGTTTGCTTATTTCTTCTTGAGTTAAGCTAAATTCTTTTAGTAACCTTTTGTAAGCCATAGCTTCCTCTATTGGGTTAAGGTTTTCTCTAATTATATTTTCAATTAAAGAAACTTCAACAATTTCTCTCTCTGTTAAATCCTTTATTATTACAGGAACTTCTTTCAAATTCAACTGCTTCGCAGCTCTCCAACGTCGCTCTCCAGCAATAATTGTATATATATTGTCTTCTTCCTTTACAACAATTGGTTGTATTATTCCATGCTCCTTAATGGAGTTAGCTAGTTCCATAAGTTTTTCATCATCAAAATTTTTTCTTGGCTGTTTTTTATTGGGTTTAATTAAATTAACATCTATAGTTAGCACTTGTTCTCTATCGTTTGATTGTAAATCACTTTCAGGAATAAGTGATGCTAATCCCTTTCCCAATACACTTGTCTTTTTCATCCTAGTTTCCTCCTTGTCTGCGAATAAATTCTTCAGTTAAAGCTTCAAAAGCTTCTGCTCCTTTGCATTTATCATCATATAACATAATAGGCAATCCAAAACTAGGGGATTCCGCTAATTTAACGTTTCTTGGTATAAATGTATCATATACTTTATCCTTAAAATGATTTTTTATTTCATCAACTACTTCATTACATAATCTAGTTCTGCTATCATACATACTCATGATAACTCCTTCTATTTGTAAAGAAGTGTTTAAATATCTTTTTATAAGTTGAACTGTACTCATCAATTGTCCTACACCTTCAAGCGCATAAAATTCACACTGAATTGGAATTAAAACAGAGTTTGATGCTGTTAAAGCATTTAAAGTTAAAACCCCTAAGGATGGTGGACAATCTATAAAAATAAAATCGTACTGATCTTTAATTTCATCTATTTTGTTTTTTAGAACCTTTTCTCTTTCTTCTTGCCCAACAATTTCAACTTCTGCTGCCGCTAAATTCATGTTTGAAGGTGCAATATAAAAATTATCTATAATCTCACTTTTCTTTATGACTTCACTTAAAGTAACATTACTAGTTAAAACGTCATACATAGAGTAATTTATTTTTCTTTTATCCAACCCTAATCCACTTGTTGTATTCCCCTGTGGATCTATATCAATAGCTAAAACCTTGTATCCGTTCATAGCTAGGTATGAACATAAATTAATATTTGTAGTAGTTTTACCTACTCCACCTTTTTGATTAAATATACATATTACCTTCATTTTATTCCCCCCTTTATGAAAAGTTTGTAATGTATTTATTTTATTCAATTAATCTTAATCTAAACATATTTATATACTTCTTTACTAACAATTTCATAAATTTAACTATGTATTTATATTATATATTGATATAGATTTTATTTAAAGTAATTATTAGCACAAAATGAGCATATATTTAACTTTTTATCTAAAAATAAAAAAGTCTAAATGTTTCACGTGAAACATTTAGACTCTTAATCTATTTTTTCTTTATTGTAATCGTAACTTGAATAGAATCCTCTAATTCCTTTGAACGATAATTAGCATCTATTCCAAATTTGTCAAACACCTGTTTTACAGTATTAACATATATGGCAGGACTAAAAGAACCCTTAATCCTCTTTTTTCCGTCTGCTGCAACTTCACTATGTTGTAACTTTAATAGTTCTCTATCAATAGCTTCTTCTGTCTTCTTAACATTTAAACCTTCTTTAATCACTTTATCTAAAATTTTATATTGTAATTCACTATCTGGTAACTTTAATAAAGCTCTTGCATGTCTTTCAGTAAGTTTGTTTTCAACTAAAGAATCAATTATATCTTGATTTAATTTTAGAATTCTAAGCTTATTCGCGATTGTTGATTGTTTCTTTCCTATTACCTCTGATAATTGCTCTTGAGTATATGAATGTACCTTTATAAGATTATGATAGGCTAATGCTTCCTCATAAAAATTCAAATCTTCTCTTTGTAAGTTTTCTAATAGTGCAATAGCTGCTGAATCAGTATCATTAATATTAGTTATAATAGCTGGAACCTCAGTTAAACCTGCTTCCTTAGCCGCCCTTAACCTACGTTCTCCTGCAATTAACTCATATCCATTTTCTACTTGTCTAACAGATAAAGGTTGAATTATTCCATATATTTTTATAGACTGAGCTAGTTCTTTTATAGCTTCTTCATCAAACACTATTCTTGGTTGATAAATATTAGGTTGTATTAAGTCAACTGCTATATAATTAATAGTATTTTCCATTCTTTACCATCCTTTTATGAAATTCCTCTATATACTATTCTATATGCAATGTTAAATTCCTCTTTATATATCAAAATTTCACCTAAATATTTTATTCCTGTTTATTTTATTGGATTTTTAGTTACCATTCCTGCTTTTCTAGGATATTTTTTAGGTGTATCCTTTATTTTTTTTACAACCAATAAATTATGCTTTAAATCGCTGCCTTCAATATCAACTTCAATTATTTTTTCTATTTTACCGCCTAGAGCTTTTAATGCACCTTCTGCTGCCTTTATTTCTTCTTCTATAGCTGGACCCTTTAATGCAACAAAGTACCCTCCAACTTTTACATATGGTAGGCAAAACTCTAACAATACTGTTAAGTTCGCTACTGCCCTTGAAACAGCAAGATCAAATCTTTGTCTATATTCAGCAGTCTGTGCAAAATCTTCTGCTCTTCCATGAATTGTTTTTATATTAGATAAGTTTAAGTCATTTATTACCTCATTTAAAAAATTTATTCTTTTATTTAAGGAGTCTAATAAGACCATTTTACTATCTTCCTTCACAATCCTCATTGGAATACCAGGAAATCCTCCCCCTGTTCCAATATCAATTATAGACTTTGCATTTTTTACATAATCACAATTAAAAACCTTTATTGAGTCAATAAAATGCTTTTTTATTATTTCTTCGTCATCAGTAATTGCAGTTAGATTTATTTTTTCATTCCATTCTTTTATAAGATCTTTATATTTAATAAATTTATTATACTTCTCTTCATCAAAGCTCAATCCCATACTTTGGCAAGCTTCGTTTAACATATCGAAATATTCCATGTTAACCTCCACATTAAACTAATAAATTAACTTAGCTTAGTTTTCTTCACTATTATTTCTTTTTTGCTGCTCTAAGAAAATTAATAAAACCGTAATATCAGCTGGTGATACACCTGATATCCTTGATGCCTGACCTATATTAGTCGGTCTAATATTATTCAACTTTTGTATTGCCTCTGTTCTAAGACCTTTTACTGTTGAATAATCAAGTTCTTCAGGTATCATCTTTGTCTCATATTTCTTAAATTGATTTATTTGTTCTAACTGTTTAGTAATGTATCCCTCATATTTAGAAATTATATTAACCTGCTCTGTTACTTGATCGCTTAATGGCTGTCTTTCAGGATCTATTTCAGCAACATTATAGTAATCTAATTCTGATCTTTTAATTAGCTCATATAAAGATGTCGGCTTCTTTAATGGTGCTGAAGCTTTACTCTCTAAAAACTCATTTATTTCTTTTTTATTTGTAACTTGAACATTTTTTAGTCTTTCAACCTCTGCTTCAATTTCTGCTCTTTTCTTCGTAAATGCAGCATATCTTTCTTCAGTAACAAGACCAACTTCATATCCAATATCCGTAAGCCTTAAATCAGCATTATCTTGTCTTAAAAGCAGTCTATATTCTGATCTTGAAGTCATCATTCTATAAGGTTCATTAGTTCCTTTTGTAACTAAATCATCAACTAGAACTCCTATATAAGCATCAGATCGCTTTAATATTAGAGGTTCTTTACCTTTAATTTTTAAAGCTGCATTTATACCTGCTAAAATACCTTGACCAGCAGCTTCTTCATATCCGGAGCTTCCATTTACCTGGCCTGCTGAGAATAATCCATCTATGTGCTTAAACTCTAAAGATAACTTTAATTGAGTAGGGTCTATACAATCATACTCTATTGCATAACCTGTTCTCATAACCTCAACATTCTCAAGACCATCAATAGTTCTTAAAAAGGCTATTTGTACATCTTCTGGAAGTGAACTGCTCATACCTTGAACATACATTTCTTCTGTTCCTTCACCTTCTGGTTCGATAAATAACTGATGTCTATCTTTATCTCTAAATCTCATAACCTTATCTTCTATAGAAGGACAATATCTTGGACCTGTACTCTTTATAGATCCATTATATAATGGTGATCTATCTATATTAGCAAGTATAACTTCATGAGTTCTCTCATTTGTATAAGTTAAATAGCAGCTTACCTGGTCTCTAGTAATGTCACCACTCATAAATGAAAATGGAACTACTTTTTCATCTCCATTTTGAATTTCCATCTTAGAAAAATCAACAGATCTAGCATTAATTCTTGCTGGTGTACCTGTTTTAAACCTTCTTAAAGAAATACCTAAATCTATTAAAGAATTAGATAATTCATTAGCTGGGAATAATCCGGCTGGCCCTTCATTTACAACAACTTCACCAATAATTACATTAGACTTTAAATATGTCCCTGAAGTTAAAATTATAGCTTTACAAGTAAAGTAAGCTCCATACTTAGTCATTACACCTTTAACTACATTGTTTTCAACATCAATACTTGTTACTTCAAGTTGTCTTAAATCTAAGTTAGGCTCTGTTTCTATAACATGTTTCATTGTTTCAGAATATCTTCTTTTATCAGCTTGAGCTCTTAATGAATGTACAGCTGGCCCCTTTGATAAATTAAGCATTCTTGACTGAATATAAGTCTTATCTATATTTCTACCCATTTCTCCGCCTAAAGCGTCAATTTCTCTAACTAAGTGACCCTTAGCCGTCCCCCCTATGTTAGGGTTACATGGCATAAATCCAACACTATCTAAGTTTAAAGTGCACATAAGTGTCTTTAAACCCATTCTTGCAGTTGCTAATGCAGCTTCACAACCTGCATGGCCTGCACCTATAACAACTACATCATAATCGCCTGCAAAATACTTCATATTTTCACCTCTATTTACCTAGACAGAAATCCTTAAATATCTTGTCTATTATATTTTCTTCTAGGGAATCCCCCGTAATCTCTCCTAGAAATGTCCATGCATTTCTTATGTCAATAGATGCTAGGTCTATTGCAAATGTATTTTTTAGAATATCTATTGCACTAACAATACTCTCATAAGCTCTAAATAATGATTCCTTATGTCTTGTATTAGTTATTATAACATTGTTTGATGCTATTTCGCCTTTAAAGAAAAGTTCCTTAATTGCATTTCTAACGTCATCAATTCCTTCACCAGTCTTAGCTGATATTCTAAAAATATTTTTACTGTTTAAACTAGCTAAATCATCTTTATTTATTTTGCTGTTTAAATCACTCTTGTTCAATAATACCATATATTTTTTATCACTTATATGATTAATAATTTCCTTGTCTTCCTCGCTTAGCCCTCTGCTGGAATCTAATATAAGTATAATTAAGTCAGCTTCTTTTATCTTTTCTCTTGATCTTTCAACACCAATCTTTTCGACTACATCTTCTGTTTCCCTTATCCCTGCAGTATCTACTATTTTTATAGGTACTCCTGAAATATTTATATATTCTTCTATAACATCTCTTGTAGTTCCTGGTATATCCGTAACTATGGCTCTATTTTCTCTTGTTAGTGCATTAAGTAATGACGACTTACCTACATTAGGTTTACCTACAATTACTGTGCTTAAGCCCTCACGTAATATCTTACCTTCCTCTGCCGTATCTATTAATCTTTTTAGCTCTGCCTTAACAACTTCTAAATCCTTAATTCCCATCTCAGCTGTAACTTCCTCTAAATCATCTTCTGGATAATCTACGGTAGCTTCAATATGAGCTATAGTTGAAATAAGACTTTCTCTTAACGATCCTATTTCCTTGGAAATAATTCCCTCGCTCTGCATTAAAGCAGACTTCATGCTTAAATCAGTTTTTGCATTTATTATATCAATAACTGCTTCTGCCTGTGATAAATCTATTCTTCCATTCAAAAACGCTCGTTTAGTAAACTCACCAGGCTCTGCAAGTCTAACCCCTTGCTTTATTACTTGTTCTAAAACTCTTTTGGTTGCAACAACCCCACCATGACAGTTAATTTCTATGGTGTCTTCAGCAGTAAAGCTTCTTGGTCCTTTCATAAAAGAAACTATAACTTCATCAACATGATTTCCATCCTCATCTATAATGTGTCCGTATCTCATAGTATAGCTCTTCATGTCCATAAGAGACTTTCCGTTTTTAGCTTTGAATATTTTATCTATGAACTCTCTAGCTTTATCGCCAGAAACTCTTATTACAGCTAATCCACCTTCTCCAATACTGGTTGATATAGCTCCTATTGTATCAAAATCCTTCATCTCATTACCTCCCATTAAAGAATAATATACCCTATCGATTTCATTTGTTTTATATAATTAAACATATTACAATACTTTTACTATAAATTGTACCCACAAATACTCATTGTATCACATAGTACATAAAATAAAAAGAAAGCCATTTAGGCTTTCTTTAACTCGATAACAACTCTTCTGTATGGTTCATCACCTTCACTGTGAGTTGTTACATATTCATTATTTTGAAGTGTAGAGTGTATAACTCTTCTCTCATATGGATTCATAGGTTCAAGCTTAAGTGTTTTTCCACTTACCCTAACCTTATCTCCCATTTTATTTGCTAACCTCTTAAGAGTATCTTGTCTTGTCTGTCTATAGTTAGCAGTATCAAGAATTACTCTTTTGTATGTTTCATCATGATTTTTATTTACAACTAAGCTTACTAAATATTGAAGGGAATCTAAGGTTTCGCCTCTATAACCAATTAAAACACCCATATTAGGTCCTACTAAATCGATTTTTAATTCATCATTTTCTTCCTTAGCATGAATTTCTGCCTTTATCTTCATAGCATTTAATACACCTCTAAGGAACTTAGTTGCATCACTAGCACTATCCCTCTTTAAGGTAACTCTTACCTTAGCTGGCTTAACCCCTATTATGTTTAAAAAACCTTTGCTACCTTCTTCTAAGATCTCAATTTCAACCTTATCTTGGGTAACATTTAATTCCTTCAAAGCATTTTGTATAGCTTCTTCAGTTGTTTTCCCCATGGTTTCTATATTTTTCATGATTTAGATACCGCCTTTCAATAATAAACTCTTTATTATGCAGCTTTAGAATTAGGCTTTGTGTAAATTTTATTTAAAACATATGACTGACCCATTTGGAATATGTTTGATACTGTCCAGTAAAGAACTAAAGCTCCTGGGAACTTTATAGACATAAATCCAAAGAATATAGCCATACCAGTAGTCATCATTGCAGTTGAATTAGGTCCATCTCCAGTTGAAGGTGACATTATCTTACTTGAGAAGTAAGTAGTTAAACCTGATAATATTGGTAATATATATGTTGGATCTGGTGCCATTAAATCTTTCATCCATAAGAATCCTGCACCCTGATAATCGAATTGCTGGAATACATAAAATAGCGCGATTATTAATGGGAATTGGATAAGCATTGGTAAACATCCGCCTAATGGAGAAATATCGTTATCCTTATATAACTTCATCATTTCAGTCTGCTGTCTTTGTGGGTCATTCTTATATCTATCTTGAATCTTTTTTAGTTCTGGTTGAATAACACCCATCTTAGCAGTAGTTTTGCTTTGCTTTAAAGATAATGGTAATAAGCATATTCTCGCAATTATCGTAAATAATATTATTGCAATACCAAATGATACATTTGGGTTAGAAGTAAACATTTCTACAAAATGATGTACAGCTACAAACCCCTGTTGAAATATGCCTGATAAAAAGTCAGTCAAATTAACCCCTCCTAAATTTTCTATTTAACGGGGTCATAGCCACCTTTATGATATGGATGACACCGTAAAATTCTCTTAATGGCCATAAAACCTCCTTTGAAAGCCCCATACTTTTCAATTGCCTGCATAGCATACTCAGAACAAGTAGGAGTATATATGCAACAAGGTGCCTTCATAGGAGATATATTTTTTCTATAAAATTTAATTACTATTAGTAATAATTTTTTCAACATTATTAAGACCTGATTTCTTGAATAGATACTTCACCGAATTTTCAATATCTTTATAAGATTTGTCTCTTGAAGCACTTCTTGCAACAAAAACTAAATCATATCCCTGCTTCAAATCTTGTTTATTAAGTCTAGCACTTTCACTTATAAGTCTTTTGACTCTACTTCTAACTACACTTTTTCCGACCTTCTTACTTACAGATATCCCAATTCTATTTATGCCTTTATTATTTTTAAATACATATAATACAAGTGTGGCTGTAGCAAAAGATCTTCCTCTTCTATATACTAATCTAAATTCAGGATTCTTTCTTAGCCTTTCTTCTTTCATCGGTTCCGTTGCTCTCTTTCTTAGATTACAGAAAAAGGCCACAAAAGCGGCCCTTATGCTGTCAATTTCTTTCTTCCTTTAAGTCTTCTTCTTCTAAGAACGTTTCTTCCAGAAGCGGTACTCATTCTCTTTCTGAATCCGTGCTCTTTCTTTCTTTGTCTTTTCTTAGGTTGGTAAGTCATGAACATGTGCTGCACCCCCTTCTTTATATCCTAAGTTATTTATAGTAATTAACTTATAACTACTTTGTAAGTTTCACTATTAGATTATAAATGTTCGCAAGTTCAATGTCAAGATAGCTTATTAGAACAATTTATTACATTAGTAATATGTCATCTTTTTTTAGTTTTTAAACCTTATTGTTATTAAAATTTCCACAAATATCACTTTTTTGTGGATAACTTATTGAACCTCTCTCCATCTTTTGATATTATAAAGAGAGCATTGTTGATAATTTGTTTTTTGTACAAGTTATTCACAGGCTGTTGATGAAATTGTGAATAACTTTCAAAATTCATTTATTTTTTGATTTTTTTTACGGAATAATGCTATTTTAAAGGTATTTTGCCTGTGTATAACTTTATATTTAACACTGTTAGTAATGTATCTTTACAAATAATTATCCAATAAATTATAAACATGTGAATAAAAATTTTAACAATAGTAAACAACTCTAATGTATATATGCAGTGTTGTTGATACTCTTGTGAATTTTTATATGTTTTTGCGACAAATTATATGACATATATTATATATAAATATTTAATAGGAGGATACAGAATGAACACCTATGTAAAGGAAATATGGGAAAAGGCATTAGAAATACTTAAAGCTGAATTAACCGAAGTAAGTTTTAATACTTGGATAAAAAGCATTGACCCACTTAATATAACAGATTCATCTATCACTCTTGGTGTTCGTAACGACTTCACTAAGGACATATTAGAAAACAGGTATAAGGATCTAATAAAGAATTCAATTCAAGCAGCATGCAATAAATCTTATACAATAAATTTTGTAATTATATCAGAAGAGGCAACGGATGAACTCCCAAAGGTAACCCCTAAAAAGCAAAATTTAGTTGTAAATGATGAAATGTCTGCTACCTTAAATCCAAAGTATACATTTGATTCTTTTGTCATTGGTAATAGTAATAGATTTGCTCATGCAGCTTCTTTAGCTGTTGCTGAATCACCAGCTAAAGCCTATAACCCACTATTTATATATGGTGGTGTTGGACTTGGTAAAACGCATTTAATGCACGCCATTGGAAGCTATATAAAACAAGCAAATTCTAGGTCAAAAGTAGTATATGTGTCCTCAGAGAAATTCACTAATGAGCTGATTAACTCAATTAAAGATGATAAAAATGTAGAGTTTAGAAATAAATATAGAAATGTAGATGTTCTTTTAATAGATGATATACAGTTTATTGCTGGTAAGGAGTCAACTCAAGAAGAGTTTTTCCATACCTTTAATGCACTTCACGATGCCAATAAACAAATTATTCTTTCAAGTGATAGACCACCAAAAGAAATTCCTACATTAGAAGACAGACTTAGATCTAGATTCGAATGGGGTCTTATAGCTGATATACAGCCACCTGATTTTGAAACAAGAATAGCCATCCTAAAAAAGAAAGCTGATGTTGAAAATCTTAACATCCCTAATGAAGTTATGGTTTATATAGCAACACAAATAAAGTCTAACATTAGAGAACTTGAGGGAGCATTAATACGAATCGTAGCCTACTCTTCATTAACTAATAAAGAAATTAGTGTGGATCTAGCTTCCGAAGCGTTGAAAGACATAATTTCGAATAAAAATTCTAGACAAATAACAATTGGATTAATTCAAGATATTGTCTCTAGCTACTATAATTTAAAGGTTGAAGATTTCAAATCAGCAAGAAGAACAAGAAATGTTGCTTTCCCAAGACAAATAGCAATGTATCTTTCAAGAAAACTTACTGATACTTCACTTCCTAAGATAGGCGAAGAGTTTGGTGGAAGAGATCATACAACAGTTATCCACGCCTACGAAAAAATATCTCAAAACTTAAAAAGGGATGAAAGCCTTCAAACAGCTGTGGCTGAGCTTACAAAAAGGATTAATCAAAAGTAATTAATCACAGCTGTTATTACTTTTTGATAAAATTCTGTGGATTGCTTACAAAAAACATATATTGAACTTAACATTGTGGATAACTGATAACATCGTTGCATCTTTTATCCACAATATTTTTACCAAAAAAGTCGTTGATTCTGTAAGGGTTGAAGCACTTATTAACAAACTAACAGCCCCTACTACTACTACTACTAAATAATATTAATATATCTTAGCTATTAAAGGCTATTTTTCTGTGTGTATAAAAGGAGGATTTAAAATGAAATTTTTAATAGAAAAAAGCGTACTTCAAGAAGCTATATCTGATGTTCAAAAGGCAATAACAGGTAAATCAACATTACCAATACTTCAGGGTATTTATATATCAGCTAAAAATGGAATGGTAACATTAATTGGTTCTGATATAGAAGTAAGTATTGAAACAAAGGTTTCTGCCAATGTTATTGAAGAGGGGGAAGTAGTTCTTGATTCTAGACTATTTGGAGAGATTGTAAGGAAACTTCCTAACGATACAGTTGAATTAGCTACTATAAATGATTCAGAAATTGAGTTAAAGTGCCAAAAATCAAATGTTCAGCTAGTATACTTAAATCCAAGTGAATATCCAAGTCTACCAAGTATAGATGAAGATGTTGTTCTTACTGTTTCTCAAAAAACATTAAAAAACATGATTAAATCAACTATCTTTGCTATAGCTCAAGATGATACAAGGCCAATTTTAACTGGTGTTCTTCTTCAGGTTAAAGAAGGAAAATTGAACATGGTAGCATTGGATGGATTTAGAGTTGCACTTAAGAGTGAGAATATGGACTGCTCATTTAATAAGGAATCGGTAGTTCCAGGAAAGACACTAAACGAAGTATCAAAAATTCTTAAAGATAATGATGACAATGTACAAATTACATTTACTAAAAACCAAATATTATTTAACTTTGGAAACACTAAAGTTATATCAAGGCTATTAGAAGGTGACTTCATAAAATACGAGGCAATAATACCTAAAGAGCATAATCTAAAAGTCACTGTTAGAAGAGATGAAATTTTAGGTTGTATAGAAAGAGCTTCTTTAATGGCTAAGGATGGAAATACTAACCTAGTAAAACTAGATATTGCTGATGACACTTTAGTAGTTACATCTAATTCTCAATTGGGAAAAGCTAGAGAAGAAATGCAGATAATTTTGCAAGGTGAGGGATTAAAAATTGCATTTAACTCTAAGTACTTAATAGATGTATTTAAAATAATGGATGAGGAAACTATAGTAATGGAGTTTACTTCACCAGTTACCCCTTGCGTTATAAGAAACTTAGAAAGTGATAATAGTGTATATTTATTACTTCCAGTTAGAGTTGCAAATCACAATTAAGGTGGGAAAATTATGATAGAGATAAAAATCGACACAGAGTTTATTAAACTAGACTCATTTTTAAAGTTTGCTGGAGCTACAACTTTGGGATCAGAATCTAAATTTTTTATTCAAAATGGAGATGTAAAAGTTAATGGTGAAGTAGAACTTAGAAGAGGAAAAAAACTTTACCCTGGAGATAAAATCGAGTTCCAAGGTGAAACTTATACTGTTTTATAGAGTGAAAAGGCTGAGATATAAATCAGCCTTTGAATATTTATATATAAACTTAGTAAACTTGAGATATTGGTGGCGAATTATATTTTTATAGTAATATTTACACTTAGAATATATATTATGATATAATTTTAGGTGGGTGTTTTTATGTACGTTAAATATTTAAACTTGATAAATTTTAGAAATTATAAAAATATGACTATCGAATTATGCGATGGAACTAATGTATTTCAAGGAGATAATGCTCAAGGAAAGACGAATATTCTTGAGTCATTATACTATTCAAGCATAGGAAAATCACATAGAACTAATAAGGACAAAGAACTTATAGGATGGAATAGTGAAGAAGCTTATATTGGAGCATATATAGTTAAAGAGCGATTAGATAAAAAAATTAATATAAAACTTTTTAAAGACGGAAAGAAAGCCATAAATATTAATTCGATTAAAATAGCTAAGCTACAAGATCTTATGGGAGTTTTAAATGTTGTTATGTTTTCACCAGAAGATTTAGATATAGTTAAAGATTCACCATCCTACCGAAGACGTTTTTTAGATATTGAATTATGTAAGCTTGATAAAAAATATTATTATTGTTTATCGTCTTATAAAAAAGTTTTAAATGAGCGTAATGTGATTTTAAAGAGATTTAGCGGTAATGAAGATATGATTGATATCTATGATATTAGATTAGCTGAATTCGGAAGTTATATAGTTTCAAAGAGATTAGAATATATAAAAAAATTAAATGATTTTTCTAAAGACATTCATAATGATATAACTCAAGGTAAAGAAGAAATAAAATTTGAATACTTAATGCAGCTTAAAAGTATAGAGGACATAAAAGAATCATTATACGAGCTTATTAAGGCTAATAGGAAAAAAGATATAGAAAAAAGAGTTACGTCAGTGGGACCACATAGGGATGATTTTTCAATATTAATAAATGACGTAGATGTAAAAACTTATGGTTCACAAGGTCAGCAAAGGACCTCAGTGTTAACTATAAAATTTGCATCATTACGAATTATAAAAGATTTAATAGGCGAATACCCTTTATTATTACTTGACGATGTATTGTCTGAATTAGATTCAAAAAGGCAAGAATATATATTAAAGTCTATAAATGGTATACAAACCTTAATTACGTGTACCGGGATTTCAGATATTAAAAGACATTTAAAAAATAACAACATGAAAATATATAATGTGGATCAAGGAAGTTTAAGAGAAATAAAATAAAGTAGTTAGGGGGGAGAAACTATGTTTTTACATCTAGGAGAGAATGTAGTTGTACCAGTAAAGGATATAATAGGTATTTTTGATTATGAATCTTCAAGATATGGATCGGATACTAATCAGTTTATAAGATTAGCAGAGGAAGATGGATTTGTGGAAAGAGTAACTAACGAGAATCCTAAATCATTTATTATAGCTGAAGTTGATAAAATGAGTAAAATTTATATGTCCCCTATATCATCGACAACTTTATGTAAAAGGGCAAATTTATCATACTGTGAACTTTAGGGTAAGTTAGGAGGAGAGCTATGAGCAATAATGAAAGATATGATGAAAATCAGATTCAGGTGTTAGAGGGACTTGAAGCTGTAAGAAAAAGACCGGGTATGTACATTGGAAGTACAAGTAGTAGAGGTCTTCATCATTTGGTATATGAAATCGTTGATAATAGTATAGATGAGGCATTAGCTGGTTTTTGTAATAATATTGAGGTTACTATACATGAGGATAATTCAATAACAGTTAGTGATGACGGAAGAGGTATGCCAGTTGGGATGCATCCTAAAATGCACATACCGACTGTTGAGGTTATAATGACTGTTCTTCACGCAGGTGGAAAATTTGGAGGCGGAGGATACAAGGTATCTGGTGGTCTTCACGGGGTAGGTGCATCTGTTGTTAATGCACTTTCATCATTATGTACAGTAACAGTAAAAAGAGAAGGTTCTATATGGAGTCAAAGCTTCGAGAGAGGTAAGCCAATAACAACACTTGAAAATGTTGGCACTACAGAGGAACATGGAACAACAACTCACTTTGTACCTGATGATGAAATATTTGAAACAGTAGAATTTGAATATGAAACTTTATCCCAAAGGCTTAGAGAGCTAGCATTCCTTAACAAGGGGATAAATATAAAAATAAGAGATGAGAGAGATGGAAAGCACAATGAGTTCCATTATGAAGGTGGAATAAAGTCCTTTGTTGAGTACTTGAACAGAAATAAAGGTAAAATTCATGATGAGCCTGTTTATATTGAGGGAATAAAGGATACGACTTCAGTAGAAATTGCGTTCCAATATAATGATACTTACAATGAAAATTTATTCACCTTTGCTAACAATATTGATACAGCAGAAGGTGGTACACACCTTGTTGGATTTAAGACTGCTTTAACAAGAGTTTTAAATGATTATGCTAAAAAGTTTGGTTTCTTAAAAGAAAATGATAAAAACCTAAGTGGTGAAGATGTAAGAGAAGGTCTTACAGCTGTAATATCAGTTAAAATTACAGAACCTCAATTTGAAGGTCAAACAAAAACTAAGCTAGGTAACAGCGAAGTAAGAGGAATTGTTGAATCAATAATGGGGGAAGTAGTAAGTGCATTCCTTGAAGAAAATCCATCAGTAGGTAAATCAATCATAGATAAGGGATTGAATGCTGCGAGGGCTAGAGAAGCTGCTAAAAAGGCAAGAGAGCTTACAAGAAGAAAGTCAGTTTTAGAAAGCACAAGTTTACCTGGTAAGCTTGCGGATTGTTCATCTAAAGATCCTTCTGAGTGTGAAATTTACATCGTAGAGGGAGACTCAGCGGGAGGTTCTGCAAAGCAAGGAAGAGATAGAAAGTTCCAAGCTATTCTTCCACTGAGAGGAAAAATAATGAACATTGAGAAGCAGAGACTTGATAAGATATTAGCTTCAGATTCAATAAGATCAATGATAACTGCTTTTGGAGCCGGGGTTGGAAAAGATTTCGATGTAACTAAAATAAGGTATAATAAAATAATAATAATGACAGATGCTGACGTAGATGGAGCACATATTAGAACTCTTTTATTAACGTTCTTCTATAGGTACATGAGAGAGCTTGTTGATAAGGGTCATGTGTTTATTGCTCAGCCACCTCTATACAAGGTAAAAAAAGGTAAGGTTGAAAAATATACTTATAGTGATAGAGAACTTGAAGAAGTTCTTAATGAAATTGGTGGAAAAGACAGCAATACTGATATACAGAGATATAAAGGTCTTGGAGAAATGAACCCAGAACAATTATGGTCAACTACAATGGATCCATCACAGAGAACCCTTTTAAAGGTGACTGTTGAAGATGCAATGGCTGCAGATGAGATATTTACAATACTTATGGGAGATAAGGTTGAGCCACGTAGAGAGTTTATTCAAGATAATGCTAACCAAGTTAGCAATCTAGATATATAGTATTGAGCTAGTGTTAAGGTAGGTGGAAAAATGGATACTATAGATAAAATAATACCCGTTGATATACAACATGAAATGAAAAAGTCCTATATAGATTATGCCATGAGTGTTATTGTTGGGAGAGCTTTACCAGACGTTAGGGATGGTCTTAAGCCTGTTCACAGAAGAATACTATATTCTATGAATGAACTTGGTATTACTTATGAAAAAGGATATAGAAAATGTGCCAGAATAGTCGGAGACGTACTAGGTAAATATCACCCACACGGTGATAGTTCTGTTTACGATGCTTTAGTTAGAATGGCTCAGGACTTCTCTATAAGATATATGCTTGTAGATGGTCATGGTAACTTTGGATCAGTTGACGGTGACGGGGCAGCGGCAATGAGATATACTGAGGCTAAGATGAGTAAAATCACTAGCCAGATGCTTCGTGACATAAATAAAAACACAGTAGATTTTATTCCTAACTTTGATGGTGAGGAATTAGAACCTGTAGTTTTACCAGCTAGATTTCCAGCATTACTTGTTAATGGGTCTTCAGGAATAGCTGTTGGTATGGCAACAAACATACCACCACACAATCTCGTGGAGGTTATTAATGCTGTAATAATGTTGATTGATGATCCAGAAGCTACAGTGGCTGACTTCATGACTCATATCAAGGGTCCAGATTTCCCAACGGGCGGAATAATACTTGGTAAGAGTGGTATAAGAAGTGCTTATGAAACTGGTAGAGGAAGAATACTAGTAAGATCTAAAGCTGAAATAGAAGAACATAATGGAAGAAATAGAATAATAGTTTCTGAGATACCATACATGGTTAACAAAGCTAATCTAATAGAGAATATTGCTAACCTTGTAAAAGATAAAAAGATAGATGGAATATCTGATTTAAGAGATGAGTCAGATAGAGATGGTATGAGAATTGTTATAGAACTAAAAAGAGATGCAAATGCAAATGTAGTTCTAAACAGATTATATAAACATACAAAAATGCAAGATACTTTTGGTGTAATAATGCTTGCCTTAGTTAATAATGAACCAAAGGTACTTAACTTAAAAGAAATACTAGTTAATTATTTAAATCACCAAAAAGATGTAGTAACTAGAAGAACTATATTTGAATTAGATAAGGCTAATGCTAGGGCTCACATCTTAGAAGGTTTAAGGATAGCGCTTGATCATATTGATGAAGTTATAACTTTAATCAGAGGATCTAAGACAGGTCAAGAAGCTAAGGATGGATTAATGAGTAAGTTTAACTTAACGGAAAAACAAGCTCAAGCAATTCTTGATTTAAGACTTCAAAGATTAACTGGATTAGAAAGAGATAAAATTGAGGATGAGTATAGTGAGTTAATGAAAACAATAGCTTATTTACAATCAATTTTAAATAGTGAAGAGGTTCTTCTTGGAATAATCAAAGATGAATTAGTTGAAGTAAAGGCTAAATATGGAGATGAAAGAAGAACTCAGATTGAGAAAAATCCTTATAGCTTTGAAGATGAAGATTTAATTGATGATGATGAGATAGTTATAACATTAACTCATGGAGGATATGTTAAGAGATTACCTGCAGATACCTATAACGCTCAAAGAAGAGGGGGAAGAGGTATACAGGGAGTTGCAGCTAAAGAGGATGACTTTGTAGAGCATATCTTAGTAACTAAGACTCTTCAAAACATAATATTCTTCTCTAATAAAGGTAAGGCATATAAACTTAAGGCTTATGAAATTCCAGAGGCAGGAAGAACAGCTAAAGGTATGAACATAGTTAACCTACTTCCGCTAGAAGCTGGTGAGAATATACAAGCAGTTATGTCTATAAAGACCTTTGATAGTGATAATTATCTTATGATGGGAACTAAGTCTGGTATGGTTAAGAAAACATCACTAGACAAGTTTGAAAATATAAGAAAGAATGGATTAAACGCCATAAATCTTAAAGAGGATGATGAAATAGTTGGAGTTAGAATAACTAAGGGTGACGATGAAGTTCTATTTGTAACTAAGGATGGATACTCTATAAGATTTAGAGAAGAAGAAGTTAGAAATATGGGTAGAACTACTACTGGAGTTAAAGCTATAACTCTTAGAGAAGGAGATTTTGCAGTATCAATGGTTATTGCGAAAGAGGAAGAAGAACTTCTAGTAGTTAGTGAAAAAGGCTTTGGTAAGAGAACTGCAATAGCAAACTATACACTTCAAAGAAGAGGTGGAAAAGGACTTAAAACCTACAAAATAACAGAAAAGACTGGAAGCGTTGTAAGTGGAAGAGTTGTAAAAGACCTTGATGAAATGATGTTAATAAATAGTGATGGTATAGTTATAAGAATAAATGTAAGTGATATATCTACAACAGGAAGAAACGCAATGGGTGTTACTTTAATGAAAACTGGTGAAGATGTAAATATAGTTGCAGTAGCTAAAATTAATTACAATAGTGAAAAACCTCAAGATGAGCAGCTTAGTTTAGAGGCTGTTAATGAAGAGAGTGAAAATCTAGAATCAGCAGTTGAAGCTCTAGATACTGATCTAGAGAAAAATGATGATATTTAATTATAAATATATAATTAAATAATTAATTCGATTAAAGTCCAATAAGCTTAACTTAATAGATTATTAAGTTAAGCTTATTTTTATATTTAAGATAACTAAACTTTTTAGAGTTTTAGTAATTTAAACAATGGAGCGATATTATTTAGATAAAATCCCAAAAATAAACTATTAATAATATAAGTTACTGTACATAAGTATAAATTAGAGTTAAAAAATAGTAATTTGATATGTATTTATTAATAGAATATATAAACATATCCATGTGTATCTATATGCGAATTTAGGAGAAAATAAAAGCATTTAATAGTATGGAAAGAATAATATGCATAAATAAAATATATTATAACTTTTGAGGTTAATTTATCATGATAATATATGTCTTGTCGCTGAGATACACAGCAACAAAGCAACAAACAAGTTAAAAAAAACTTAAAAAAGTTGTTGACAGACATGGATGTGTCTGATAGAATAATAAAGGTAGTCAGCTGAAAGGCTGAAAACAAGAATTGGTCTTTGAAAATTAAACAGAGAAATAAAGGTAAAACCAGTTAATTTCGATAGAGATAATCTATCAATAAATG
>OKWQ01000177.1_pt1 | contig 39280 bp, 49 predicted proteins | sample 1607071 | NCBI WGS metagenome assembly OKWQ01 (sample SAMN07501039, study PRJEB24779) | human gut metagenome
TATACTTACAACAAAATTAATTTCAATATAATTTGCATAACTGGTAAAAAAATATGCTTAATTGGAATAAAAATATTCAAAGTATCTATTAAACAAAAGATAAAATTTAAATTAATATTTTATAAAGTAAATAAGAAAGATTTATAGAAAAATCTTAACTGCCCCCTGTCTATTTGACAGGGAGCATATCAAATTTATCTAACTTTTATGAAATTTATTTACTAACATAATAGATAATTTATTAGAAAGCCAAATTGATGTTATTAAAGGAATTATTAAAATAGAATAATCAAATATATTTTCAGTTTCACAATATATTAAAGTAAATGTTTTAAAAAAACCGAAATTTATAAAATGAATACCATTTCTAACAGTTATAGTTGTTGGAAAAACTATATTTAAACTAATAAATGATATAATAAAATATATCAATCTAATAAATTTTAATTTTACCATAAATAAAATCCTTTTAATTTTTTGCTGTTAAAGTTAATTTAAATTAAATATAGTGGCTACGTTTATTTTCTATAATTATTGGTAATAATATTGATAAAATAAATATAAAAAATAAAATAAAGTAATTTATAAATGTTAAACTTCCTATAGGAGAAGCTAATTGAAAGTTGCTTGAAAACTCAAATAATTTATTACCAATACCTATTAAAGTATTTTTCAGATCATATTTGCCCAAATTAGGAATTATTAATATATATATACATATAATTAAACTTGATGTTAAAACATTTCTAGTTAAAATTCCTATACAAAAACCTAAATTAGAAAATAATAATATTATAAATAACGAAAATAATATTTGAATAAGTATATTTTTAGAATTGTTTAAAGGAATACTAATATCTATAAATTTTGATAATTCAGGATTAGAACTTATATTTCCATATAGGAAATAACTTATTACAATTGAAACAAGCATTAGTATAAATAAGACAACTATAGAAACTACTGAAATAGAAATTACTTTAGATAAAATGTAAGTCTTTATATCTGTAAATAGTAATCTCAATTTTAAAGTTCTAAACTTTAAATCATAATTACTAACGAGTACACCATATATACCAAATATTATTGGGAAAAATATAAAAGAAAGATACGCTAACATTTGGCTAGTTATTTTAGATGGCTTTATATTATCAATTGATTTAAGTAAGTTTTCAAAGTCATATCTTAAAACATTATCTATTATATTTCCTTCATTTCCTAAATCAACAATATTGACTGGCTCTTTTAATGCTTCTTCAATATTTAAATTTTCATTTTTATATTCCAAAGCCGTTTTATTAAATAATTCATAATTTGAGAAAATAGAATTTCTTAATGAAACAAAGTTAAAACAAATTAAAGTAAATAAAATAAGTAGTAATCCGATTATATATTTACTATAATACTGATATTTAAATTCATTTTTAATGTTTAGTAATAAATTGTTCATATACACTTGATAACCCCTTATCTTTAAACTTTTTATCAACTTGAACTATTTTTTTATCATTTATTATATATAAGTTATCTATTATATTATTGTAAAACTCAAATTGATGACCTGTTGCAATTATAGTTGTATTTTTTGATAATAGCTTTAAGTTGTTTTTTAACCAAATCATAGTTTCAAAATCTAATCCATTTGAAATCTCATCAATTATTAAATATTTAGGAGATTTTAAGAAGGCTATAATTATACTTAATATTTTTTTTTGTCCATAAGAATATTCTTTAACTTTTCTTTCTAAAATCCTATTACTTAAAATATTCTGAAAGGCTTCATATTCATGTTTAGAAACTTTTCTTTCTAAAAATATACTTATATTTTGTAATCCTGTTAAGTTTAAATATAAAGGTGAATCGTCATATATAGCAAAAATATTATTTATAATATCTTTAAATTTATAATCATCAAATAGAATTTCACCAGAATAATTATCTAAATTTAATAAACATTTAAATAATGTTGTTTTTCCTTGCCCATTAGCTCCCATTAAAAAGTTTATCTTATTACTTTCAAATGAAATAGTACATTCATTAAAAATAACATTATTTTTATAAGACTTATTTAGTCTTCTAACTTCTATCATTTTAATCCCCTTTAATTTATAAGAAGTATATATTTTAAAAATATATACTTCTCTTTTTCAAATTTTAATTAATACCAATAACTTTTAGCGTTTTTATCTACTCCATAGTAGTCAGTAACATCTTTTTCACAAACATTAACATCTCCCCAAGGCGTTACAACTCCAGCTCCCATAGTTTTAGTAGCTCTCCATTTATGCAATGATGAACTTGTATAATATCTTGTCCCCCCATGGACTCTAACTGTATTAGGAAATACAAATCCTTTTTCTTGCCAAAAGCTACTACTAGTAACTTTTCCACTTGATGTTGTAAAGTCTATATAATCTTTAGACCACATTAATGTACTTCCTCTTTTAAAAGAAGCTCTATAGGTAGCTCTTGCCCTGTTATCTTGTACAGTTTCTTTTGAATTAATGTAATCTTCTAAAACCTTTTGTTGATCCGTAGTAAGTTTGTCGTTATCGATTTCAGAAGCGAATACATTAGTAAATGTTCCAGCAGTTAGTATAGTTCCAAGTGATAAAGTAGCTAAAAATTTTTTAAGAGCCATAAAATCTCCCCCTTTTTTATTTTTCTTAATTTTAACCACAATTACTTATTTTGTCAATTAGATTTGCATAACTGGTCAAAATTCGTGCATAACTGGACTATTCTTATAAAATTTTTAGAGTCTATAAGTATTTAAATAAAAAGGATAAGTAAAAACTTATCCTTCTTAATCTAACTTATTTATAGCTTTATATTTAATTATTTCTAAACTCATTTAACATTTTCTTTACTACTTTTAAAACTGCTATTTCTTTTTTAAAGATATTAGTTATTTCTTAATTATCTTCTTCTATATCAATGTTTTTTAAAAGCAAAGTTTCTAATGAAAATTTTGCAAACTAAAACTTAAATTAATTTTAACATTTATTCAATTGATTCACAAGATATATGTCATTAAGAGAATTTAATAACAATATAAAAAGAGTAAACTAACTATCTATTACTTGTTTTGTAGCGTCTATCTTTCTATCTGAAAAAAGCACAATATCTCTTATTACCAACTTTTGAATGGCTAATATTAAAGTTTCAATATATTCAAAATCAATTTCATTATCTTTAATTTTAACAAATATTTTCTGTTCATTAATTACTTTTTCACTAAAACTAGATGAACCCCAAGAAAAAGAACTAAATGATTTTGACATTGTACCAATAAAGTATTGAGCAGAATATTTATTAAAAATTTTAAATTTTGACTTTAATATTTTAATTTTATCTCCCGTAAAATATGGATTTTCTTGATAAAACATAGTTGCAGTGTCTTGTCCAAAAGATATGGTATTTCCTTCATTTAAGTAATTGATATTCTCGTTTAAATATCCCTTTATTCCATTATTATTTGAAGTTCTTACTACATACGGGTAACCTTTAGTAAGTATTTCTACCTTATTAGCATCAAATCTTTTCTTAGAAGAAGATACATTAAAAATATCACTTACTTTTAACTCTCTTAAGTTTATTCGTCCATTTTCATAATCTTCTAAAGCTTCTTTTTCTTTATCTGTTAATTCATAATCTTTCAGTCCTGTAGCTAATAGATAAGCCTCAAGCTCTGCTACACGCTGAGCTTCAAGCTCTGCAACAAAAGACTCCATAAATTCAAAGTCTATTTCTCCGTTTTTTATTGGAAGTTGTACTATATGATTTTTTATTTTATCTAAAGTATATCCACCTTGTTGTCCATTATATAACGAAACGAATTTTTGAATATTACAAATAAAATAATAGGCAATCATATCATTCCATCTAATTATATATTCTTTTTTTGGCGTTAATTTATTTATATTTTGTGAACAATAATATTTTTCCTTTTGTAATTTAACATACTTGTAGTTTCCAATAACTGTTGCAGTTATTGTATATGGATCATTTGGGAGAAATTTTTGCAATTCTATTTCTCCTTGTTTCCCATTATTTTCATCTGTTCTGCCAATAAAATTAATACCATTATTTACAAATGTAACTGCATTGCTATCAAGTGATTTTGTTCCAACAATTTCAAATAAATCGCCTAGTCTGTATTCGCCCCACTGAATATTTTCTAACTTTTTATTCAGTGAGGCATCTATTTTCCCAAGCTATCATTATCCTTGGTTTGCCCTTTTAATATATTTGATATTTCCCAAGCTAAATAATCAGATACAGTTTTCTTAAAATCCTCTAATTTAGGTTTTGTATCTATTGGTGCTGATTGATTCCAGTCTGCTCCATTTTCAGGATCAATAGTCCCTTCATAGTATTCTTGTTCTGTAAATATGTTCAATTTACTCTTACCATAACGAACAAGATCAACTACCTCTTGATATCTTTCTTTTGCCCTATCAGTATCTCTTAAATTATTACTAGCTTTTTTTCTATTTGTTCTTGTATATCCATCATTAGAAAAGTCTATAAATTTAACAATCTCATCTTTTTGATGTGGTTCAGCCACTCTAAATACATAAATATTTGTTTGTACACTTGATTTTCCAATAAATAAATCAATAGGCATTTTAATGCTAGCTAATAAAGTATTATTTTTTAATATTCTCTTATTATATTCTATTGCTTTACCTGAACCAGCTGAATTTTGAATAATAATAGAAGCATATCCTTTTTCCATCATTGAAAGTGCTTTTTCTACAAATACCATACCATTACCATCTGCTGAATAAGGTGGGTTTAATATAAAAGCTGTTGCTGGAAATTTTTCATCTGTTTTACCAAATCCATAATTTCCATTAAAGTCATTTAATGAGTCTCTATTTAAAATATTAGAACTTCCATCTCCCATTAAAATCATATTAAGTATTGCTAACATATAAATACTTGATAATACTTCTAAGCCTAATAATTGCTCGGCTTTTATTTTGAGATTCTTTTGTTCTAGTTCCTCAGGTGATTGGATTTTTTCTTTAGCATCTATTAGCATTTCATTCATTGCAGCAACAAGAAGTCCAGCTGAACCTGTTGCAAAATCCCATACATAAGAATCTTTATTAACTCTTGCAAGCTTTACTAACAGAGTTGCTACATATGAAGGAGTAAGAACAACATCATTTAACTTATCTTGTGTAAACCCAAGCCAAGAATACATTTCATTAAATAATTTCCCTGTAAAATCTGTTGTAAGACCAATTTTGTAATAAATCCCTAAATCATCAACTATCTTTGAAAAAACTCTTTTTAACTGGCTTTCTCCATTTGTTACCTTATTGATATTATCTGTTAACAGTGTATTTTTTAATGTTCTTACTATTAAATCTTTTTTGGCTGGTGGTAAATCCTTATAACTAAAAAAAGATTCTATCTTTCTAACGATAATATCTCCATCACGTTCACCTAATTCTGTTTTAGATTTTAAATCTGATTTTTCTAAAGGACTTACACTTCCGGGGATACCTAATGTTGCAATAATTGAGGCTGCAACTAAATATACTCTATCATTTTCTCCTAATCCCTTTTCATTCTTGTAAATATCATTATTTAATGCTACTAGACTTGCATTTATTTCTTTTTCTCTTTTTTCCTTTAAGCGTTCTATTTCTTCGGTACTTAATGAAAGTTCCTTTACTGTCTTTATGAAGTCATCAAAGTTTTCTTTTTTTAAGAAAGAAAGGTCAGTATATTTTTCAACTTCTTGTCCTAAACCAAAATTATCTTTTGATACATAGTAAACACCAATAGAATATTCTAATTCTCCAATTGTATTTTTATAACCTGTAATACCTATTGCTATTACATCAGTATAGCTTGTATAATGTAAAATTGCATTTGCGTAATGTACTGCACCATTAACTGCATAAGAACTTATATTTTTATAATTAGGTTCATTTTTATTAGTTTTATTATCTACCTGCCCATTACTATCTAGCTTTACTAATTTGTCCTTATATCCTTTGTATTCGATAAGAACAGGATAATAATTTAAATTTTCATCTTGCATTAATAGTTTTGCATCAGGTCTATTTCCACCCTTTCCCCCACTTTTAGAAGAATACTCATTTAAAGCTTTATCAATCTCGCTATTTAATGTTTCTTGTTCTAATTTATAATTTAAACCGTATTTTTTTAGCCAACTATTGACTAAATCTGCTATGTTGGGCTCTACTGATTGAATCTTCTGTTTTTTTGCCACTTATTCATCCTCACTTTCTAAAAAATAAATTCACAAGCATCTTCTAGTTTAACATTAAAATACTCATATCACCAATAAAAATGTTAATTTAAGAAGGTTCAAAATTTTTAACCATCTCATAAAAAACAGTTTTCTTTAATCCTCACATTTATAGACATGTCACAAGTTTTTATATTTAAAATTTAATGTTTTAGAAAAAGTAAAATACTATCTATAAATTATTAAAAAACTTATAATATAATCACCTTTTTATAGTTCTTGTTTCTTATTCAGAAACAAATTGATTTTTGTTTTTTTAATTCATAGTTCAAAGAAATATATTAGTTTTAAGATACTTCTAATTATTAGTCTTTAACAACTTATAGAAGTAAATTTTTTTTGGGGTAGATTTACAACGTTAAGACAAAATTCGTATTTTCCTAATGCTTCACTATAAACCAATAGTCCTATAGACCTCATTTAATCTAAAGTTACTACTTCTATACTTTAACAAGTGTTTTTATTAAAGTAATTTATATTCAAGTCTAATATTGAAATATTTATATAAAATAATGTTTATTTTATATAAATATCACTTGTAAACGTTTTTGATTTATGATATTCTTATTTTAAGAATATCGTATATTGTAAAAAAGGTGGTGCTTAAAATGAAAAAAATATTATGTACAAGCTTATCAGCATTTCTTTTCTTAAGTGGAAATATTACATCTGTAAAAGCAGCTAAATTACATGAAACTATTACTTCAGCTGGTAAAAATGCAGAAGTTTATACATCTTCAGATGCATCTGATACGTCAAGTGTAAAGACTGCTGTACTAGCATCATTTATTAAAGATTCAAATGATAGCAATTTAACCGCTCTTGTTTCTGTAAAAGGATTTATACCTTCTAAACTTACTAGATATGGTCATTATTATAATGGATTTATGGATTGGACTAGTCAATATGATATGGTTATTGAATCAAGTGATACTAATAATACAGTTAAAATCTTAGAAAGTATTCCTCATAATCAAATAGAAACTGTAGATGTAACAGAAACTATAGGATATTCTATTGGTGGAAATATTTCTGTTTCTAAAGGTTCAGGTTCAGGTGGAGGAAATAATGGTTATAGTGTTCAACGTTCAATAAAATATCAACAACCTGATTTTAAAACAATCCAAAGGTCTGATGGACTTACAAAATCATCATGGAGTTTAGTGTTTAATAAAACTAAATATGGCTATGATAGAGATTCTTATAATATACTATATGGTAACGAATTATTTATGAAAACAAGATACTCCAATACAGGAATTAACAATCTTGTTGATGATAAAGATTTATCTCCACTTATTTCTGGTGGTTTTACCCCTGATATAGTAACTGCTCTTAAGGCTCCAAAAAATATAGAAAAATCAATATTTTCAGTGACATATAAAACTTATCAGGATTTATATAGTGTAAAGTGGTCTGGAACAGAATGGCGAGGCTCAAATATCAAAGCAAGAATACCCAATTCTATAACTCATACTTACGAGCTTGATTGGAAAAATAACACAGTAAAGTTTTTATACTAATATATAGCATTAACCAATTTTATTATTCATCTCCTACTTTTAAATATATTTAATTAATTTTTTATTCAAATAAATACCTTCCCCTTAGATATTTATTTGAAATTAATAACTTTAAAGCTTATTTAAAGTATTACTCGTAATATAACTTATAACAAAAAGGCATCAACTATATATTGATGCCTTTTGTGTTTTAATATTTCTTTGCAGAAAAATAACTGAAATATAATTAATTTTTAATCATTATATCATAAATTTACATGGTAAAGCTATGTTAAATTATTTCTGAATTTAAAGTTTTAGCAAACTCTTTGCAGCAACTTTCATAAACTTCCCAACTAACTGTCCAATTGGCTTTTAAATATTTTGTAGGTATTTTTCCATAAGTCTTAATTAAATTCAATTTATACTTCTCTCTTTCAATTTTATTAAGTAAATCACTTTCATCTAATTCTTCTTTTATAAGCCATAATCTAGAACCTAAAGCTAATGCAACATAGGGTTCTTCATCTATTATCATTATAAAATCATCTTCTTTTATATTATATTTATGTATTTCATCTTCAGTACAAAAAGCCATAGGATGTATTGATTTTGAACTTCTTTCTCTTATTACTAATCTTAAAAATTCTAACTTGTCCATTTATATTACTCCAACTAACTAATATTTAAATTTAAAATATATAAAATCATAAAAAAACTTTATTAAGTAGAAAAAATTTTATATAATGAAATCACCTAATTAATTTAGATATTTTTACTATTCAAAAAAAGTTTGTCTCCAATTTTATACATTGTTAACTAAGTATTTATTTATAATTTCAAAATAGTTTAAATATCTAAATTCCATAATAAAACTTACAATAAAGGAGCAATTACTATTGCTCCTTTATTATTTCATATAACCAATAATAATATTTAATTTCCCCTTTTCTTATATTCATTGAAGTTACTCCAAAAGAAAAATTTCTTTCCTTAATATTTAAATCAACTAATTTAGTTGGTTCAATATTTTCATTTTCCATAAATATGTTATTATTCTGTATAATATATTTATCAATTTCTTCAATTATAAAAGGTTCATAACAATCTTTCTTGTTTAAATAATCTACAAGCTCACTATAACTATTGAATTTCATCAATATCATAACCTTTTAATTTCTTCTATAGATAATCCAGTCTTTTTAGATATTGTTTCAATATCTAAAACATCTAAAAGACTTTTAGCAAGATTACGCTTTTCTTCAATTCTACCTTCTTCTTTTCCTTCTCTTTTAGCAGAATTTAAAGCAGATGTTTCATCATACATTCTTTTTTCAAACTCTCTATAACGAGCTATGGAATCTTTATCTAAGCTTATTTTATATAGTTGAGCTTTAGCATTTCTTAATACTTCATCTGTGGTTTCTAATATTTTTACTGTTTCACTTTCGGGTTCTTTTATAAACTCTATCCATTTAAGTAAGGAATCTATGTTATCTACTTCATCCTTATCTACATGTTTAGATTTTGGTAGTTCTATGAAATGTATTTCTTCTATATCAGTTAACTCTTCATTAGTAGTTAATTCTTTAAGTCTATAAGTATTATGGTATCTATCATTCTCAAGTAGGTTAAAGTTTAATATGTTTATACATATAGTTCTTGATAGTTCACTATAATCCATAGTAGAACTTAGCTGATCTGTATATATTCTACTCCAGTAATATAGAGTTCTTTGAACCATATTATATTCATCTCTTACCTGGATTTCTATGTTTATAAAATCTCCTTTATCTGTTTTGGCCTTAATATCCAATCTACTAAATTTAGCATTAGGATGTTCTTTATCTAAATCGTTATTTAATATTTCTACGTCTTGTATAGGGCTATCTGACTTTATGATAGCATTAAGTAAAGAAATTAATGACTCCTTACTTTCTTCAGCTCCAAAGAGCTTTTTAAACACAAAGTCTATACTAGGCTTCATTAACATTACAAATCACTCTCCATATGATTATTACTTTAATTACATTCTAGCATATTATATTAATTATTAGTATTTATAAAATATAGAAAAGAGAGCTACTTAATATTAAGCAGCTCTCTTTTCACAAAAAAATACAATACGAACATTTAGAAAAATTAATTGATACTTCTATAATAAAACATTTTTTTAGAAAAATAAAGTAAAAATATTTATATTCGTTACGAATGATGGTATAATATACAAAAATACCGTTGATAGTATATGGGAGGGGAAATATGAAGGAAGAACGTATATTGAAAGTTTCATTTAATAAAAGTGGTGGAACTGCAGGTAAAAATGGAATGACTACTAGAGTAACATTACCAATAAAGTGGGTACGTGACTTAGGCGTAACTGAAGAAGATAGAGAAATTAAGGCCAAAATAGATGAGAATAGAATAATTATTGAAAAATTATAGTATAAGGGGTATTGGGGATGGAGAATTTTATAATGCTTGTTATTGGAATATGTATGTTTAATATAGATCATTGGTCATTTAAGTTTGTTAGAAGTGGTTTATATGGATTAATGACAATAGACTTAATAAAGAATTTAAAAGTATTTAATTTAGGGAACGTATTGTTAATTCTTACTGGATTTATTATATTAAGCTCACCTAAAATAATAAAATTTTATTTTAGAAGGAAGTTTTATTACAGATAATATCATTTCAAAAGGCATATGTTATATTTAAATATAACATGTGCCTTTTTACTTTAATAAACTCGTGTAAAGTAAAACATAATTATCACTTTTATTATTTAATAATTTACTTATTTTATTGCAAGTTTCTTTATAAAATCCATTAGATTTAGCATATTCAATTGTCTTATCAAAGCTTAGTTCAAATATATTATCTACAACAGTATAGTAAAAGTTGCCATTTATTACTCAAAAGAAGTATTTTATACTTTCTTTAAATGATAATTTAGGGACTTGCTCTAAAGCACATCTTTCATCAGTATAATAACCATTTTTATCATTCCATTGTAGAAATTTTAGTATCTTTTTTCTATATAAATTAATCAAGTATCATCACCTCATTTCTAACTGAAAATAAAAAAGAAGTATCTTAAAATTTTAAGATACTTCTTTTAGCTATGAATTAAAAAATAAAAAGCAATTGTTTCTGAAACAGAAACTTATCAACTATTAAAAAAGGTACTTATATTATAGCTTTTTTTAATAGTTGATAAATAGTATTAGATTGATTTTTTAACACTAAATTCAAAATATCAAAAAAGTGCCTATTATAAATAAGGCACTTTTTGCATTAAAATTAAAAAATAAGTTTTGTCTATTATTATAAAGTAAAGACTTTTTTATTATACAGTTTTTATTCATAATATGGAAATACTTAAAATATTCATTTAACAAATTATTTAAAATATAGAAATTTTCAAAAGTTTATTGTAAAATAAATAATGTCTTATTGATTAAATTAACAGCTTCTGCTTAAATAATAAGACTTTTTAAGTTTCTAATATCATAAATAAAAAATAGAGCAACTTTATTTAAAGTTGCTCTATTTTTCTGTTTCTTAACTTATGAATATGTAATTTGTAACTAAAGGAGTAAAAATTACTATAATTAATTATATCATATTATAGATTAATAAACTTTTAATTTTTGTCAAAAATATTTATTTGCTATCAACAATAATATATACTTAAATACATATCTATATTTTTTATTTTTAAGACAATAAAAAAGAAAGCTGCTTAGATATTAAGTAGCTTTCTTTTTGTTAGTTTTAATCATTATAATAGAAAAATTTTTATCAATGATTTTAATATATTATATTGTTAAAAGTTTACTTTATCAATATCTTTATTACATATTAAATTTAGTATATAATCTAATTAAAAATATATTCAATAATTTTTTAAAATTCTTTATACCTTTACGAATGTAAAAATATAGAGCTACTGATAACTCATTAGCTCTATATTTTTTGTTATGTTTACTCAAAAGTAAATATGATTATTATTTATTGTAATGCTTGTTAATATAATAATATAAATTTATTAAAAAATAAATAGTAGTAATTTTTATTATTACAAGATATAATGTAAGAAAATTAAATATACACAATGTGTGCCTTTACACTAACAAAGAAAGAGCTACTAAATATTTTAGTAGCTCTTTTTTGTTATTATTAAGTAAGGAAAAAGACTATCATTTTAAACAATAGCTTAAATTAATTATATCACAATTTATAGAAAATCATCATCTGAAAAATCCCTCCATTCCGTTTTCTTAAATACATTTAGAATAGCTTTTTTATCATTTTTGCGTGGAAAGGCTATATCTAAAAATTCCATCATTTTTCTTTTCGTTTTAACTCCATCTGATGTTGATGAATTTTTCAGTATATTCCCTCTCTTTTTGAAAATTTCATCTTCAGTATCTCTAAATCTAGCTTTTTCTGAAGCATTTATTATACCTGTAGCCATTTTTATATTAGCTTGTATTTGCTTCGGATTTAAGGAACCGTTAAAATGCCTAAATTCAACTGTAGGAGCTCTATTACTTGCTATATTAGTTAAATTAATACCATAATATCTATTGTTCTCTGAAACTACTCTTGCCATATTTCTAACATCATCATCATTTTCCATATTGAAATGTATATTTTTACTTTTCTTAGCTCTTTCTCTAAATGGTTTAGCATAACAAAGAGCATTTTCTCTAATTATACCTAGATCACCACCTGCAGCTCTATATATACAATCTTCATATACTTCTATAGTTTTGAAAAATCTTCTCCAACGTTGTCTTGCGGTATCGAGTTTATCCATGCCAATATGTACATGACCACCACATCTCTCATCAATTCTGGCTCCATGTCTTTTCGCAACTCTACAAATAGTTTCTATTTGTCTCCATGTTTCAGGAGTATCTTTAAGAACTGGAGATACTATTTCACCACCCGTTATTCCTAAAGACACACTTCCATCTCTTTCAACTTTCCATTTGCCAGCTTCTGAACTTGAATGATAGTTTAATCTTCTAGGGGCACTTACTATTCCTAAATCATAAAGCTCTCGTGCTATGGCATCCGCATCACCACCAACAAATTCAAGTTCTATTCCAAAAGTGCTAGTATTTCCGTTTAGTACGTTTTCATACTCATACTCTACAGATGAGTCAGTTATATTATTAAAATCACTATCAAAAGCATTTTCATTATCTGTATAAAAGTGATTATCGTCTTGTTCTTCGCCTCTAATATTTCTATTTATTTCATCTCGTATATCCATAGCTCTTCTAGTAGCTTCTACATTGTTTATAGTATCTACTTCTGCAACTTCTCCTAAAGCTTCTCTGACCGCTATTAAGTGTCTGCAGCATTGATTTCTATAAACATATTGGCCACATTGGCAACTATTATCATTAATATTAACAACATAAGTTCCACCTTCATCAGAACTTACTTCATATTCATTGTTTCCTAAAGGAATTATATTTATATCTTCAATTCTATTTCGTGTCCTGGATAATCCAGGTACAGTTACGATATTATCAAATCTATTGTTAACATTATTGACTAGCTCATTAATTACTCCTTCGGATAGTCCTGATCCAGAGCCACCTATTAGTCCTTCCGTTGTATTTGCAATTGTATTGCTTCTTCTTTTAGGCATACTCACCATCCCCTTTCTAAAAATTATAATTGTCTTCCGAATATTCTTAGTTAAATCTAAAAAGCATAATGGAATAATAATTTCATATAAAAGTAAAATTTATACAAAACTCTGCAAAGTATTGAAAACACTAGCTTAATTTCTCTTAACGTTGTAAATCCGTATTTTCCTGACGCCACTAACTAAAAATATAGAAAATTAAAAGGAGCATAGCCTATAAGCTATACTCCTTCATTAATCTTTCGTATTCTTCTATATAAAAATTTAAGTTATTTTGAAAAATAGTATCTTTTGAAATGGTCCTATCTAATTGTTTTTTATCTTTTACGGATACGCCATTTCTACTATTTACCCAAGCTGCTTGGTGCATAAATGAAATTTTCCTATCTTTACTTATTTTAAGGATTTCCTCAACTCTTTGGATTGAAGAAATACCAGCAACTATTATTTGAACATCTTTAGGTATTTTGAAATCTAAGATTTTAAACCCTAGTAAGTAGTGTTTCCAAGCATTACTTGCTTTAAGTCTAGTATCTACATTCATAAAACTAAAAGCTATAGTCTTTATATTATTATTTTTAATTTCTTTTATCCAAAGGTTTAAATCTTCTTTTGAATACCATGATATATCTGGAATAGCCGGAAGACCCTCACTCATCATTTCATTATATACTCTTTTAGAACGTTGAATATTATATATATGTTCCAAGCGTGGAGCATCTTCATAAACAGAAAAGTTAGGAGCTATTATTCCTAAAAAGTCCTGGCGTTTTAAATCTTTATAAATAGATTTTCGATTGTCCCAAAAGCCTTCTAAGGTCCTATCTTTAATATAAAACTCTAGTATTCCAGACAGATTATCTTTTAAGTTTAATGCAGCTTTGAATCCATCTTTATAAGCTCCCGTTATTTTATGCCCTGCAGCATTTAAAAAGAATTCTCCATGAACTGCAATTATATTTTTATTGGCCTTAAAGTTAAAGCTTTTTTTGATTTTATCTGGCATTACAGGTATATGAATCGGTAAATCTAAAGATTTATTTTCGATTAAGGGTTCCTTTACTATAGTATTTTTTACTAAAGTAAAAGAACCGAATTTGTTAGGACAAATAACCATACATCTCTTTCTTTTTTCACCGCATTTACAAAGTGAAACATCACACAGGGAACATCCATTACACATCTTTTCTTTTTTTATAGTACATTTAGTACAATCTCTACCACATAAGCTAATCATAAATTAATTTCTGAACCTAACTTACTTAAAGATTTAGATGTGTTTAATATAATTTTATTCAACATTTCTTTATCTGAAGAAGATAAACTATTCTTATCTTCTATTAATAACTTAGCTTGTCTATTTAGAATACGAGTTTCTTTTAGAAATTCTAATAATATTTCACTCATACTCTCACCTCTTTTGATTAATATAATATTCCTTTTAAACTTTCAATTATACTTTCTGCTACCTGGATTACAATACTATTCCCAGCCATCTTATACATCTGAGTATCAGTACAGTCTTTACCGTTGTAAAACTGTTCTTCAAGAGCTTTTCTAACTAACCAATAGTCATCAGAATTGAATCCGACAAGTCTCCAGCACTCTAAAGGAGTAAGCTTTCTAACTCTACATTGAACTATTTTAGGAATACTATCAGAACCAGTTACAAGGGTTGGACTAGCCCCTAACTCCGAGAAAACTCTTCTGTTCATCTGTAGCATATGTGGATTTTTAATTGTTCCAACTTTAACTAAACCGAACTTACTAGGCTCCTTATCCTCGCAAACTCTTTTATTGACATCATTTAAAAAGCTTTTTAGGTATGAATTATCTTTACAATAGTATTTTTCATCAACAGAGCTTTCAGTAACACTCTCTAGGGTAACTAGATTACTATTTCCTTCTTTAAAATCAAAGTCCCTATTATCTATGTCCTTTCTTATGCTGACTATAAATACTCTTTCTCTGGAATGGGCCGAATTATAGTTAATTCCGCTTAGTATTTTCCAGTAAGAATTATAGCCTAACCTATCTAATTCAGTTGTTAGTCTGTAGAAATCTGTTATAAACATCTTACTTACTAAATTTCTAACATTTTCGGCTATGGCTACCTTCGGTTTAGCTTCGCCTATAATTCTTAAAGCTTCAAAAAGTAAACCTGATCTAGTTTCACCATGAATTATACCTTTGCACTTACCTGCTAGGCTTATGTCGGTGCATGGGAAACCGTAAGTTACTAAATCAATATCTTTAAATACTTTCCCATCTACAAGATTAACATCCCATAAATTCTTAGCTTCAGATATATTAAACAGTTTACTATAGGCATAACTTGCATACTTGTCCTTTTCACAATAATTAATTATTTCATGATTAATATTTTTATTTTCAATAGCTCTTTCAAAAGCTCCTATTCCACTAAATAGGCTTAAAACTTTCATAAACTAACCTCCTTCAGTATCTAATATATTTTAGATACCTTTAATATTTGTTTAGTTTAAGTGTTTAAAATTATTTAAAATACTATTTAACTTAGATGAGATTCTTTGAAGTTCTAAAATATCATCTTCATAAGACATAATTTCGTTATCTAGTTCATCTTTATTTAATTTTGAAGAATTAAATCTTTTTTCTTTTGATAATCTTTCAAGTTCTGAAGAATATATATGTATAAGCACATTTATAGAGCCTTCTATAGTTCTAAGCTCATCTTCTGAAAAGTTTTCAAATAATAAATTTTTATCTTCTATTTTTTTTATAAAGTTAATCATATATTATCTCATCCCTTCGTAATTAAAATTAATCTTCAAGCCATTCTTCAACGAGTAATCTAAGAATTTTTTCTTTTCTTATACCAAATTCAAGACATTTTGCTTCAAACCTTCTAAAAGTTTCTTTTTTTAGTGGAAAATCAACAAAAACTTCACCTTTTTTCTTCTTTATAGAATTAACTTTTGGCTCATCAATAGTTTCTATATCTTGAGCTAAATAAGCTTTTGCTTCTTCTTCCGTATAAAAACTTTTATAAGTAGCATTAAAGCCTAAAACTAATTCACTACATTCATCCCATGATTTAACGATTATATTTTTAACACCTTTTCCAACTTTAATAGCATAAAATTTCTTAGGTTTATTTTTACTCAAAATTTTCACCTCAGTTAAATAAATATAATAAAAAAACCTAAACTCTAAATTTAAGAGTTTAGGTTTAAACACTTCTAAAATTGCATAACAAATAAACATAGTAAAAATAATAATTTTTTAGACCATGTAATGTATTATGTAATTTTAAAAGTGTTTTGAATATTTTTGAATTAATACAATTTTATAATAAAAATATATCCATTTCAAGATTTAAAATTTAAACAATAAAAGAACGATAATACAATGATAGTATTATCGTTCTAAATAAAATATGTTAAGTGATATATAATGGCAAACTATTGATTATCAGCACTCCAAATAACTTCATAATTACTTTTACTATAAATATCTTTTAATATTTCACCGAGTGGCTTTGAGTAATCAACCATTAAAGGATTTTTCCAAACATCAGATTTTTGAAAACTTATATCATCTAATTTATTATTAAGTTTAAACTTAAATAGATGTGAAAGATTAAAATATCTAATTTTATCTTGATTAATTCTATAGGAATAGATAAAGTTAATAGCGACTCCATTAGAAGTACTTTTATCTAATCTCTTTTCAGTATCTTCTTCAAAAGCTAATACTCTTTCTAATTTTAAGTCTTTATAATCATTTTTAGTTGCTTCTTCTTGAGCCTGTTTTGAAACTAATTTATATATTTCTTCCCATTGTTCTTTTGAGATTTGTCTTATATCTGTTAATTCATCTGGTAGACCTTCAATTGTTATTTCTTTAGGTTCAAAAGTGAATTCTACATCAAAATCTCTTTTATATAGCTCTTTGTTATAGTTTAAACTTAATTTAACTTTATCTCCATTTTTAAGGTCAGTTTTATCACCTACTAAAGTGATTTTATAGTCACCTTTTAACATGTCAGAAGTTAATTTTTGAAGTTTAGGTATTTGGGTTAATTTCTCAATATCAATACTATTTTCATATATTTTAGCTTTACCGTTAAACTCACCATAACGCACATCTATACAGTTACTTATATCCAATTTTTCAGTTCCACATCCCATGAATGCAAATAAACTTAAACATATTAATCCTAAAAATATTATCTTTTTTCTCATTAATCCTCCTAGTAATTTAATAAGTTAATTATATTTAAATTAAATATTTTCATTTCAATTAATAAAATGAAAATACTTACAAATAGTATAACATATTCCTTAAAAGTTCCGGTCTTATAAGTTAAGATTTTTACAGGAATTTTAATATCTTTCTTACTAAAAGGCCAAAACCAATTAACGCCACTTTTTGAAAATGTATCTCCTAAAAGATGAAGGAAATATCCTAAAGAAATTGATAATAAAAACTTTGTTTTTAATGATATTCCTAAACTTAAAATCAGAATTATTGGAGCTATTGAGTGAAGTCCACCTCTATGTTTGAAGAATATACTTAAAGGGTATGAAATTATTTTAATCCTAGAAGCAATAAAACTATAAGGAGTATCTATATCTGGGAGTAGGCTTCCTAAGCCTACTCCCGTTAATGTTAATAGTGATAGCTCATTGTTTAGAACTAAAGCTGGTATTGCTATATTAAGTGAAGTTGATAAATGGGTTTTGTACATCAATATAATCACCTATCTTTTCTTTTGATTAGTCTTTTTCATTTTCTTTAGATTTTTATTTAATGTTTTTTCTTTTTTAGTTATCTGGTCCTCGGTAACACCTAAAAAGCTTTTTAATTTTTCTACTCTTTCATTAGGACTTATAGGAATTGAATTTTTATTAGTAACTTTTAATTTTGAAGGTTCTACTTTAGTATGTTGTTTCTTAACTTGTGATTTATTAGTAACCACATTTTCAGTTGTTGTATCAACAGTATTATTAGCTTCTTTTGTTATCTTTTCAATATTAGGATTATTTTTAACATTAGTTGCTTTACTTTTAGTTTTAGCTTCTGTTACTACTTCTATATTTTGCTTTTCAACTAAATCATCTGGAGTTTCAATAATTTTATCTCCAGTTATTTTACTTTCTGAACTTTGAGAATTAATATTAGCATCTTCTATGCTTTTAGGAATTGGTGTTGATTTATTTATCTCTTTTTCTGTAGTTTTTAACTCTTCTGGCTTGGTAGTAACCTCATCATCTACAGTAGATTTTAATTTATCGCCTTGCTCCTTTGAAGCTACAACATTATTCTCTTGATTAATTCCGTTATTTTTAATATTATCATCCTGGTTGTTAGCTGTATTTTGGGATATATTTTTAGTTGGATTTTCTACATCTTCTTTTGAAACAATTTCGTAATCTAAATTATCTTCTTTATTCTCAAGATTTTTGTTTACGGTATTTATATTGTCTTTAGGACTATTTTCTGTTGGTTTCTTAGCTTGAAGTCCATTTAAATCTAGTTTTTCAGCTTGTTTTCTATTTACATTACTTGAAGTTGTTTTACGATTTAATAGTTCTTCATCTTCATTTTTTAAATTAGATAAATTAGAAATGTTATTATATTTATTTTTGAAATCCTCGTATTTACCACCTAAAAAGTCAATGGTTTGTGCTAGTTTTTTATCTTTATACAAACCTAAATTACCCTTAGCCAAAGCTCCTGCATAAGCCGTTTGAGCTTTTAATACATTTTTAGCATCAGAAGCCTTAGTAACTACATTATTTTTAACATCTGCTGCAGTAGTCATTACAGGTTCTTTAACATATTTATTACCTGCATCTACACTTTTATCTACAACTTTATCAGCTAGTTGGATAGGTTTAGTTATTCCTGGTGTAATTTTATTTTGTAAGTTTGTAAGACCGTTAAATAAGCTCTTTCTAAAAGCTATAAGAACAATCCAACAAGCACATTGCATTAATAATGCCATTATTAAGTTAGCTCCCCAACTTTGAAACATAGTTAAAGTTACAGTATCAATTAATACTAAAAGAGCTAATACAAAGCTACTTATAATTATTCCAGCTTGAGCTCCTAAAAACTTTTTACCTAACATAGATAACAAATTAGTACCTCCAAAGAAAGGAACTATTGCAATTAAAAGTACAAAAGGAATTAATAAAACAAGAAATATGGATATAAGTTGAAATGCTATTTGTAAAACACCTATAGCAATTAAAATTATCATCTTAACTGCAGTAATTAGAATTAACATAAACAGGGATACAAACTTATCACTCATACTATCTTCTGAAAACAAGTCATCACCATATTTCCCTCTAATCTCCTCTAAAACTTTTTCACGCTCACTACTTCCTTCAGAATGTGATAAAATTTGTTGAGAATATTGTAGTGTTTCTTCATTTAGCATTTGAGGATCTTTCTTATCAACTAAGGAAAGTTTACCATCAAACTCTAACATGACCCAAGGCTGATGAACAAAGTTACCCCAAAGAGTTCCTACAATCTCCTTAGAATAGTTTTCTAGTGTAGTTTCATTTTCTTCATTTGCTTTCTGTCCATTTATTGATACTATTGCCTGGACTCCGATTTTCTTTGAAAAGTCCGTTGAAGCACTTAAAAATCCAACCGCTCCATTAGAAAAGACTCCGGATAAAGCAAATATTAAGGCTGTTGCTAATAATTGACTTGCTATAGCACTATAATTTTTCTTCCAAAGTTGATAAACTATTGAAAATAATGAAATCATAAATACAGTCATAAAAAAACTATTAAAAACTCCATTATTTAGTGAAGTCATTACACCTTCTAAAGTCTTTCCAAAGGAACTTGCTATATCGTTAGTGAAACAAAATCTAAATATATTTATTCCAAACCAAGCCATTAATACGATAAAGCTAAACATCATATTTATAATCATATTCATAGTCTTATCAAGCCATTCAAAGGTACTAAGATTTAGAATATCTAAGTAATAGTTATTTCTATATTTATCAGCTACAAATTGCCCCCATCCATTAGTTATACTTGTGAATGGATCATCGCCATTACCATAACTTAAAAAGGTTGAAGCATGGGTTACTTTAGTTAATGAATTATAGGCAATAATTAAAGTGGCTAGTACAACTAGCCACTTTAAAACCGTTTTATATGTTATTTTTTCTTTTATATAGTTTATTTTATTATTTATATTAATTTGAATACTATTCATGTTACACCTCCAATTAAACATTATGAGTTAGTTTTTTACTCAACAATTCTTCTAACATTACCGTTGAAATACTTACTCCAGTAAGCACTATTTAAATCTCCAATACTTACTCATTGGGTTGAACTATCGTTTAGGAATGTACCATCGCCGAGATATATTCCAACGTGGCCGTTAACACCTGCAGTATCGAAGAATATTAAGTCCCCACGCTTCATTTCACTAGCTGGCACTGCTCTTCCCATGTTTATTAGTGACCAAGTTGTTACGCTTTCTCTAGGTCCTAAAGTTATTCCTGCTGATACGTAACAATAATGTACTAGAGAGCTACAATCAAACCTTCCAGCTATAACATCGGCTTCATTTCTTCCGCCGCCCCATACGTATGGAGATTTACCAACCCACTTCATACCTGCTGCTATTGCAGTTTCTATAACATCATTACCTACGACATTACCGTTCATGTCATAGATATTAAGTGCGAAATCATTTATTACTTTTATAAGCTGATTTGCATAGTTTGGATCAGTTGCATAACCCGCTTTTTGTATGCAATTAGCTTGTTCAATATAATTTTTAGCATCTAAAACTCCATTATTTTTATATCTGGAGTTTTCTACAAAAAATTTACCATGATCTATTACAGAATCATTCCAACTACCATATACTCTCCATCGAGCTGTAATTGTTATTACACCACCGTTAACATGTTCTTGTGTTAGCATTTCTAGTACATCGCCTTTCCAACTTGAATCGGCTTTTATACCAAATAGATTTTTAGCTTTTATAGCTAGTCCAGAACGCCCCCAACCACTTTCTAATATTGCTTGAGCTAAAGTTATTGAAGGGAATATTCCGGTTTCCTCGTATGATTGTCGAGCTCCTGGAACAATCTGACTTATAAAGTTTAATTGCTCTTCTGTTAAATTTGGATTTGGATTAATAGGGAATGGTTGTGAACTATTGCCACCACCACCAAATAAAATTAAGAAAAAAAATAGGAGTGGAAAAAATAAACTAATTAATCCACATCCTATAATCATCTTCTTCATTATGAAACATCCTCAAATTTTAAAGTATCTTTAGGTGTTGTGCTAAAGCACTCGATAAATTGTTCAAACACAGCATCAAACTGTATTACGCCTGTTCTTCCATCCAAATCTTGAAAAAGAGCTTGACCATTTTTCAATTCCATAAGCATTTTAATATTTTCTTCTGATTCACTCATTTTCATAAACTGCAGCATTCTTTTAGCTTCGTCTACACTTTCAGTTCTGAAGAATAATTTATATGTTATTGTATTTTTAATTTCTTCTGTTGGAATATCTAAAACTGAATGACCGTTAAATATACATCCTACATTTAGTGATCTTCCTTGTCTTGCTATAAAGTTATATAATTTCTTACCTTCTGAAGTGTTCTTTAAGTACCAACTCTCATCGAATAGTATTAAGTCAAAAGTTTCTCTTTTTTTCATGGCAAATTTCTTTGTAAAACTAGCCATAAGCATCATTAAACATGAGCTTAATTTTTCTTCTTCAGAATAATCTTTTTTCTCTGTTTCCATATCAGGAATTGCTAAATTATCTATTTGAAGAATATTTAATCTATTATCTAGGTTTATAGCTTTTTCAGTGCCATCACCAAAAATAAGCTTTGATAAGCCTACATCTTGGGATGCTTTTAACTTTCTTTCTAAAAGGTAAGCAAATTCTTGATATGGCTCATCCTTTGGAACTTCACTTATCAACTCAATTAATCTTTCCATTGATGGTTTCTTTTCATCTTTCATTTTCTTTAATGTATCTTTTAGAACTATTATCTCCTTATCATCGGCTTTTGTTAGCTCCACAATTATATTAAAAGCTAATTCACAAGCTTCGTTTATATTATCTCTATAAAGGTTAAAGGGGTCTAATTTCCCCTTATCTTCTTCGTTTGGCGTAAGCCTTACGACACTTATTAAATCACCCATAAAACTTAACATTTTAGGCCAATGGCCACGTTCAGACTTCGGGTCCCAAATCAATCCTGAACTACCATATAGAACATGTAGAAGCAAGATTAAATTAGCATTAAAAGATTTTCCGTATCCTAAGTTCCCGTAAATAGTCATTGCAGGTGATTTATTCTCACTTGTAGCTCTTCCCATATAGAAATACACTTTCCTATTTCCATTTAAGGTATATCCAATATAAAAACCTACTTTATCTCCGAGTTGGTCGTTAGCTCCGAATATTCCCCCCGCTAAAGTTTGCATAGGAAGAAGCTGCACGAAGTCTCTATTGTAATTTGAATTACCAGGAATAAAATCTAAAAACATTCTATATTGATCAGTATAAGGATTTATCATTTCAAACTTTAAAGTCTTATTGAAGTAATCTAGTAATTCTTTAACATTATTTCTTACAATCTTTTCTTTTGTAGAAGATAAACAAATACTTATACTTGTTTCAATTATATGCTTATTTCTTTTAACTTCCCTTGTAAACTCTTCTGCAGCAAGTAATGCTTCATTTTCTTCTTCACTTGGAATATGACCACCTTCTAGAGCTTCGTTAATTTGAGCTTTTATCTTGTCACTCTTTCCTTTTACTTTCTTTTTACTCTCATCCGTTGAAAACTTCTTTACATGGATACAGATTTCAGCATTAATATTCATGTCCTGTATTAGTTTTATATATTCAACTCCGGGGAACTCAATACTTGGAATATTGTTTATGGCCAAGAAGCTTTGATAACTTGTAAAATCATCATTTTGTATTTTTAAAATCTTATCTCCTTGCTCTATAAGTCCGGTTACTTTGTTTTTGTACGCATTTTTAAGTGGAATAATTACTTTTTCCTCATTCACTTCTATTTCTAAAGAATTATCGCTCCACTTAATCATATCTTCCGCTGAACTATGGCCACGCTTAGTTACTCTTGCACATAAACTATCTATTTCAGCCTTTTTCAAAGGTCTAATATCAAATCTCATAGATTGAACTTCTAAGAACTCATTTGACTTCTTTTTAAAAATCCTAAAGTCTCTTTCAGTTATACTTCCATCAGATACACCAAAATATTCGTTTATAGCCTTTTTAGGGCTTTTAAACATATACTCTAGGATTTCCTTACCTCTAGAAATAAAATCGCTGTTATCGCCTTTTAAAAGGGAAATAAATATATATGTATCATATTCTATTGATTTATCACCTGCAATGAACTCATATTCTTCTGTAGTAGGATTATAAACATCTCTATCTTCTTCTCTTTTATTTAGAATATTAATAGTTTCTCTAGCAAATATCGTTGATACTTCTTTTAATGGATCATTATCCTGGATTTTATTTATCATAGGACCAATAAACTTTTCTGCAGAAATAGTTTTAGGAATTAATAAAATTTGAGCTTCACTAGGTATTTCTTTTATAAATTCGGTTAAACTATCTAATATCCTAAGTTTTTCATTGGTATTTCGTGAACTATACTCAAATCCATTTAATTTGAATCCAGCTACACAAGATTTACCATTAAAAATTAGATTTTCCTTAACGTAATGTATAGGAAATTTAAATTTATCTTTATTTTTCATAATAACTGCTCCTTTCAAAACGGAAATAAAATAAAGAGAGTTAGATATTTTCTAACTCTCTTTTAAATTACTTAAAACTATTTATTTTTTATTAAATCTTACTCATAATCAAAACTAACAATCTCACCAGTATTGGCATTTATTTCATATTCATATTCCTTATTATCAAAGTAAAATTTTATATCATATTTTTCAATTCCATCATCAAGCTCTTTATCTGCTTTAATGAATGTAACTTGACTTTCTGAAATATTTGCATGTTTCAATGCAATTTCTTTTGCTTGTTCTACTGTTATTTGGCTTTGATTATTAATACTTTGTTTATTATGATTATAATTTTCTATATCATAATCATAGCTAATAACCTCACCTGTATTAGCATTTATGTCATAATCATACTCTTTATTATCAAAATAAAATTCTATCTCATATTTCTCAATTCCATCATCAAGCTCTTGTCCTGATTTAATAAATGTAACTTGATCTCCTGAAAGATTTGCATGTTTTAATGCAATTTCCTTTGCTTGTTCTATTGTTATCTTACTTTGATTAGAAGTATTTACTTTTGTATTAACACTACTAACTTGATTATTAACATTTGAATTTTTAGGTTGATTATTACATGCTATCAAATTTATACTTATTCCTGTAATAATTAATCCTACTAAAACTTTCTTCATACTACATCTCCTAAACTAAAAATTTTAATTTGAATATAGTATCAATTTATTATTATGTCAACTTTTAAAATTCTTTATTTATTGATGTGTTACACCATTTTCGTCTCCAATTATCATATTCTTTTGTTGCATCTTCTTTACTTAAATTCAACCCATATTTCAATCTAAAAATAGCTTCCTTTTTCTCAAGATTAACTGCAACATATCTAAAAAAGTATTCTAGCTTTTCTCTCATGTCAATCACCTCACATTTTATAAAAATATAAGGTCATTTCCTCAATATGTCAACTTTTAAAATTTTAATATAAAAGGCTTTACTTTTTCTTTTATTTCAAAACGTTCAATTTTAGATTTTTTCAGAAATTGATATTGCATTAATCTAATAAAATACTTGTGAGCCGGCTTACCATCAATCTTTCTATTTTTAACTAAATAAGTTATTGCTCCTGGTATTCCTATATACTTATAAACTGAATTTATGTTAAGTCCAATTATAGAATCTATTAAAGCAACAAAAAGTACCGCTCCAATAAAGTATGCTACGGTTCCTATAGGTAATGGGAATCCTAACCTAGTATTTCCAAGTCTATATATCTTATTTTCAAAACTTTTTATCTTACTATAGCTTCTTAAAATTTCTCTCTTCTCTCCCATATTTCCCTCCTAAGTTAAATTCCAAATATAGTTTTAATAGCATTTCCAAATATTTTTATTATGTCTGGACTACTTACAATAAGTAATACGAATCCACCAACAGTTAACCATATTACAATCCCAGCAACATTTTTCTTTACAACTTCTTTAATTAGCAAGAAACAAATTATTATAACACAAAATGGTACAAGATAATTATTTATAACATTATTTTTTATAGCTTCTCCACTTATATCTGCATAAGCATATGTGCTTGTTCCAAATAGTGCTAGAAGTGTTAAAAGGAACACTTCTAATCTCGCCTTATATTGTACTGCCTTATTTACTATGTTTTCTTTTACATCTTTTAATCTTTTCATAAATTAATCCTCCATATTTCAATTTATTATTTATTGATATTTTCTAAATTTATGTTTGAAGTTCTTGGCTCTAATGATTTAACTAAGAACTTATCACCATCCTGGACTACAGTAACATTAAATCCTTGTTTTAATGAGCTACCATAAGAATCTATATTAAGATTTACAATAGCTAAAAACTCTTTATCTTTAATCTTATATATACTTGTTCTCTCTATATTGTTTAAAGTAAACTTCTGACCTGTTCCTAAGATAGTAGCTCCATCAACAAGAAAATAATCTATTTGAGTCTGATTTTGCTCATAATAAGCCTTAAAGAATTGAGTTAAGCTATCATTAATTTTATTAACTACATCTGAGTTAGTCTCAGTTGTACCACTAAACTCCTTATTTTTAAATGATGCTAAAGTTTGTGGTGCTGTCATTACTGGCAGATCATCTACAGCCATGTTTAGGTCCTTATCATAAACTATTGGAATTGTTATATAGTAATCAGTTAAATTAGTATCATACTGCCAAGCGTCTTGTGGTACTTCTTCTTGACTTGCCTTTGGTGTATATACTCTAACTCTTGCTTTAACACTAACGTTAACTTGATTTTCAGAATATTTTTCAAAACAAAAAGCACTAGCATCAAAGACTTCAGAATAAGTTCCATTATTCATCTCTTTGGCTAGTTGCTCTGTAGTATATTTCTTTATTCTATTTTCAAAATCTTGCGGACTATTAGGATATCTAGTGAAATAATCTCTTGCAAAATCTTCTGCAAAAGAATAAGCCTTAACTTCAAGTGAGCTTTCTTGCTCTAGCTTCTCTAAAAACTTCTTGTTTTTCTTTTCAATTTCCTCACCTTGATTTCCCTTGAAAATTGATACGGTTCCCCTTATACACAAAATAACTATTAAGCCCCACAAAAAACCACGAGCTATTCTAAAAGGCATTATCCTTACTAGGTTGTTTTTCTTAGTGTTATTTAGCTCCTTATTTAAATCTTCAGCTAAATCTTTTTTCTTTTTAAAAAAAGATTTCTTTTCCTTTTTCTCTTTTTTAGGTTTAGTATTTTCTTTATTTCTTCTAAACACACTCATCACTCCTATCTTTAATTACTATGCCATAGTAATTCTTTTTCTTTTCTTTATCTTTGTAAATATCAATATTTATATTTAAATTTTCTTTTCTTGCAGAACGACAAAGCTCTGCTAATGCCTTTTCAAAATTTTCTATTGCACTATTTTTCATTTTAATCAGACCCTTTAACTACAAAATTTTTCCCTTCGCCTAAAGTTCCTGGAAGTGGATTATTTATATTAGCTTCAAGATCAACTTTTAAAGTTGGATTTTGACCTATAAATGTATCATCTATCTTTACACTACCAAGTCCACCTTGATATATATTAAATAGCTCACTAAGTTTTATATTATTGTATTTTGCTAAATCTACACTTAAAGCACATATATTCTTAGGTTGAGAAACACCCATCTCTATTACAAAATAAGTTAATAAATCATCAAATCTTTCTAAAGGCATTACGCCACCATGTTCTTCTATATATGTCAATCTTTCTTCTTCACTATCAAAATCTAAAGAATCATTATACCAAGCAATAATTTCTTTATTATTAATTAAAATTTTTTTAGACGGCTTCTGTTGATTACTTCCTTTGCAATATCTCCATCCACACTTTATCCATGTGTCTTTTATATCTGGTTCATTACATAGTATTTTAAACTCTTCTTCAGTAACCTCACATACACCATATTCATGTCCACTATAAGTTTGATTAAGCTTTACACCTAATCTTTTAAAATCTTTTGCTACATCACCCATAATTAGAATTTCAACCATGCTTATACCACCTTAAATTTTTAAAGAAATAAATCATTTTCTTTTAAATTTACTTTAATTTACTCTAAAATCTTTAACTGCTTTTCTTCCTCAAAACGATAAGCTTCAAAGAATTCATTCTCATTATTTATTTTCATAAAAAAACTTGCTATACTATTTAACTTTCTAGCTTTATCATCGCCTAGCATTAATTTAGAGTTAATCTCATTATGTCTACCACAAATCTTAACTTGAATTTTATTTACTAACTCAGTATTTAATCCACTTATCTCATTATCATTTATTATTAAATTAATACCTGTGTCCTTAGGTGAACTTATTAATTTAATTAAACTCTTCTCTATTCTCTCTACCTGTATTTGCTCTATTGAACTAATCCTAGCTTTCTTTAAAAGATTATAATAATTATCAATAACAATAACTTTTCTTTTCAACTTCTTAGAATCAAATCTATTTTCATTGAAAGCTTCAAAACTTTTAAATCCATCTTCTTCTAAAATTAAAATTCTTCTTTGATGTTCATCTAGTAGCTCTTTTAATAGATTCTCTAAACTATCAAGATAATTTATTACTTGGCCCATCATACTATATCTTGAATCAAACTCATAATAACCAGATAACTCAATCATATATACATCTGACTCTTGATTTACAAGTTGCCAAATAATATTTTTAGTAAGCAATGTTTTCCCCACGCCCATTTCACCAGCTATTAATATATTTTGAACTTTATTTAAATCTAACTTAATAACAGAATCATTAAGTCCTGTTCCTAAGTTTATAACTCCATTTTTTTCATCTAAATAATTATTACTCCAAGGTAAAATTTTAGGAGTCTTATTAACTAAGACTCCTAAAGCTTTATCTCCTTCTTTTTTAGCATAAGTTTCATTGTTCTTATTTTTCTTAAAAAACATAAATACTCCCTCCTATAAATACTCTTCTTCGTTGAAATAAAAAAATTGAGTTTCCTTAAACTTACAGCCTATAGTAACTACAAATCTCCCTTTTATGTGTCCTATTTTTCTAATAATTTCATTTCCTACAACTAATTCTGAAAATTTACCTTCAATACGGCTTCCATAAATTCTAACAGGAATATTATTTATTAATTGATTACTTAAAATTCTAATCTCTGGTCTCTCAGTAGCACTTAATATATTAATTCCAGTTGGTCTTGCTAAACGAGCTAGCGTATTTAAATTATGTTCTATTCTATTTGCTTTCTCTATATCATCAATTGATAAATTATCTTTGTATAAAATTTCATTAATCTCATCTATAACAACTACTATTCTAGGCAACTTATTACTTTCGCATATTTTAGTGTTATATTCATTTATGTTTTTAACTCTTTCTTTTCTTAATAGATTAAGCCTTCTAGTATGCTCATAAACTATCGCTTGTAACAATTTATCTACACTATCAATATCTCTTACGATATTCGTAAATTTTTCAAAGTTTGTAAGTTCTACACTAGAAGTATCGGTTAACCCAATTATATTTATCTCAGCCCCTTGATTTTTTAATTGCCAAATCATACATGCCAAAGCTACAGATTTTCCAACGCCCTCACCACCTGCTATTAAAATATGTGGCGTTTCGTTTAAATTAACTTTTACAACTTCTTTTTGATCTGTGACACCTAAATTTAAAATACCATCTTCTTTTTCTAAATAATCATTACACCAATTTACTATATCTGGTATATTATTTACTAATCCATAAACTCCAACTTCATTATTTTTATTTCTTTTAAAAAACATAAATACTACCTCCATAATCTAGTTATTTAAAAAATCATAATTATTCTATCTCTCTTTATATTTAATGGAATCCATCTTCCATTTACAGCTACGTATATATACGGTTCATCTATTTTTCTAACAATACCTATTTTAACTTCTTCCCAATCCTCAAATTGAATTTTAGTTCCAACTCTTATAATAGCTCCATTTTCAAATACAATTTTTTCTTTTCCCATAATTCTCCTAACTATTCATAATCATCATTTAATTCTGTTTTTAAATTTTCAGTTTTATTTTTTTCTTCGTTAATATTTTCATTTTGATTTTCAATAACTTTTTCATCATCATTAACCTTACTTTCTTCAACATTATTTTCAATAAATTTATTTTCACTTGAAACTTCATCAATTAGATTGTTTTTATTTTCAGTATCCTTAAAAGCTTCTCTGACTTTAAAAATCTTACTAGGAATAAAATGTTTATCATCATCAAAATAATAAGCTTGAAATTCAATTGTATCTGCTCCAAGTTTAAATAAGAAACGTCCCTTTATTGGATCTAAATCCTTAGCTTTAGTATTACTTAATACAATTTCAGATGCCTTTGCATCTGCAAAACGACCACATATTCTAACTGGAACATTATTCTTAATTTGTCCTGTAATTACTTTTGCATCTGGTCTTTGAGTAGCAATTAATAGATTTATACCTGTAGCCCTAGATAGACGAGCTAAAGTAGATAAATAACCTTCTATTTTTGTTAATTTTTCTTTCTTTTCATCATCTACTCCGGTTTTATCCATAAGCTCTGCAAGTTCATCAATTACAACAACAATTCTTCTTAAAGTTCCTGAGCACTTTGCATTATATTCAGCAATATTTTTAACTTGATTTTCTCTTAATAACTTTAAACGTCTAGAATTTTCTTCAACAAGAGAAACAAAAAGAGCTTCTGCTTCATCAACTTCAGTTATTACTTGACCTATTTTTTCATACTGTAAACCAAATTCCACGCCCCCCTTAAAATCGACCATATAGGCTATTGCTCCTTGGCTTATAAGTTGCCAAAGAATACATCTAACAATTACAGATTTACCTGATCCTGTTTCACCTGCAGATAGTAAATGTGGACTTTTATTTAAATCAATTTTTATCTTTTGAGTTTCAGACTCTCCAATGCAAACAACACCTTCTTGTGGGTCTATATACTTATCACTCCACGGAATTTTTTCCTCAATTTCAAGAGAACCACTCATTGATTTCATAATAACTATTTGTTTACTCTTTCCTTGCTTTATTGAAATAATAGAAATATTAACTGCAGCTTGTATTTGAGGAATATTATGTCTCCAAACTTCTATTGGAATTTTAGACTCAAAAACTCTTTCATCAATTTTTGTTTCTTTATCTTGAATATGAGATTTCAAAATAGGTAGTTTTGAATCTGAACCTTTAAATCCTAAATCCTCAAAAGCTTCTTTGAATTTATCATTCTCTTTTTCAGATTTACTTTTAAAACAAGATACCAAAGCAAAATAATAAACTGGAGAAAACCATAAAAGAAAATAAACGATTTTAAAGTAAAATTTTCTATCTACAAAGAAAAAATCTACGTTCATTCTTGATACTATGGGAATTAAACAAACTGGCACAAGTCCAATAAAAAGCTTTTTATTTTTCAAAGACTTTTTAAAACCAATACCTGCACTTTTAAATAAAACACAAATTACTTTAAATAACTCTTTTAATATATCTCCAATAAGCACAAAAATTTCATTTAGAAAATCTTCTAAAAATTTAGTTGAATTATCACTCAAAGCAATCACTCCTTTCTAAAAATTTGTATAAAAATAGAGTGCTATATAAAGCACTCTTATTCATTAATTGACTCAAGTATATTCTCAACCTTTTCTAAAGTTGATTGCATTTTTTTCTCAAGATGTTTAAGTGTTTTTAAATCTTCAATATCTTGTTTACTAACACATTTTTGAGATTTAATTTCTTCAATTGTTTCTTTATTTATTTCTGTCATAGAAGCTAATGACATTGCAATTACAACAAAATCTTCAACATCAAAAGCATTAATAGAATTTTTCATAGAACACCTCCAATATATTAAACATTAATTTTACTTCTTAAATAAATTTCAGTAGTATCACTTCTAGTATGTCTTAATTTAATTCTAGTTTTATCTAAAGCTTCACTTTTAGGAATATCATTTTTTAATTCTTCTTTGTAAGTTCTTTTAGCAAAACCCCTTCGCAGATCATGACATTGTATTCCCATTTTAGTTGCTTGTTGTTGTAAAAATCTCATGTGTGGAAATACTCTTTCATCTTCATTTTTAGTTTGAATAAACTCACTAATATTTTTAGATAAATATTTATTTTCAAGTTCAACAGAACAAAGTTTATTACCCTTAGCTTCTCTAAGATTAATAGTTATTAAGTTTTTATCAAAAGAAAAATCATCTTTCTTTAAAGCTGCAACCTCGTGAACACGAAGTCCCGACTCTAACATTAGCTTATAAGCTAGTCTATAATTTTTCTTTCTAACCCTATTAACTTTTCTTTCAATATCAACTAAATTTTTTTCTACAGTAGGTTTACGATTATTCTTCTTTTTATTTTTAATAATCTCTTTTAGTTCATCTTCAGAAGGAAAATCAACATCAAGATTATGCTCTTTTAAAAATCTAATAGCATTAACACCTGCAGACAATTTAGTTTTAAATTTAATTGAATTTAAATTATCTAAAATTTTATCTTTAGTAATAACAGAAACATCATCAAGGTTATTAAAATTTTCAAATATTTTATTAAGAGCAGAGTTTCTATCTCTAATAGAATTTTTACTCAAAGAAGAATCAGAATAAATAATATTTTTCATTTCTTTTTTTAGATTAAATATATTCATAAATGAAAAAACTCCTATCTAAAATAATATACTAAGTAATAAATTACTTAGTATATTATACAGTATAAAATTATCTATACAATATATAATATATACTCTATAATACGACAAGGAATTAATGTTCTGTAAACCCTTTAAATACCTATATTTATTACAGGGAATTTTGATTATAATTTAAAATTCAAAAGTTCCCTGTGAAATTCCCCCCAAAATTCCCTGTAAAAATGTATTTTTTAAAACATAATTTTTACTATAAATAAATGCTTTTTAAAATACTAAAAGATTTGTATTTAATAGATACGACATACATATTTTCACCATTTAATGTTATACGTTTGTTAAAACGTTCATCTGCACATTCAATCCATTCTAACTCTCTCCAAAGATACAATTTTCCATCAACAGTATCGTAATTTCTTTTCTCTAACATACTCTTTATTGTGTCTGTATTTACATAGATCAACTTATTATTTCTACTAAAAACTAATTGATTTTTTTTCATTAAATAGTTAACTACATCAACTAATTCTTTTGCATATAAATTTAAATCTTTCACCTAAAATTAAACTCCTTCCGTTCACTTTCTACTTCATCCTCATTGTAATTTTCATCTTCAAAACTTTCAAGATTTTCATTATTTTCTTGATTGATTTCTTCTATCTTTTCATCTTTTTTATTTGCATTTTTTATTTCATTTTTAACACACTTTCTTATTATTTTTGAGTTAGTAGATATAACTTCTTGATGTTTTTTATTTAACCAATCTGTATAATCTATTCCTTGTAATTTTAATAAATCTTGTGCTAATTCCTTCGCATTTTTATCTAATTTAATTGACATAATTTCAATCTCCTTTCATCTACTTTTAGTAGTTTGTTATTATTAATTCTTTGTTTCTTTTTCTTCCTTCAGTTTGTCTTGAAACTGAATATAATACTTCAACTTCTTTAATATTAAAGTCCTTATACCAGCTTCTAGTTTCTTCACAATCATTAATTGTTAGAATGAATTTTCCTTTTAAATTTTGAAGCATATCTCTAAGTTTTAATTGCTCTTTTATTCCAAACTCTGCTTCATATCCGGTTGTACCATAGTACGGCGGATCAAGAAAAAATAATGTGTATTCTCTATCATATTTTTCAATTATTTTTTCAAAACTTAGGTTTTCTACATAAGTATTTTTTAATCTTTCTTGCAGCTCTTCTAAGTTACAATCAAATATTTTCTGTGATGGTAATTTATTAGTTCCATAACCATAATGATTACCTTGTCCCCCGAAGCTTTGAGTCATAAGGTACATAAATCTTATAGCTCTTTGTATATCGGTTAAATGCTCCAAAGTAGCATTTTTATATTCATCGAATATACTTCTTCCGGATATCTCATAAGCCAACAATCTTTTCATTTCCGGAGCATGGTACTTTATAATTTTAAATAGGTTTGGTATTTCATTTTCAATATCATTTATAACCTCAATCTTTGATTTTGACTTACCAAAAAATACCCACCCAGCTCCAAAGAATGCTTCTACATAACACACATGATCTGGCATCATGTTTATTATTTCTTTTCTTAATTTACTCTTTCCACCTAGCCTTGTTATTGGTGGTTTTAACATAGTTTTTTGCATAAAAAAAATCCTCCTAGAATTATATTTTTTCTTGGAGAACATATGCTCATATGATTTGGATTTTTATTTTAAATTTTTTATTATATTAAATAACTTTTTAAAGCTTATTCGCTTTGAGAATTTTAAAATTCCTTTGCTTCCATAGAAGCCTATTCCATTTTTATTTATTGAAAATCTAGCTGCTACTCAAAATATGGTCAAACATATCCATATTGAGAATTTTCCTTCTTCATTGAACCTCGCCTTGCCTAAGCTACTACGATTTTTTATGGCTCTCCAAAGGCTTAAATTCCGAAGTTAGCCCTCCGTACATATATAAGTTCCTTTGTTTTTAGGCTATCTTATATTTTTTAGCATTTTTAAGATTAATACTTGCGTTTAAATCTCTATCAATATTAAATCCACAATCACATTTATAAATTCTGTCTGACAGTTTTAAATCTTTCTTAACCTTTCCACATTGACTACAAGTCTTTGATGATGGATAAAATCTATCAACTATTCTAAGTTCTATATTATTTTGTTTGCATTTAGACATTAGTTTAGTTTTAAATTCAAAAAACTTCTGACTTGCAATAGCTTTAGATAAATGCTTATTCTTCATCATTCCTTTAACATTTAAATCTTCAATAGTTATATAACTTGGTTTTTGCTTTATAATCGAAGATATTGTTTTATTAATATAATCAGTTCTTATATTAGTTAATCGTTGATGAAGTTTTTGTACTTTGACTACTTGTTTTTGAATATTTTGACGAGTAGCCCTCCCTTCTTTTATATTTTTATTTCTAATTTTCAAACTTTCATATTTCCTTGAAAGTTTTCTTTGCTCTCTTTTTAACTTCTTTTCTACTTTTTTTACAGTAGATGTTTTATTTATATTTTTAAATACATCTCCATTACTACATATAGCAAATTCTTTTACTCCTAAATCTATGCCTAAACCTTCATTTACTGGCTTAGATACCTGAATATCATCTTCTTCAACAAGTATAGATACATAATATCTATCAGCTTTTTGACTTACTGTACCACTTTTAACTATTGAATTTACAGGAATATATCCAAACTCTTTTAATCTTACCCATCCTAAAGTTGGTATTTTCACTCTATGTCTTTCAATAGTCCAATCAGTCTTATTATTCTTAGGAAAATAAGCTTTTACATCTTGATTTTTCTTTTTCTTGAACTTAGGAAACCCCTTAGTTTTCTTAAAAAAATCTTTAAATGCTTTATCTCCATTCATAATAGCCTGTTTAGTAGCTTTAGAAGATACTTCTTTAATCCACTTTTTATCTTGATTATTGGGAATATACTCATTATTTAACCACTTAGAAAAATCCATACCACTTACAAACTTTCCTTCTTTCTCATAAACTTCTTTATTATGAGCTATATAAAAGTTATATATGAATCTTGATACACCAATAGTTCGGTGTATTTTAGATTTTTGTTCATCAGTAGGATTAATTTCTATCTTGTATGCTCTTTTCAACTTCTTCATCCTCTCTAATCTTCTTCTTATACTTTCTTAAACCATATATACGACAACTAAACACATGAAGTATTGAAACTATATCTTGAACTAATTCTTCTTGTGGTGAAAGACTTTCATTATTAACTATTATAATTTTCACATTAAATTTAGCTAAAAATCTTTCGAACCATTCATAACCAAATCGAATAAATCTATCTTTATGGGTTATGATAATTGTACCAATCTCATTTGTCATACAACTATCAATAAGTTTATTCCATTTTTTTCGGTTATAATTCAATCCACTTCCTAAATCTTCAATAACTTCATCTACTATTATTCCTTTAGCATTAGCATATTGCCTAAGAAATTTTACTTGATTTCTCAAGTCATCTTTTTGATTAGAAGTTGAAACTCTTGTATAAATAACAGTTTTTCTATCAGTTTCTTCTTTATGAATACCTTTATACTCAAGATATTGCTCATAAGTGTAATATCTTCTATTTGTAGGTGTTCTAAATGCTTTTAGTTTTCCTTCGACATCCCAACGTTGCAAAGTTCTAACTGAAACATTAATTAACTCTGCAAATTCATTGGGTTTATAGTTATTGTTTTTCAAAATAATCACCTCTTGGCTATATTTTACTACAAATAGCTATATTTATCTATATTTTTATTAACTATTTATCACTCCTTTCCTTCCTGTACTAAATCCAATTCCACTTGAACTTGATACATTAACTTTTGAATTTTTTCCAACTTTAAATGATTTTCTTAAACTAAATCCCATATTGTTTTCACTCTCTTTCTATATTATTTATTTTAAATATTGAATCTAAGTTCTCTGATCCTTTTGTTAATAAATATGCCATTAATTTATTCTTAGAATTTATATTAAAATTTTCTTTAAGCTCTTTATAATTATCTATAAAATAATCTGTTATCTTATTATCAACTTTTGTATCTACAGTAACTATAACTCTAGTAACAGGTTCCTTTGCATTAGCTTTAAATAGCTCGTCTTTTTCTAATTCTTTTCTTAATTCTTCAAGTTTTCTATCTTTCTCTCGTCTTGCTTCAAGCCTTTCTAAACGACTCATACTCATTACTCCTTTCTTTAACCCTAAACTCATAAGATTTAATCTCTGATATAGGAATTAAAATACTATTTTCATTCTTTTTATACTCTATACTTTGCAGCTCTTTATTTATAAAAAAGTTTAATATATCTTCACTTTTATATTTCCAATTACTAAATAATTTTAATTATGCATTATCTCCTTTTATTTGAATTTCCTAAAAAAATAATTAGCTGAAGTTATAGAAAATTTAACTATTAAAATTACAAGCATAACAGCTATTAAGTTTGTTGCAAATTTTAAATCTAAAATTGTAATAATACAAAGTCCTACCCATGCTAAAGCAGCACATATCAAATTTAAAATAACCCATGGTAATCTTTCTATTAATCTCATTGTAATTTCTACTTTATCACTCTTGAAATAATTCTTTAGATTAAGTTTTCCAAATAAAATCCTAAAAGCTATATATACAAAATAAATTATGGTACAGTTAATAAACGCTATTTTAAAAGAATTTATACTTACAGTCATAATACCCTCCTAATTAAACTACTTCACTTTTTATTTGCTCTATATTTATTTCATTTGAATTTAATAAAACATTCTTTAAATCAGTTACATAAAGCTCTCCTTCTTTACCTTTAATTTTTATAATATTACAATCAATTTCATAGTAATCAACTTCAATTTCTATCTTTACATCACCTATCACTATAACAGCTTTTTGAAGCATATCCCACTCATCATCTTCATCATCTTCTTCACACTCATTATGACTTTTAACCCTTGTCATACCGTCTAAACATAAAATTACTAATATATAAATCATAGCAATAAATACAACTATTAATCCCATTGGCATAATAATTTCCATCAAAGTATCAGCAATTAAAGATAAAATATCCATGTTAAATCAACTCTCCTTTTACTATTAATCTTTGTTTTGCTCTGTTAGTACAAGTTATTAAAGTTATCTCTTTTTTACTTAAATCTTGTGTCAATAAACTAGGATCATTAGGTTCTACGATTTCTCTTTGAGTTATTTTGTATTTAAATAACTCATTATCCTTTTGAACCTCAACCGTCTCCCCTATTTTAACTTTATATAAGTTTCTAAATATTGAACCTTTCATGTTATTGTGTGCTGCTAGAATTGTATTTCCGTTTTCTCCGAAGTTCGGACTATTTTTATATTTAGCAACAACATAGTTTAAATTTTCTTCTCCATCTACAATAGGAGCTTTTAAGTTAATGCTACTAATTTTTAAAATAGCAATTGTTCCTGGATTATTAGTAGCACTATTATTATTTTTATTGCCTTTATTTTTATATGTATTTGAAGTTTGTTCTTGAGATTTACTTGTTATAATCTCATTTTCTTTAGTTATTTCATTTGTATTATCTTCTATTCTTTGCTCATATTCTTTAATTAAGTTCTCTTTAATACTTTTAGCTTTAAAATCAAAAAATAATGATACTGCTACTAAAATAGCTCCTATTATACTTAAAATTATCAATCCCTTTTTCATATCTCACCCCTATATATTTAAATTTTTAAATCACACCACTTTTTTAAAGAATTAAATAAATATATATTTAAATTCTCTTTGCTTATGTCTTTATAAGCACTCTCTTTCTTCAGCCTTAATGATCCATTCTTATAAAAAAGTATTATTCCAACATCTTCAGGTATTAACTTTTTAACTTCATTAAAAAGTTCTTTTGGAACTACATAATAATTCTTGTTACCAACAAAGTTATGTCCATTTTTAGATTTAAAATCAGATTTACTTATTTTAATCTCAAAACAAGTGGTCATTATTCCATATTCTGCTCTCTCTAAATCTCCACGCTTATAAATACAACCTTCACATTTTCTATTACATTTAGTTCTCTCACTACTTATTGGCTTATTATTTTTGCCACATAAATAGACTTCATCTTCATTTTTTATGTAGTTCTCAAATCTAATAAAGTCAACATATCCAGTAATAACATTAACTTCTTCTGCCCATCTTACAGTTCTCATATTGCTTAAAATAGGCTTATAATTTTTCAATGCTCTTTTTATACTCTTAGTTAATTCACTCTCCATAAACAACTCCAATTACATAGCTCTATCAAAATATCTATAGTATTCTTTAACATCATAGTTAAAAAGAAAGTTTCTTAAAATATTTTCTAATCTTAAAATTTCTTCTTTTTTACCAGCAATCATTATTTCCTTAGATACTCTTTCTATCTTTTCTACTAAGTAATTTCTATATTCTCTTTCTTGCTTATTTAAGTTTTTCAAACTCAATCTCCTTAACCTCTATACCATCTTTACTTTCACAAATTATATACTCACCAAACTTTAGCTCTTCTTTTAGCTTGATAGTGTTATCTTCTTCATTTAATTTATTTATCTTTATATCCGCTTTTTTATCTCCTTTTAGTAAGTTTAAATACATTACTGCCATAAAAATTAACATTGAAATTATAAAAATTAATCCCATAAAATTACCTCCATATTTATTAACTTATTTAAATATATTTTTAGGGAGTAGGAAGAATTACAGGGCTATTTTCTACTCCCTAAAAACTAAAAAAATTAGAACTAACTAATAA
>OKWQ01000180.1_pt1 | contig 38067 bp, 33 predicted proteins | sample 1607071 | NCBI WGS metagenome assembly OKWQ01 (sample SAMN07501039, study PRJEB24779) | human gut metagenome
TCAACCCTCTCCTTCTCAAATTCCCTTATTTATTAACCTAATTTCAGTAAAAACCTCACTTACTTATGGTACGGTTCTCCTTTAATTATTCTAAAGCCCCTATAAACTTGTTCAAGCAACATAACTCTGAAAAGCTGATGTGGGAAAGTCATTTTTGAAAAGCACAACTTATAATTAGCTCTTTTTAGTACTTCTTGCGATAATCCTAAACTTCCGCCAATTATAAATACTAAATTAGAGTTTCCTTCAACTCCTAAGTTATCTATAAAGCCTGCAAATTCCTCTGAAGTAATATGTTTTCCTTTAAGCTCCATTGCAACTACATATGCATTGTCCTTAATTTTTGATAATATATTTCTTCCCTCTTTTTCTTTTATTAATAGTTCTTCTTTATCTGATGCATTATCCGGTGTTTTTTCATCTGGTAATTCTACTATATCAAGCTTACAGTATCTTGAAAGCCTTTTAGCATATTCATCTATAGCATCCTTTAAATATTTTTCTTTTATTTTTCCTACGGTAATTAATGTTATATTCACTAAGTTTCCTCCTGCACACTTTAATCTACGCTTTTAATTTTACTAAAATTAGTATATCTCTAACCAGCCATAATTAAAAGTCTTACTCCTCAATCTCCTCGTAATCCTAAAAATACCTACACTATACCTAAAAAAATAAGGATATTACCTAGGCAATATCCTTATTTTTTTATCTTATTCTATTTTTCTAAAGCTTTTAGTGCAACAGAGTTTAAAATACTCCATGGTTTATTAAAATGTGGCTGGAAGAAGAAATCTGTTACCGCTAACTCTTCCAATGTCATATGATTTTGAATGATTACTGATAGTGTATTCATAAATTGAGTTAAATCCTGCTTAGATACTATCTGACCACCAATTACTCTATGCGTTACCTTATCAAATACTATTTTTAGCATTGCTTCACTATAAGTTGGCATAAATTCAGGTCTATGATTCTCTTTTATAAGGGCAGTTCCGATTTTCATAGCTGTGGTTGACTTAGCAACTTCTTCCGTCATACCCGTTGAAGCTATGCATTGATCATATATTTTTATTCCTGAGGTTCCTTGCGTTCCTAAGTATCTCAATCTTGGTTCTACTAAGTTTTCAGCAATCAAAGTCCCCATCCTTACAGCATTGGTTGCTAATGGTATATATCTTTCATCATATGCTGGGTTGTATTTAACCATACAGCAATCCCCTGCTGCAAAAATATCTTCAGCACTTGTTCTCATATACTGATCTATTATTATAGCTCCATTTTTAAGGGTTTTTACTTTATCCCTAACTAACCCTGTATTTGGCGCAAAGCCGATACAAAGAATAACTAAGTCTGCCTCTATAGTTTCTTTATCTGTAACTATTTTAGTTACCTTACCATTTAAACCCTCAAACTTCTGAACCTTTTGACCAAGCTTAAGCTTTACACCTTTCTGTATAAATTCATTTTCTGCTACATCAGTAAACTCTTTATCTAGATACTTGTTCATTATCCTATCTTCAGCATCTATTAATATTGTATTTTTACCTTGCATCTCAAAGGCTTCTGCAAGCTCTACGCCTATATATCCAGCCCCTATTACTGCAATATTTTTAGCATCTTTTGATTTTTCAATAACCATTTTTGCATGATCATAATTTTTGCACAATAATATATTATCCAGTTCCCCGCCTTCGAATTTTGGAACTATCGGCCAAGATCCTAATGTGAGAACTAATTTATCATACTTATCTTCAAAAACTTCACCCGTTTTTAGATTCTTAGCTTTAAGCATTTTATTATCTACATCTACATCAATTACCTCATGGTTCATCCTCATATCTATTCCCATTCCAGTCAAATTCTGTGGTGAATTATAAAATAATTTTTCTGGCTCAGTAACAACCTTTGATACACTTAATGCTATTCCGCATGATAAAAATGAAACATTATTATTCTTTTCATATACTACAATATCACAATCTGGATATTTCTTTTTTGCATTAACAATAAAAGCTGTCCCAGCATGTGTACAACCTATTACAACTACTTTCATATGCACTCCTCCTTGCTTTATCTTTAATTATTCCCAACTCATTATTTTTATATAAGCTTCAAATAATCAATTTAGATACCTTCATATTAAAATACATCGTTTATTATTTAACGATTTCTTGATATTATTGTATCACATTTTTAGAATTTTAATAGTGCATATTTGTTAATAATCATTTTCCGTTAATCAATATTTTATGAATTGATTAACTCTTATATTTTAATATCCTAAACTTTCATTCATAAAAATAACATGAATCCTATCTTTATCTCTTTGCTTCTTTATAACTATATACTCATTACAAATTCTTTCAGGGCTTGAACAATCCATGCAATGGCCAACCTTCACGCAAGGTGTTGCTCTATTTAATCTCTCGCAATTTACTGGTGCACAAATTCTTTCATTTCTTAAAATTGCCTCTTCAAGATTTTTAACTATCTTATTTTCTCCAACAACAAGTATAACCTTATCTGGTCCAAAAAGCATTGCTGCTACCCTGTTGCCCGTACCATCAACATTATAAAGTTCCCCATTTTCAGTTACTGCATTTGTTCCCGCAAAGTAAACATCTGCTGAAAATGCTCCTCTATAAATTTCCTTTATCTCATCTTGTGATAATCCCTCTGCATATCTGTCTAAAAAATTATATCTTCCACTTCTTAAATGATCTATTACTCCAGTTTCAAACAAAGACATTGAACCACCACAAGTAACTGTATCTCCTTCTTTAGTTAATTCAACAATCTTACTAATTAACTCTTCTCTGTCCTTAACTAAATACCCGTTCATTCCATTCTTTTTTAAGGCTTCAATAGTATTATTTATTCTTTTCTCCTTAAGCCATTTTAAGTTATTATCCATTCTCCATCTACTCCCTTCTTTAAATAAACTTCCATAACACATAATTTTGCTTCAGTTAATAGAATTTGCGCCCCTTACTTAATATGAAGAAGTTCTTCTTTCTATTCCTATATAAAAATTATATCATAGACAATTATTTTAATACCAAATTATGATAATTTCATAAAAAAACCTCAGTGAATTATATCACTGAGGTTTTAATATAAACTACTTTGCGCAGCATTTCTTGTATTTTTTACCACTTCCACATGGACATGGATCGTTTCTTCCTATTTTAACTTCGTTAACAACAGTTTTTGAATCTCTCCAAGCTCTTTGGATTTCTTTTCTCTTTTCGTCTGAGAAAATTCTATCCCATTGTGGTAATGTGTATAGGTAATCAGCTTTTGAATCAAGCATATTGAAATATAGCTTCTCATAATCAATTTTGAAGTTTATTTCTGTGTTAGCTTCAATTGCTTCAAGATCCAACTCTTTATCTATACTTTCATTTATTCCATCTAAGAATCCCATAAAGAAAACTTCATCTACTTCAAATTCTTTAGCTAGATTTTCAAAAGTTCCACTTATTACTCCACCTTGTATAGCTAAAGCTTTAATGTATATTGATTTCTCAACCTTTGCATACTCTTTCCAGAATGCTGGCTCTCCATGTGATTTCACATATTCAACAACATAATTTGTCCAGTCTGTATATATACTCATGTTTATTTCTCCTTTTTGTCTGAAATTTTATTATATTAAAATAATATTATTCAACTAATTATAATAGAAATTTATTATCGTTTCAATATAATCTTATTTTTGTTTATTTATCTTTAATGCCTGTATATCTGAAGAATTAAAAGGCTTAGATATATTAAAGTTTCCACCAAGAGTATCAACACCTTGATTATCTATAGTTATCATAATCTTATCAACTGACTCTAACTGTGATAATGACGAAGTTATAGCCTTTAATAGAATTTCTTCTTGTGAACCTGTCATTTCAAATACCGCATCACTGCTAAGATTTACATATGCAATACCATCTTTTATTGAAAAACTTATAAGTCTGGTTTCCTTTGGAAGCACAGGCTTACATTGACTTACTGTTGCAGGTCCTTTTATAAGTTCTTGTATTATGATTTCACCTAAAAGCTCATCATATCCAATAAGTCTCTCTTCTTTTATAACTTCGCTCTTAACTTCATCTCCACCAAAGTATAATACAATATCCGTAAACTCCTTGCCTTCATCAGCAGTAGCACCCTTTGTACTCTCAAGTTTTTCTTTAACTAATGAACTTGCTTGATCCTTTTTAACAGCTAGATTTTTATAATATAGCATTCCTACAATTACTAATACTCCAATTAGAATGGCTAATATAATTGTAACTAAGGTTTTTCTTTTCATACTTACCCCCTATTAGGATTAAAATTATATTATATATCTAGTAATAAACTATGTTTGTCCCTATTACACATTCTTAACTCTAAGTCCTTCTTGATGTCAATATTATTCGCTCTTAACACACTTACTACTGTCTCATAAGCAAGCTCTGGATAATTGTTAGTCTTACTTAAGTGACCTAAATATATAGTTTTAAATTCATCCTTAAATATATCTACTATAGCCTTACCACAAGCTTCGTTAGATAAGTGTCCTACAGTACTGAGTATTCTCTTTTTTAATGGATATGGATACGGTCCAAACTTAACCATTTCAATGTCATGATTGCTTTCCAGCAATATTATATCGCTATCGTCTAAGGCACTCTTCACTTCTGGTGAGAAATACCCAAGATCTGTTGCTATACAAGCCTTTTTACTTTTCCCATAGACCTTATATCCTCTAGGACATGCAGCATCATGGGATATTGGAAAGTTCTCTATGATTAAATTGTTTAGTTCAGTATATTTGTCATCCACCAGCTTAATATTCTTTTCCTTTATTGCGCCAACCTTCCCTTCCATGGCCTCCCATGTAAGACTTGGTGCATATATAGGTATATCATACTTTCTTGAGAGTACTCCCACGCCTTTTATATGATCTGAATGCTCGTGCGTTATAAATATTCCATCTATAGTTTTAGGATCAACACCAATTGCTGATAACTCTTTATCTATAGATTTTCCAGGCATACCTACATCTATTAATATATTTGTATCATTTTCACCTACAAATATACTATTTCCACTACTTCCACTAAACAATGGACAAAATCTCATAGTATTCTCCTTATTTTCTATAGATAAATTATTAATCGTTCACTCTTTTTATGTCTGCACCAAGTGCCTTAAATTTCTTTTCAATGTCTAAATACCCTCTATCGATATGTTCAACACCCTCAACTTCTGTAGTTCCTTTTGCTGCAAGTCCTGCAATAACAAGCGCTGCTCCTGCTCTTAAATCAGTAGCTTTAACATGGGCTCCAGAAAGTCTTTCAACACCATCTATTATAGCTATTTTACCTTCTATTTTAACGTTGGCACCCATTCTCTTAAGCTCATCAACATGCTTAAATCTATTTTCGTATATGCTTTCATTTACTATACTTCTGCCTTTTGCAAGAGTAAGTAATGTGCTCATCGGCTGTTGAACATCTGTTGGGAATCCTGGGTATGGAAGAGTTTTTATATTTACACCCTTTAGATTTTTGTCACTCTTAACAGTAACAGAATCATCGTGCTCTACAATCTCTACTCCCATCTCTATTAATTTAGCAGAAATAGATTCTAAGTGCTTTGGTATTACGTTTGTTACGTTAACTTCTCCTCCACATGCTGCTGTCGCAACCATGAAAGTACCAGCCTCAATTTGGTCTGGTATTACAGAATAATTGCATCCACAAAGCTCCTCAACACCTGTAATTTTTATTACATCAGTTCCTGCACCTTTTATTTTTGCTCCCATGGTATTTAAGAAGTTCGCAACATCAACAACGTGTGGCTCTTTTGCTACGTTCTCAAGTACTGTAACTCCTTCAGCAAGAGTTGCTGCAAGCATTATGTTTATTGTTGCTCCAACACTTACAACGTCAAAGTATATAGTAGTTCCTACTAATTTTTCTGCTTCTATGCTAACTGCTCCATGCTCTATTGTAACAGTTGCTCCAAGAGCTTCAAACCCCTTTATGTGCTGATCTATAGGTCTATCACCAATTGGGCATCCACCTGGAAGCTCAACTCTAGCCTTTTTAAATCTTGATAAAAGGGCTCCCTGAAGGTAGTAAGATGCTCTCATCTTTCTTACTTCTGGAATTGTAGCGTTTGTAGTAACTATATTTGAACTGTCAATAGAAATACAGTTGTTTCCCGCTTCTACTTTACATCCTAAATATTTTAAAATTGTCTCTAAACAGTTTATATCTTCTATATTAGGGACATTGTCTATATGACAAACTCCCTTTGATGCTAATATTGTTGCTGGCAAAATTGCAACTGCTGCATTTTTTGCTCCATTTATATTTACGTCTCCAAATAATGGATTTCCTCCATTTATAACCAATCTTTCCATATAGGTATCATCCTCACTATTTATATTGTCCGTTTAGTATATATATTAACTTGCTTCATCTTCAATGTTTGTATTCATAAAGTCTCATACTGCTTATTATAACACAATGTTCGTGTATTTTAATAAAAATTTTTAAATTATCCATCTAAATTTTCATATATATTGTTTATTATAGATTCTTGCCCAAAATCCTTGGTTATATTTGCTTATATAAACTATTATAACCTAATATAATATGTTATAATACTGTTAATTGTATCATCACAATTAATATAAAATTTATGATATAATTTAATAATAAAATTTCTTATATATACGTTCAAAAAAATCAGTTCGTATAACCCAAATCATAGATTTGGATACTCACTTAAGAATTAAATTTAAGTTTTAGAGTGTGATTAACTAAGACTCTAATCAGGAGGTTCCCATGAAATATTATTTAGTTGCGACCATAGACAATGAATTTACTTATGAAATTCAAACTATTCAAAAGTTTTTAAATAAAAAATATAGAGTGTATAAGAATATAAATAATCTTTATATCCCTCTAGGCTCTATCAATAATGCTGAATTTGATAAATTAGATGAAATAATAAAAAAAATCATATCTCCTTACAAGAAATTTAGAGTTGGAATAGATAATGATATATATATTAACGATACATCTAATACTGTAAATTTAAAAGTTAAGGATAAAGGATATATAAATAAAATTTCTAGAAGTTTATTTGATATGCTTGATACTCACGGTATAAATGCAAAGGATTTTTCAAGCTTTGCATATTTCAATATGCCAATCTCAAATGCTAATAATGCAATTAGAAAAGCATATTCAAATAATTCATTTGCCTTAGATACATCAAAAGAAAAAACTGAATTAATCAATTTTACTAAAATAGATAAAATTGAAATTTGGAAGCAGCTTAACAACAGAAAAGATACTATAGTAAAAAGCTATAGCTTAAAAGAGTTTTAAATTAACTAAACAATATTGTTGGGCAAAAAAATAAACCATTATTAAAATAATGATTATTAAATTTAAATAAATATACCCTCTATAGGGCAAACTAATCTCAAAGGATGGTGATTTGCTCTATGTGGGGTATAATATTTTCTATTATTTCAGGGGTAGCTATGAGTGTTCAAGGAGTTTTCAATACTCAGCTTACAAAAAAAATTGGAGTTTGGGAAACAACCGTACTTACTCAAGGCATTGCACTTTTAACAGCTTTAATCGTATTATTTTTTGCAGGAGATGGAAGCTTTAAAAACTTAAGAGATGCTAACAAGCTATATCTTTTAGCTGGTGTGCTTGGAACGGTAATTACCTTTACAGTTATTCAAAGCATGTCTGACTTAGGGCCTGCCGTTGCGGTCGCTACCATCTTAGTTGCACAGCTCATAGCTGCTGCTCTTATAAATCACTTTGGCTGGTTCGGAGCTGAAGTTGTTCATACCTCTGTTATCCGTCAAATCATTGGTGTTGCTGTAATGATAACAGGAATCATTATTTTTAAATGGAAAGGATAGTCCCTATCTTTTCTATTTTTTGTGTCCCAATAAGTAATTTATATGTTAATAGTAATGATAATTAATATATTACTAGAGGAGGCAATCTATGGACTTTAAACAATTAGAAGCATTTATTACAGTGTCCAAGCTTAAAAGTTTTTCAAAAGCTGCAAATGCCATTTACCTTTCTCAACCAACAATAAGCTCTCATATTTCAAGTCTTGAACGTGAACTTAATATACAGTTATTTGACCGAACTTCAAAAGAGGTTAACTTAACTCCCGTTGGGGAATCCTTCCTTCAATATGCAAATGATATAATTAATACTAGAAACAATGCTATTGCTGATTTAGCTAACTTTAACAATAACATTTCTGGTGTTTTAAATTTATCAGCAAGCACAACGCCATGTAACTCACTGTTACCTTCATTGGTTTCAAAATTTAGCGAACTTTACCCAACTGTAAAATTTAACATTAAAGAGCAAGGTTCCTGTAAGATAATAAATGACATAATTGATTTAAACTGCGAAATCGGATTGGTTGGGACAAATATAGATAATCCTAAAATAAACAGTTACAAAATCATAGAAGATGAACTTGTTGTTATATCAAGTTCAAAATTAAACCTGCCTGAAGTGTTAACTATAGATGAAGTTGTTAAATATCCATTTATTATCCGTGAAAAAGAATCTGCCACAAGACAAACTCTAGAGGATAATTTCCAAGGACATAATATAGACTTAAGTAAATTAAAAACAATTTGTGAGGTTGATAACATTCATTGTCAGCTTAAATTTGTAAGCCTTGGCTTTGGTATTTCAATTATTAGCAAAAGCTTATTTGATGAATCCATTTTAAATGATGCTATTCGCTTTAGCAGAATTCAGGATATTGATTTAAAAAGAAACATTTTTTTAGTAGTAAGTTCTAAACGCACATTGACTCCTACTGCTAAAGCCTTCTTTAACATGTGTATAGACGAGTTTAATCTTAAAATATAAAATATATTTTATTATATATAAATTATCTAAAGTTAAGGATTAATTAACAATCCTTAGCTTTATTTTTTATCTTTTTAAAAGCTTTAACAAATGTTTGCCACTTACATATACTAATAAGTGAAATAAGTATGTATAGGAGTACTTCTATGTTTTTTAGCAAAAAAATGGACCCTCTTCTTAAAAATATAGTTGAAGAAAATCTCTATAACAATTATAGAGTTATTATACAGTATGGAAGCATTTCAGGTTCTATCGAAAAAAAAGTACGTTCCTTTAAGGGCGAAGTTATATATGATATTAAATCTATCAATTGTATCTGCGTTGTAATTAATAAACGAGGACTTAAACGAATGTTAGAGCTTCCTGATGTAAAGTATGTATGTTTAGATGAATCTGCTTACTTATGCAGTAAAAATATCCTTCACGCTAATGGAATCTTCTTAGATAACAAAAACTATACTCTTCTAAAGGAAAAGAAGATTTCCGGAAAAGGAATTGGTATAGGCATCATTGATAGCGGTGTTTATCCTCATATTGATCTATCTACACCTTCAAACAAAGTAAAAAAATTTGTGGATGTAATAAATAACATTACATTTCCTTATGATGACAATGGCCACGGAACCTTTATTTCTGGACTTCTATGTGGTGAAAATAACACAAGCAAAAACATTAAACAAAGAGGAATTGCTACAGATAGTGATCTGATCATGATTAAAGCCTTCAATAAGTTTGGTAAAGGATATGTTTCCTCCACCCTTTATGCTTTTGAACAGCTTTATAATCTAATCGAAGAATTCAATATAAAAATTATTTGTGCTCCCTTTGAGATTCCAACCTTAAATAAAACTATACTTTCACTTTATGATAAGATGTTTACAATGTTTAAAAATAAAAACATACTCATCATTGTTCCCTCTGGTAACAATGAAAGTAAAGAAGACACCATTAGAGGTATCGCATTATCTGATAAAGTTCTTACTATCGGAGGTATTAATACTAATTCAACTTACCTTGTAAGTGAATACTCTTGCTGCGGTTCAACAAAAATTTTAAAGAAACCTGATTTTGTTGCTGCAAGTGATGATGTGCTTTCACTAAATACGGATAAAAATTACATTTCAGAACGTGATGGTGAAAAAATATATCCTCATCCCCTTACGACACCTTACACAGTTTTAAGCGGAACCTCCATCGCCTGTGGTTTTATCACTGGTGTCTGTGCTCTTTTATTACAGTGTAATAATGATTATACCTTTGATGACATATATTCCTTACTTAAAATAAATTCTGTATTAATAAAAGATAAAAAATATAAACAAGGCCATGGATATATAAACGTATCTAATCTAATAAATAACTTAAAGATTACAAATAACGTTCTTCAAGTCAATGATGATAAAAAGAAATAAGCATCCCCAACCTACGGGATGCTTATTTTTTATAATAATTTTCTTCTAACCATATCTATAACAGCTGTAGCTGCTCTTTCTCTTACTCTTTGCCTATTTCCAGATAAGTTTAATTTTCTTACTTCAACTTCATTATTATAATATACTGCAATATAAACAAGACCCACAGGTTTTTCCTCTGTTCCCCCTCCTGGTCCTGCTATTCCAGTTGTAGCTATTCCTATATCAGCTCCTGAAGTGCTTGCAATTCCCTTAGCCATTTCTATTGCTGTTTCCTCGCTTACAGCCCCGAAACTATTTAAGGTTTCTTCCTTAACCCCAAGCCTTCTTATTTTAGCTTCATTACTATAGGTTACAGCACCTTCAAGAATGCTTGCTGATATTCCTGGATAGTTAATTAATCTTGCAGCTACCATACCACCTGTACATGATTCTGCAGTAGCTATAGTTAATCCTTTTCCAACTAATATACTTCCAAGTACATCCTCTAAAGTAGTTTCTCCTTCTCCATAAATGTTGTCACCTAATATACTTCTTATCTCAGCTTCTACTGGAGCAATTAACTTATTAGCAACTTCTTCACTTTCAGCTCTGGCTGTAATTCTGAAAATCATTTCTCCTTCTTTTGCATAAGGTGCCACTGTTGGATTTTCATTGTCTATTAAATCACCAATAAGTTCAGCAGCAGCGCTTTCTCCAACACCAATAACTCTAAGTATTTTAGAAACTAAAATCTCTTTAGAATATTTTCTTAAGTATGGAATTACACTTTCCTCAAACATTGCTTTCATCTCTCTTGGAGGTCCCGGAAGCATAACTAAAACCTTACCTGCTTCTTCAAGGATACAACCTGGAGCAGTTCCATTATTATTTTTTAAAACAATGGCTTCCTCTGGGAAATATGCCTGTTTTTCATTAGTCTTTCCTAATGGCTTATTAATTTTTTCAAAGTATTCCTTTATTTGATTTAAAGATTCCTCGTGACAAACAGACCTCATTCCAAAGTACTCAAAGGCAATCTCCTTTGTTAAGTCATCCTTTGTTGGCCCTAAGCCTCCAGTTGTTATAACTAAATCTGCTCTTGAAAAAGCAAGCTCATAAGCTTGTTTTAATCTTTCTGGGTTATCCCCTATTACAGATTGATGATAAACAAATATGCCTTCTTCACTAAGTCGTTTTGATATATACTGAGCATTTGTATTTACTATATCACCTAATAATATTTCTGTTCCTACAGCAAGTATTTCACATCTCATAAATAAAGTTTAATGAGAAGCTCATTAAGAACTTCTCATTAAAAAACTCCCCCCTTAATTAAAAACATTCTCAAGCTTTTTAAATATATCTTTATTTTCTTTTATCTTATTATCATTTCCAAGAACAACAACGAAATCCTGTTTTAATACATCTTCAATCATTCCTGCAAAATTATTAATATCCTTGATGTTAGTTGATAAAACTTCTTTTCTTTCTTTAACTCTGTCTTCATGTGATATTCTTCTTAAAAATAAGCTTATGGCTACCTCTCCAGACATTGAAGGAGTTAATGGTAAGTCTAATTCACTCATAGTTCCAATTATATACTTAGTCATTTCTCTCTCCGTAGTTTCAAAGCTTCTTACATACTCTGGAGTTTCGTCATATGCCTTTAAAGTTTCTTTAATATTTGGGTCTCTGTAGCTTGCAAATACCATATTTCCATTTCTTAAGATATTGGCAAAGGCTCCATAAGCACCACCTTGAACTCTTACCTTATTCCATAGATAATCCATACCTATAATAGTCTTTAAAACTAAAAGTTTTCCTGTGTATTCATAGCCTAATTTCTTAAAGTTATAACCTTTAGCAACATATTGAACATTTGCTGGAGTTAACATACCTTCTTTTTTATTTTCTTCTTTAAATTCATATGAATATCTTTCAACTTCATTAGTAGATAAAACTGATAATATAGTAGAAACATTGTTTTGAACAGCTTTTAGTTCCTCATCCTTACCTGTTACAGTAATCATTAAGTTATTAACATTAAAAATAGTATTAATTAACTCTTTTAATTTTCCTACAGTACTATCTATTTTTTCATCAAAGTTATCATCTAAGCTTTTTAAGAATCTATAGAATTCATATCCTGTAGTTTTTTCTACATAATCATAGGATGGTGAGAAATATGAACCTAATCTTGTGCTTGCAACTTGATGTCCTCTTTCTAACAATCTCATTTCTACTCTTGAAATCAACATTCTTAGCAGTTCTCTAATTCTCTTCTTATCTTCAAATTTTGTATTTTTCATAATATCTGCAATAATGTTAAATGCTACTGGCAGCTTATCAACTAAAACGCTACAGTGACCCTCCAAATAAGGACTCAATAAGTTAACATCCTTGCTGTCTCCATAAACCTCACTCTTGAAATAAACTCCACCGGTATTTATTAATACCTCATTAGATAGTTCACCATAAGTATATGTTGATGTATCTAATTTCCCAAGAAGTGTTCCTAGGAAACTTATATATGGTATATCTTCTTCCTTAACACAATTACTGTTAAACATAAAAGATACATATGCAATTTTACTGGTGAAGACATCATGATATAAAACCTTTATACCCTCTGCCTCTGTTTCCTCAACCTTTAGCTCCTCTACCTTGTCATCAATATCACTTAATGAAAGTACTGGAATAGTCTCTAATACCTCATGAGAATCTGGTGTTGTTTGTCTTTTGATTAATTCCCTAGTTTCATTAACTATTTCCTGTAATTCTTCCATAGATAAACTTTCTTTATATTTCTGTAATTTCGCCTTTAGTTGTGCTTCTTTTTCATCAGCTAAGCCCTTCTGTGGAACTAAAAGTAATAAAGATGAATGTGTATTATTTAATAAATACTTTTCTATTAATTTTTCAAAGTAATTAGTTGTAAGTCCTTGCTTCATTTTTTCTATATTCTCTTCATATCTTAAATGAACTAACGGATCTCCACCATGAAGCCAACTATCCATAGCAGTCATATAATAATAAAGACCTTTAGGCATTCCTTGGAAATCAGATTCTCTCAATTTAAATTCAGTAATATTTACGCAGGCCTCAACAAGCTTTTTATCAATCCCGTTGTCTACAAGGTTTTGTAAAGTTCCAAAAACAACTTCCCTAAACTTTTCCTTTTTCTCTTTCTCACTGCCCTTAACAACTATACTGAATACTGGCTGAAGAATGCTTCCATCAAAGTATCCATATACATCCTTACCTAATTCAGCATCAAGAAGAGCTTGCTTTAAAGGTGCTCCTTGAGTTTCCAATAATAGATATTCTAAAGTACTTAAAGCTAAATATAGCTCATCATCCATAGAATTGCCTGCTACAAAGTTCATAGCCATAAATGTTTTTTCTTCTGAAGAGTCTTCTACTGAAATGGAGTATTCCTTAACAACTTCCTTCATTTTGTTAAATGGCTTCTCTGGAAGAATCTCAGCATTAACTTCCCTTCTCTCAAAATTAACTAAATAGTTATCATTTATAAATGCTAACATCTTATCAAGATTTCCATCTCCATATAAGAAAATAAAGCTGTTTGATGGATGATAATACTTTGTATGGAAGCCTAAAAATTCTTCCTGTGTCAAATCTGGAATAAACTCTGGATCCCCTCCTGATTCACATCCATAAGTGTTGTTTTCAAATAAAGAACCTTGAATATTTCTCATTAAAACTCCATCTGGAGAAGAAAAGGCTCCCTTCATTTCATTATAAACAACACCTTTATAGGTTAACTCATCTTCAATATTCTCTAACTCATAATGCCAGCCTTCCTGCATTAATATCTCTTTTGTAGAATAGATATTAGGATAAAAAACTGCATCTAAATATACATCCATTAAGTTAAAGAAATCCTTCTCATTCTTACTTGCTAATGGGTATATTGTTTTATCACTAAAAGTCATTGCATTTAAAAATGTATTTAAAGACCCTTTAATTAACTCAACAAAAGGCTCCTTTGTAGGAAATTTCTTTGACCCACATAAAACACTATGCTCTAATATATGAGCTACACCAGTGTCATCACTTGGAGGTGTTTTAAATCCAATTGAAAAAACTTTATTAGAATCATCATTCTCTAAATGTAAAAGCTTTGCTCCTGTTTTTTCATGCTCAAATATCCTGGCTATGGAATTTAACTCTTCTACTTTCTCTTGCCTCTCTAATTTAAATCCATGATATACTTTACCAACTGTATATTCCATATTAATCCTCCTAATTAAACGTATGTAACTTTAATCTGTGTACTCTAAGTTAAATAACTTAAATCTTTTCCATCTTATTTCAATAGTTTACTTTATAATATTATTTAACTTCACCATATTAATATTCCCTAATTATATTTAATTAATATTTTAGAGAGTTAACACTAAGTACACATAGCATTAACTCTCTATAATTTACTTTAATTTAGTTATTCTACTTTACCTTCTAAATCTCCTCTAACATTGGGACCATTATTTTAGCTAAAGTATTAATATAATTTAATTGATCATAATTAAATTCCTTATGATTTATTGAGGATGAAAGATGAATGGCTCCAATAATATCTTTTTTATTTTTTAACAATACAACCATATTAGACTTAATATCAGGAATTGCCATAGATTTATTTAATTGATTAATACAATTCCAATCAATTCCACAAATATTTTCATTTGACTTTATTGCTGATTTCACAACGGAAATATTATACTCTTCATCAATGTCCCCGCATTTTTCACTTATCTTGCAATATTGAGTAACTATTTCGTTATTGTTAATAATATATAAAATACAACTATCTGCTTCAGTAATTTCTGATATACGATTTATTGCATTTACAACCTTATCCTTTATTGGAGTATCATCATTCATTAGGTCAATAAATTCCATTACTATAGATACATTCTTATAATCCTGATCACCATTTCCAACAAAGATACCACTTAACCTATTTGTAGTACTTATCTTGTAACCAAATGATTCATTCCATACCTTTGTTCTATTTCTACCCCCATTTTTAGCCTCATATAAAGCCTGATCTGATTTTTCAATCAGTTCATCATAGGTTGTTGCATGTTTCGGGTAATTTGCAACCCCCATACTTACAGTAACTTCACGCTTATCACCCATAAGCTTTTCTTCTATTATTTTATTTCTAATTCTTTCAGCTATAATCTCTGCATCATTTACCCCGATGTTAGGAAGTACAATAATGAATTCTTCACCACCATATCTTCCAATAACATCACTTTTACGTATGTTATTTAATACAGTTTTACATAGTTTGCTTAAAACCTTATCTCCCATTCTATGCCCATAATTATCATTAATTTCTTTAAATTTATCAATATCAAGCATTATTATAGAAAATTCAGTTCCATAGGTATAGGATTTCTCTATTTGCTCTTGAATAAATAACTCTAAGTGCTTTCTCATTAATGCACTTGTTAGATTATCAATACTTGAACTCCTTCTAATGTTCTCTCTATCTATAATCATGTATAATATTCTTGAAATATTAGAGCATTTTTTCATGGTATTGATATTAATATTGTTTATTCGCTTAGTACTCTCAACATAAATATACCCAACTAACTCATTTGTATATTCGTGACTATTGGTTACTCGTCCACTTTTTAAAATCTGGGTAATAGGAATGCACATAGTGGTTTTATTATTATTATCTATATCATAGCTAAGCACTTCACCACTATCACCAACAATTCTTTTGTCCTTTGAAATTAATGGCTTCTTCTTACTTCTAACCATATTTATTAAAGATAAGTCATCTGGTAAAACTATATTTTCATCAGTAGATGCTGAAATCTTTATTTTCCCTTCATTTTCTAATAAAATAGTAGCTCTGTTAGCAACAGATATTAAATTTATATATTTGCATATAGTATTTAAATTTTCATTTATATCACCACTTAACTTACCAATCATGTTATCTATTGTATCTAACTCTTCAAATTTATCCTTATTTTGTTTCTTTAATTCTTTTAGAAAAGTTGCATTAACTATATTAGGCTTCATTATACCCTTTAAATATAAAACTATATTTTTTACCTTAGATATATTAACCTCTATATATGAACTTGCTTTAGCTGCTCCATAATGCTGTCTAACCTTCATTAATAGTTCAAAGGCTTGAATTATATCTGGATTTATTTTTATATATTTTCCTACTTCATTATTGGGCATACCTTCTAAAGTATTAATTATTAAACCACAGCATTCATATATATATTCTGCTGCGTAAGTATAATTTTCTTCTCCATAGTACCCCTTCGCCAACTGAAAGTTTATCTTCCAAGATAAAATCAAATTTTTATCTTTTAAAACTTCCAAGCTATCAACTAACTTTTTATAACTAATTCCTTGTCTTAAAACTACCCCTAAATATTCAATCTCAACCTTATTTATATCTGATTTTATTAACTCTCTATACTTTATAATATATTTATAAATCTCAATGGCATCTTCTTCAAAACCAAGATATATAAGCTTATTAATACAATAGCACAACATTGATATTCTAAAATCTAAATAAAGTATTTTTTCAGCTGAATTAATTACGGAAGAAATATCAGATTTACTTCTTTCGTAGCATAAGCGATAAATATTATAAAGAAGTGAAATTTCATACCCCATAATGGATTTAGAATCACCTAAGATTTCAAACCCTTGCTCTAAGTATTTCTTACCCTCTTCTTTATTCCCAACCAAATCAGAAATTAAATACATGAAAATACAATATGGACCTGCTTCTTGCCAATATTTCATATAATCTTTATCTATATAATGTTTGCATAATTTTACATACTTATAACTTTCATTATATTTTCCTATTTTATAAAGTATTGTACCAATATAAGAGAAGTTATAAAAATTAGCTCCCAATACTTCACTTTCCATTGCATGGTTTGAGGAAGCATTAAAATATTCATATGCTTTACTATAATTTAGCATTATATAATGAACAAATCCTAAATTAGACAAAGAATTTACCTTGTAAGAATCATCATCACTTGCCATACCTATTGTATTAGACTTTTCAAACCATTCTAAAGCTTCTTCTTCAAGCTGCAGGTAATCACTATATAGTACCCCCATACTATTAGTTATTCTGCATAACCTTTTTGTAAAGTTTAGCTTTTCACATTTTTCTACCATTGGCTTTAAAAGCTCTAATCCCTCTACTTCATTTCCTTCTGCAATTAAAACATCAATATAATAATTCATAAAGGCCAGTCTATATTCTTCATCCTCTTCTTCACATAAACTTATTCCATAATTACATAATTCTTTTACTTTTTCATACTCCTGCTTATTATATTTACGCCAAATAATAATTAATAAATATTTAATCTTACCAATTCTATAATCAGACTTTTCTACAGCAGCTCTCATTTCTTTCAAGTACTTAGTAACATATTTTTCATATCCTAAATCAATAGATAAAAATAAAATTTCTCTTAAAATATCTATATACTCGTTTATGTATTTCTCCTTATTACATAAATTCTTTGCGTATAAATAGTAATCAATACTTGTCTTTTTTTCAGCCACTTTATTATAGAGTTCACCAAGTCTCATATTAACTGCAATTTCTTCTTTTCTTAGCTTTTCAGAATCTTTATTTTCCTGTATAAAATTCAATATTTTAAAATTGAACTTTATTGACTCTTCAATTTTATTTAAGCTTTCAAGCTCCTTCTCTCTTGACTTATAAAACTCTAAAATCCTCTTATCTTCTACTTTTTCCAAGTGATATATTATTTCATCTATATACTCACCTTGTACTTTTTTATCATAACTCATTAAAATCTGTGCAATTTTCACATGCTTTTCAAATCTTACTTTTTCATCTATACTCCTATATAAATAGTTCTTTAGAAACTTATTATAAAAGGTATACTTAGTCCCTTGATGATTTTGTGTGCTAGATAAAATTCCTTTTGCGATTAAATATGCTAAACTATCCTTTAAGTTATCCCTTAATGGGTTTAAAAACTCAACTATTATAGATAGACTTACAGGCATATAAAAATATGACATATCGTAAAGTATCTCTAAATACTCTTCCTTTAATCCTAAAAGCTGATTTCTGCAAACCTCTTCCATATCCGTTGACATATATATTTCATGATTAGATATCTTTTTCCACATCCCATCAGTTTCATCTATATATACAACCTTTTTATCTCTAAGATACTTAATACCTTCCTCAACTAAAAGTGGATTTCCCATAGAATGTCTATATATTAAATCTGTAAAACTTTCTGAAATTCTATCTACATTAAGTACATTTTTTAAAATCCTTGAAGTCATATCTTCATTTAATGGAGTCAAATGAATTTCCAAATCTACCTTTGAGTTTATTTTAGTCAGCATTTCTGTAAAATCATAATTTCCAAGGCAATCCCCATCCCTATAAGAAATAATCACAGAAATATTTCTAGCCTCCATCACCCTGCTTAAAACATATTGAATGATTCCTAATGTAAAATTATCATACATATGAACATTATCAAAAATAATCACACCTGGCTTTTCTGAATAATACTCTAACAAAAATAAAGATATTTTTGCCATTAAAGCCACATTGCTTTTCATCTTTAATTCTATCTCTCCATAAGTATCAATGGTTTCTTCTCCATATATTTCTGGTATAACCATTGATAATTCTTTTTTATATTTATTTAGAAGGCCTTTATCTGCACTTGCAACTACTTGCTTTAATAAATTACTTATGGCAAAACTACTGCCATAATCAGTAACGTAGAAACACTTTAATATATTTTTATAATTAACATCAATTAAATGCTTAACATGTGTAATTAACCTAGTTTTACCTATTCCAATTTCACCATGTATAAGAATAACACTTCCATTAATTTTTTCTTTCATGCCTTCATTTATAGATTTTATAATATTTGAAACTTCTTCATTTCTTCCTATTAATGGGGTATTAAAATTCAATTTTTCCTTTTTACGACTTATATAATTGTATGTTGTATTAAAAATCTTATTTATCTCATCAATAATATTTAAAATTTTACCTTTTCCCTTTTCAATATTATTGTCATGCAGATTATAAATAAGAGTACTCATTTTCTCTCCAATTAACTGTAAATATTCATGCCTTTTTTCACCATTAAGATTCTCATCAATGTCATGTTGAATTTTACCGTATATCTTTACACCCTTATTTTGAAGAACCATACTAATAAGTATTTCCCTTAATTTCTCAACATAATATTTTTCATTGTTAGTTTTGTTATTACTAAAAACAGAGTCCTTATAATTATCATTTGAATCATAATGTATATATATACCAAGCTCCCTACAGTCTAGAAGCGCTGTTATCTTATCCTTCATCTTAACTCTATTATCGCTTGAAACATATATGCTTTCTAAACTAAATGGCATTGTCTTAATATAACTGTAACATTGTTCTTGAGCTAATTTACATATTTTCACAAATATATCCAATAATACTTCTACACTAATTTCATCTATCATATCCATTAAAGATTTATAATCACTTATTGATTCTGTAGCATAAAAATACTCTACCTTTTTTTCTTTACTACTCGAATTTACTGTAGAACCAAATTCAAGTATGTTTATATATGAATCACTTAATAAACTTGTTTTCTCAAACTCTTTAATATACATTTCTAAGAGAGTTTTCTCAACATGAATAGAATTCAGTATATAAATATTTACTTTTCTTTTATTTTTCGTAATATCTATAGCTTCATACATAGAATAAGATCTGCTGTTGCTAATCAGTTTATCTATTCTATACTTCCCGTTAATTATTCTCATAGTAATACCACCTATACAAATAATAAAATACTAAGTAATAAAAATTAACCCCATTAATTTTTATATATTAGATATAATATTATACCATACTTTGTAATTTTATGGTATGTAATGCATATTTTTTACAGGTATTATTGTTAAATTAAGCAAAAAAATAATATCTCCTAAGAGATATTATTTTTTTATGTCAAAATCTCATATCCATTTTCAGTTACAAGAATTGTATGCTCCCACTGAGCTGATAATTTTCCATCAGCAGTAACAGCTGTCCATTCATCTTCCCATATTTCAACTTCTGGGACACCTTCATTTATCATAGGTTCAATAGTAAACGTCATTCCTGGAAGCAGAATCATTCCTTCTCCTCGTTCTCCTATGTGTGGAACGAATGGATCTTCATGGAACTCATTTCCTATTCCATGTCCTCCAAAGTCATATACTACGGAGTAACCTTTGCTTGTAGCATATTCATTGATAACAAAACCAATGTCTCCCAAAGTATTGAAGGGCTTAACTTCTTCAATTCCCCTCCTTAGACACTCCTTGGCCGTTTCAACTAAATCTCTTGCTTTATCACTTACACTTCCTATCATAAAGGTTCTATTTGAATCACCATAATATCCATCTAAAATGCAAGTAACATCTACATTTACTATATCACCATCCTTGATTATTGTATTTTCATTTGGTATACCATGACATACAACATCATTTAGTGAAACACAAGTACTCTTAGGATATCCATGATAACCAAGTGGCGCTGGATATGCCCCTTTAGCTACAGTATATTCATGAACCCATTTATTTACTTCCTCTGTAGATATTCCTGCACAAATTTTTTCCTCTACCATATCCAAGATCTCTCTTGTAAGTGCTGATGCCTTCCTAATTCCTTCAATATCTTCTGAAGATTTAATAATATCCCTTGGTATTTCATAACCTACTTGATGACTTAACTTTTCTAAATACAGATCTTGATCCATATGACATTTCTTATATTTAAGTCCGCTTCCACACCAGCAAGCATCATTTCTATTTAATTTATTCATATCCTACCTCCGATTAAAATATATAAATCAATAACTTATAAACACCTTATAAATTTGTTTAATAAAGTGAACCTCTAAAGGCTATCCACCAAATCTTTAATTTAGAACATTTAACTTTCACAGAGTTTATATTTACTTTGTTAATTACTCCATTCATCTAAACAAATCTAAAGTGGCATTATATACTATTATATCACTTATTCTAATTTATTAAATTTATTTTATGTTTATAAATTTATTATAGATTTATAGCTTTTTAAAAGTGATAAATATAAATATATTGTCCTTTTCCATTCTTTATCATTCTCCAATATTGATGGAGAGAAACATGTTTTCTATTTGCACTATGCTGTGCACCAAAAATATCGTGCTTATCGGTAGCTATATTAAATTCTTTGGATGTTACAATTTGTGTATGATAAGGCTTTTTATCTTTACCAGCATACTGTATAACATCCCCTGGTATTAAATACTCATATAATTCATCAAATTTATCAATAGCCTCTTCAACCGTAAACTCCTTATACTCCTTTACAATATAACTACCACTATCTTCATTATATCCCCAATACTTCCTAAAATATTCTGCACTTCTCCAAGTTAAAGAGCATTTTTTCAATGTGGAAGGCTCTTTTGTATAACAAAACCAGGCTGTTGCTTTCTCATAATCTGACCCTACCATGGCCATTCCACCTGCAACCAAAGCCTGACATACGAAATTAGTACAATCATTTCCTTTATAAAGTGGATATTCTTTAGTATTTGATACCTCTGCATAAGTCTGTGCATATGCTACGGCAGCTTCTCTATTATAAGTATATCTTTTATTTCGTAATATATTATTTTTAAGTAGGGTTCTTCTTTTGCTGTTTTTTAGTTTACAAAACATTTTATTTTTCACGATAAAAACCTCCCTGCTTAAATACTATGTCATAGTACTTAACTAGTCTCTTTTAAATACTACAACAACCTATTTATATACTTATTATACTGATTATCTGAATTTAATGTGTCAAAAATCTCATACCTACTATCGTTTATTACTTTCAAAGAACAAAGCTAAAACACCAGCACCAGTATGACTTCCAATTGTAGGCCCTAAAATATTTATCTCACACTGTTTTACATTCCCCTTTTTACGGCATAGCTCCTCTAAATACCTAGCTTCTTCATAGCAATCGCCATGAGAAATTGTTATGAGCTGCATCTCATCACTAGATTTTTCAATAAAATTTTTAGCAAGCTCATGAATAGATTTCTTCCTTCCCCTAGCTTTATATAACGGTATTAGTTTCCCCTCATTATCAACATGAAGAATAGGCTTTATATCTAGCAAAGTTCCAACAGTAGCAGCTGTACTTGAAACACGTCCGCCTTTTTTTAAATGATGTAAATCATCTACTGTAAAATAATGATTAACCTTCAACTTCACATTCTCTATATAATTAACTATTTCATCTTTAGTTTTATCTGCCTTCATCATTTCATAAGCCTGTATAGCCAAGAAGCCAATTCCCATACTTGCCGATAATGTATCTATAACTGTAATATCACAATTTGGGTACTTTTCTTTTAAATTATTAATAGCCATAAATGCATTATTTACTGTGCCTGAAAGCCCTGATGATAAACCTAGATATATAACTGATTTTCCATCTAAAATCAGCTTTTCAAATGCTTCCTCAAATTTATATGTGTTTACTTGTGATGTTGTATATATTTGTCCATTCCTCATATTGTCGTAAAACCATTTCAGATCAAGAGTCTGCCCAAAGTAATCCTCAACTGTTTTTCCTTCGATATTACAATTTAATGATAATCCCATTACATTTGGCTGCTCCACAAAACTTATAGGTAAGTCACTTCCCGAATCAACCATAAGTATTAAATCTTCTTTCATACTACATACCCCCTTAAGTTTTACTTATAACTTGTTTACACAACTTAAAATAAAATAACTCATAAAAAAATAAGATCAATTAAATTTATTATATATACTACAATTTTACTATATTTTTAAATAAATTACAGTATATTCAATTTAATTAATCTCATTTCAAGTTTATTATTTTAATTCTCAATAAATCTACCTAGTTTTCTAAACTTATAATAACGCTTTGTAAGCAGTGAATCTATTGATTCTTTTTCAAATCTCTCAATTGCCTCACTTAAGTTAACAGATATACGGTATATCATGCTGTCAAAATCCTCTTGAGCACCACCTGCTGGTTCTTTAATAATTCTATCTATAATTCCAAATTGTAATAAATGTTCTGCAGTAATCTTCATCCTTTCTGCAGCTTCCTTTGACTTAGAGGCATCTCTGTATAATATAGATGCAAATCCTTCAGGTGATAATACAGAGTAAATGGAGTTTTCTAGCATCCAAACTTCGTCTGCTACTGCTAAAGCTAAAGCTCCACCACTTCCACCTTCACCAATAAGCATCGATATAATTGGTGTCTTTAAATTACTCATGGCCATTAGATTTTTAGCTATTGCTTCACCAATACCTCTCTCTTCTGATTCCATGCCACAGAAAGCTCCTGGAGTATCCACAAATATAATAACCGGTCTTTTAAACTTTTCAGCCTGCTTCATTAACCTTAATGCTTTTCTATATCCCTCTGGCTTTGGCATTCCAAAGTTTCTATCTACATTTTCCTTTGTTGACTTTCCCTTTTGAATTCCTATAACAGTTACACTTCTTTTATTAAACTTAGCAATCCCACCAACTATTGCTCCATCTTCTCCAAAATATCTATCCCCCTTAAGTTCTATAAAATCTTCAAAGATGCTGTTTATATATTCTAACGCTCTAGGCCTCTTAGTATTTCTAGATATAGTTACCTTATCCCATGCAGTATTTCTTTCACCCATTTACTACACCTCCTTGCTTTACTCCTAAATACTATGGAGTTCTAATAATTTTCCTAAAGTCTTTTTCATTTCTTTTCTATGAACTATTTTATCAACAAAGCCCTTCTCCAATAGAAACTCTGCCCTTTGAAAATCTTCTGGGAGCTCCTCGCCTATGGTCTGTTGAATAACCCGTCTTCCCGCAAATCCAATAAGAGTCTTAGGTTCTGCAAGAATTATATCTCCAAGCATTCCAAAGCTTGCCGTAACTCCCCCAGTTGTGGGGTCTGTTAAAACAGTAATATATAAAAGCCCTTGTTCATTATGATAAGCTAAAGCTGATGAGGTTTTTGCCATCTGCATTAATGAAAATATTCCTTCATGCATTCTTGCTCCACCTGAACATGTGAAAATTATTATTGGAAGCCTCTTTTTTGTTGAGTACTCAATAGCTCTTGTAAGCTTTTCGCCAACAGCACTTCCCATGCTCCCCATCATAAAATTACTGTCCATAACACATATAACAGTGTTATAGCCTTCAATCTTGCCTTCCCCTGTTACTACAGCTTCATTTATATTCAGCTTTTGTCTAGAAACATGAAGTTTTTCTTCATATCCCGGGAAATCTAATGGATTTGTAGAGGTTATATTTGAAAATAACTCCTTGAAAGTTCCTTCATCAACAACCTGTTTAATTCTCTCTTTTGCTGATATTCTAAAGTGGCCTTCACAAGAAAAACAAACCTTTAAATTATTTTCTAAGTCCCCTCTGTAAAGTATCTTCCCACAATTAGGACATTTAACCCACATACCATCTGGTATTTGAGGTTTATTGATCTGCTCAATTCTTTCAGGTTTTACTTCTATATAAACATTCTTTTTAAATAATGCCTTTAACTCTTTCATATTTATCCCTCATTTAAGTTAGCTGAACACTTAATATCCAAGCTCACTTGCTAAGAAACTTGTATCAAAATCTCCACTTACAAACTTTTGGTTAGATAAAATCTCTAGTTGAAGATCAATATTAGTCTCTACACCTTCTATAATAAATTCACTTAAAGCACTCTTCATTTTGTTTATGGCTTCTACTCTAGTTTTTGCATGAACTATAAGTTTTCCAACCATTGAATCATAGCTATGTGGAATTACATAATTTTGATAAACCGCTGAATCTAACCTAATGCCATTTCCACCTGGAATGTGTAATCTTGTTATTTCACCAGGACAAGGCATGAAATTCTTCATTGGATTCTCAGCATTAATTCTACATTCTATTGAATGTCCTTTTAGTTCAACATCTTCTTGTGAAAAGGTTAATGTATTGCCTGCTGCAACTTTAATCTGTTCTTTAATTAAATCTATTCCTGTAACCATTTCAGTAACCGGATGCTCAACTTGTATTCTTGTATTCATCTCCATGAAGTAAAAATCTAAGTTCTTATCAACTAAAAACTCAATAGTTCCTACACCTACATAGCCGATGGATTTTGCTGCTTCAACAGCAATTCTACCCATACGTGCTCTTAATGTTTCATCAACAACAGCAGATGGTGCTTCTTCAAGAACCTTTTGATTTTTTCTTTGAACTGAACATTCTCTCTCTCCAAGATAAACCGTATTTCCATGCTCATCAGCTAAAAGTTGAACTTCAATATGTCTTGGCCTTTCAATAAACTTCTCCATATACATATCGTCATTTTTAAAGGAAATCATAGCTTCTTTTTTAGCTGCTGCAAAATCTCTTATTAAGCTGTTTTCATCATGTACAATTCTTATTCCTTTACCACCGCCTCCAGCTGATGCTTTTATCATCACTGGGTAGCCTATTTCCTTGGCAATTTTTACTGCTTCAACTTCATCTTTAACCAATCCCTTAGACCCTGGAACTACTGGTACACCCGCAGCCTCCATTAACTGCTTTGCTCTTGATTTATCGCCCATTGCTTTTATATTCTCAGAAGTTGGTCCAATAAATTTTATATTGCACTCTTCACACATTTTAGCAAAACGGCTGTTTTCAGAAAGAAAACCGAACCCTGGATGTATAGCTTCTGCTTCTTTTAAAATTGTTGCACTAAGGATACTATTTTCATTTAAATAACTATCCTTAGAGGCTTTAGGGCCTATACATATACTTTCATCTGCAAGCTGAACATGTAGACCTTCTTCATCGCCTTCTGCATACACTGCCACAGTTTTGATTCCCATTTCCCTACACGCTCTGATTATTCTAACTGCTATTTCCCCTCTATTGGCAATTAATATTTTCTTAAACATATAGTTACCTTCCTTACCTTTATACTCCTACAGCAAAAGTTAACTCTGCTTGGCAAACAACCTTGTCACCAACTTTAGCAGTTGCTTGACCAATTCCCATTGGTCCCTTCATTTTGATAATTTCTACTTCTAACCTTAATCTATCACCTGGTACAACTTTTTCTCTAAACCTAGCATTTTTAATTCCACCAAAGTAAGCAATTTTACCTCTAAATTTTTCATCATATAATAATGCTATTGCTCCAACCTGCGCTAATGCCTCAATTATTATTACTCCTGGAAGCACTGGCTCTTGTGGAAAATGTCCCTGAAAAAAGTACTCATTCATGGTTACATTTTTATAACCTACTGCTCTCTTTAACGGTTCTAAACTCTCTATTGAATCTACAAATAAAAATGGATATCTGTGAGGTATTATTTCTTGAATTTCTTTTATATTTAAAGATATTGTGTTCTCTGCTTTTAATGTATCCTCCATAAATAACTCTCCTTAATTATTACTTATTTCTTATAGCTATTAATGGCTGACCATATTCAACAACTTCACCATTTGAAACTAATATTTCTGCTATAACACCATCATTTTCACATTCAATTTCATTCATTAGCTTCATCGCTTCAACTATACAAAGGATATCCCCCTTAGAAACCTTATCTCCAACCTTTGCAAAAGGCTCTTCACCTTCACTTGGTGCTGCATAAAATGTTCCTACCATAGGCGACTTAACTATAATACAATCCTCTAATGAGTTCTTTTCTATTGTAACTGCCTCTTCTTTTTTATTCATTATGTTAACTTTATTTTTTACTTCACTTGTAACCACACTCTCATTTGCAACAACCGGTACATTAATTGTATTAACCTCTTTTGACTTCTCAATTCTATCACTATAAACATTTTTGCTCATTCTTATCTTAAGTCCTGGCTCCTCTAGTTCAAGTTCTCTAAGGTTAGATTCATTAACTATTTTTATTAGTTTTTCTATAGCTGCATAATCCATGGATTATTCCTCCCATCTCTTAAATAAAAGTGTAGCATTATGGCCTCCAAAGCCTAGTGAATTTGTTAAAGCATACTTAAGTTCTGCTTTTCTTCCAACGTTAGGAACATAATCTAAATCGCACTCTTCATCCTTCTCTTCATATCCAATTGTTGCTGGAATAAAACCCTCTTGAAGTGCTTTTATACAAACTATAGACTCAACTGCTCCTGATGCCCCAAGCAAGTGCCCTATCATTGACTTAGTAGAACTTATTGGTATGTTATATGCTCTCTCACCAAATACATTCTTAATTGCTATTGTTTCAAACTTATCATTATAAGGTGTACTCGTTCCATGAGCATTGATGTAAGATACCTCATTTAATTCTATTCCTGCTTCATCAATAGCCTGTTTCATTGCTCTTGCAGCTCCCTCTCCGTCTGGGCTTGGAGAAGTAATATGATATGCATCACAAGTAGTTCCATATCCAACTACCTCTGCATATATTTTTGCACCTCTTGCTATTGCATGGTCTAAATCTTCTAATATAATAACTCCTGCACCTTCACCCATAACAAATCCACTTCTGTTTTTATCAAAAGGGGTTGAAGCTTTCTTTGGATCCTGGCTATTACTTAAAGCCGTTAATGAAGTGAAACCTGCCATTCCAATTCCAGTTATAGATGCTTCTGTTCCTCCAGCTATTATAACGTCTGCCCTATTAGCCTTTATCATTTCAAAGCCTTCTCCAATACTGTTAGTTCCAGTAGCACATGCAGTTACAACGGATATGCACGGTCCTTTAGCACCATACTTTATTGCAATATTTCCACCGGCTATATTCTCAATCATCATAGGTATTAGAAATGGTGAAACCTTTGTTGTATCCTTTGTTATCATTCTTTTATGTTCATTCTCCATAGTCTCAAGACCGCCAATCCCTGAACTTACTAATACTCCAAGTCTGTATTTATCCATTGTCTCTAAGTCTATTTGAGAATCCTTTATAGCTTCTTCTGTTGCCACCATTGCATACTGACAGTATTTATCCATTCTTCTAGCTTCTCTTTTATCTATAGCTACTTCTGGATTAAAACCCTTAACTTCTGCTGCAACCTTTACTTTAAATTTTTCTGTATCCATTGATTTTATAAAATCTATTCCACACTCACTTGCTTTAACTCCGTTCCAAAAGCTCACTACGTCATTTCCTATTGGAGTTACTGCTCCCATGCCTGTTATTACAACTCTTTTACTCACTAGTTACTTCCTCCTATTACTACATAACCATTCCGCCATCAACGTTTATAACTTGCCCTGTAATATATGCACCATCTTCTGATGCTAAAAATGCTACTACCTTTGCAATATCCTCTGCAGCTCCAAATCTTTGAAGTGGAATTACATCTAACATCGCCTTTTTTACATTCTCATTTAACACCTCTGTCATATCACTTTGAATAAATCCAGGTGCAATTGCATTTACCGTTATTCCTCTACTGGCTACTTCTTTAGCTATAGATTTAGTAAACCCTATAACTCCAGCTTTTGAGGCAGCATAATTAGACTGACCAGCATTCCCTATTACTCCTACAACTGATGAAATGTTTATTATCTTTCCACCACGTTGTTTAATCATATGTGATATTACATTTTTACAGGTATTATAAACACCCTTAAGATTTATATCTAAAACTCTATCAAAGCTATCTTCTTTCATTCTCATTAGTAAGCCATCTTTAGTTATCCCTGCATTATTTACAAGTATATCTACAGATCCAAACTCTTTTATACTTTCATCAATTAATCTTTTTCCATCCTCGAAGCAGCTCACATCACCTTTTACTAGCAGGGCATCTCCACCTAAAGCTTTAATCTCATCTGCCACTGCCTGTGCTTCACTTTCACTGCTTACATAATTTATTGCTACATTAGCTCCACGCTTTCCAAATTCCAGAGCAATTGCTCTTCCTATTCCTCGGCTTCCCCCTGTAACAACAACATTCTTACCCTTAAACATATATTAATTCACTCCTATGCACTTTCACTTAAATTCTTTATCGTATTTTCTAAAGAGGCTATATCCTCAACATTAAATACTTTAGCGTCCTTATTAATTTTCTTTACAAATCCACTTAATGATTTTCCCGGTCCTACCTCTATAAAGACATCAATCCCCATATCCAGCATAGACTCTATAGTTTTTTGCCATTGAACAGAAGATTTAACCTGATTTTCTAAAAGCTCTGCTAAATTACTAAAGTCACTTAGAACTTCCCCTGTAACATTTGGGAGTATAACAACATCTGTTTTTTCTATTCTTACTTCATCTAACTCTTTTCTTAACTTTTTTGATGCCTCTCCCATAAGCTTAGTATGGAATGCACCACTTACTGTAAGCTTAAGGCATCTTTTTACCTTTTTACTCTTTAACATTTCTATAGCTTCATCTATTAAAGGCTCTTCACCTGAAATTACAATTTGATTAGGGCAATTATAATTTGCAATTGCAATAATCCCCTTTTCTCTTAACTCTTCACAAACAACTTCAATGTCCTCGATGCTTCCACCTATTACTGCAGCCATTGCACCTTTGCTTTTATCACTGTCCTCCTTCATGAAAAGTCCTCTTTTTCTAACTAAACTTAATCCATCCTCAAAACTTAAAGCGCCACTTCCAATTAAAGCTGAGTACTCTCCAAGACTTAATCCAGCCATAGCTGACGGATTTATTCCCTTAGATTTTAAGATTTCTAAAATAGCCATTGATACAGTAACTATTGCCACCTGATTATTTTCAGTAGAAGTTAGCTCTTCAAGAGGACCGTTAAAACAAAGATCTGCAATATCCTTCTTTAAGATTGAATTTGCTTTATCAAAGGTTATCCTTGCTTCTTCAAAGTTCTCATATAACTCTCTTCCCATTCCAACATACTGGCATCCTTGACCTGGGAAAATAAATCCTAGCTTTTTCATTTTCAAATCACTCCCTAAAAATACTCTCCAACAACTTTGACTAACTTTTCTGTCTTTTCAACAAAGTCCTTAATTATCTCTTCGCAGCTTTCCTGCTTTTTAACTAAAGCCGCAACTTGACCAGCCATAACACTTCCGTTATTTATATCTCCATCTACAACAGCTTTTCTAAGAGCTCCAATTCCCATTGACTCTAATTCCTCTGGTGAATTTCCTTCCTTTTCAAGCTTTATATACTCTCTTGTTAATCTATTTCTTAAAACTCTTACAGGATGCCCAGTGCTTCTGCCTGTTACAACAGAATCCATATCCTTTGCATCTATAACTTTTTGCTTGTAATTTTCATGAACTGTACATTCCTTGGCAACTAAAAATCTAGTTCCAACCTGGAAACCTTTAGCCCCTAAAGCTAATGCTGCCATCATTCCTCTTTCATCAGCAATTCCTCCTGCTGCTATAACAGGGATATTTACTGCATCAACTATCTGAGGTACAAGAGCCATTGTTGTAAGCTCTCCAATATGTCCACCGGCTTCGCATCCTTCTGCTATTACCATGTCTGCTCCGCTTCTTTCCATTCTTTTTGCCAAAGCAACGGACGCTACTACTGGAATTACTTTTATTCCATGTGACTTCCACATATCCATATATTTCCCAGGACTTCCTGCTCCAGTTGTAACTACTTTAACGCCTTCTTCACATACAATCTTTGCAACCTCATCTGCATTACTGTTTAAAAGCATTATATTTACTGCAAATGGCTTATCTGTAAGCTCTTTTGCTCTTCTTATTTCAGCTCTAACATTCTCTGGAGTGTTTCCACCTGCTGCAATAATTCCAAGTCCACCAGCATTAGACACAGCACTAGCTAATGTACTATCTGCTATCCACGCCATAGCTCCTTGAATAATTGGATATTTAATTCCTAAAGCTTCACATATATCCGATTTAAACATATATACCTCCTATGGTTAAGGTCAGATAGTTAACTATCTGACCCCTTAAATCCTTAACTCTTATATTTTCAAGTTATAACTTATTACTTTACTTTGCTTTCAATATATTTTGCTATATCTTCAACACTCTTAATGTCTTCGATATCTTCATTTGGAATTTCTATCTCAAACTCTTCTTCTAAGCTCATAACTATTTCAAATATTTCTAATGAGTCTATTCCTAAATCATCTGTAAATGAAGCTGTAATATTTACCTCACTTGCCTCTACTCCTAATTGTTTTGCTACTACATTTTTAACTCTTTCTAATACCATCTTAACTTCCTCCTAAATATATAATTTATTACTTATTCCATTTTAATAAAGTGCTTCCGTAAGTTAATCCACCACCAAAGCCAATGATTACAAGATTACTTCCACTAGATAAAATCCCAGCTTTATTTGCTTCATCTAAGGCCACTGGAATACTCGCTCCAGATGTATTTCCTACATGTTGCAGATTAATGATAAATCTATCTAAAGGTATTTCTACCTTTTTTGAAAAACTTTCTAACATCCTCATATTTGCTTGATGCGGAAGAATAAAGTCTATATTCTCTTTTTTTAATTTGCTTTCATTTAATATTCTATTAAATTCTTCATCCATAGTTTTAACTGCAAATTTATAAATGTCCTTACCATTCATTTTCAGCTTACCATCATGAATATCTCCACAGTCTACATATGGATTGTTAAGAGGTGAGCCTTCGCAGGTTAATGATTCCCACTTTTCACCGACACTCTTGCAGTTAACATAGTTTATGTGCTTCTCCTTATCCTCACTTAAAACAACCGCACCTGCTCCATCTCCAAACAGCACGCAAGTATTTCTATCCTTCCAGTCTGTTATCTTTGATAAAACCTCTGCACCAATAACTAAAGCCTTTGTTGCTCTTCCTGCTGCAATATAATTGTTAGCCATATCTAATGCAAAGATAAAGCCACTACATGCTGCATTAATATCAAACGCCATTGCATTATCAGCTCCGATATTCTTTTGAACCTTACAAGCTGCTGAAGGTATTATACTATCAGCACTTACGGTAGCAACTATAATTAAGTCTATTTCCTTGGCAGTTACATTACTGTCCTTTAAAGCCTCTATAGCTGCCTTTGTCGCTAAATCTGAAGTTGTTTCACCTTGTGATATTCTTCTTTCTACTATGCCAGTTCTTTCTCTAATCCACTCATCTGATGTATCAACAAGAGCTTCAATGGCTTTGTTAGACATCACATTACTTGGCATATATGACCCAGTACCTAGTATTCTTGAACCCTTCACTCTTTTAACTCCTTATCTGCTTTTTAAATCATATTTTTCCATAAAGAATTTATTTATTTTATCTAAGGACTTAACTAATACCTCTTCTTCGACCTCTGATAATCCACCTATAGTTTCACTTATCATCTCTTGATGAAATTTATCATGAATTCTATAAGCTAATTTTCCCTTACGAGTTAAAGCTATCATTACAGCCCTTCTGTCTTCTTCGCCTCTAGTTCTTTCTACATATCCTTTTTTCACTAGTTTAGTTATAGCCGTAGTTAATGTCCCAACTGTAATACCTAAATCATTAGCTACTTCTGTCATTGTCCTTGTTTTATACATTCCTATAGCTTCAATAGTATGTATTTCAGTAACTGATAAATCATTAAGTTCACCTTGCTTTAAGGCTTTCTCTTCGATTTCTAAAATATCATTAAATAATGTCACTAGTAATTCATTTATAATTTTTCTATTAGGACTTAAGGTTTTCATCGCGATTTTCCCCTTTTGTTTGATTTTCAAATAATTTGATAATCAAAGTATATTACTAAAAAAAAGTAAAGTCAATAAATAAATTTCATTTTAACACTTTGTTTTTATTTATCTGACTTTGTTAATATTTTAAAATTGGGCTTAATGAACTTTATCATAAGCCCAATTTATCTTTTAATATTCTCTTGAACCGTTATACTTCAACGGATCTACTGGACTTCCATTAACTCTGATTTCAAAGTGTAAATGAGGTCCTGTGCTGTCACCTGTACTACCGACTTCAGCTATAATCTGGCCCTTTGTTACGCTTTCTCCATTAGATACCTTTAATGTACTACAGTGTGCATATACTGTCTCTGTGTTATCTCCATGATCAATCATTACAACATTACCATAACCATTTGCAACTCCTGAAAAATAAACAGTTCCATCTAAGGCTGCTTCAATAGGAGTTCCTGAATTTGCGGCTAAATCAATGCCCTTATGATTATATCCACTTCTTTGTTCACCAAAAGTAGATGTTAATACTCCTTTAATAGGTGTGTTTAGAGAACTATGAAGAAAAACTTCCTTATATAGGTCTGAACTACCACTACCCAAAGTATTAAATGCTACCTCATCATTAGTTTTTAAATTTTCAGGTATAGATTTTACGTCAGCTTCCTTTTGTATTGTAAAGCTAACTAAACTTTCCTCACCTTTATCATTGTATTCTATTATCTTATTAGAAATTTCCTCCTCATTTAAAATATCCTTTTTATCACATTTGATTTCTTCATAGGATATTTCATTATTTACTTCTACATCCTTGATGTTGTCAACGCCTGAGCTTCCAACATAGATATGTTTAATAATTTCAATTGCCTCGTTTCCAGCTTCCTCGTTTTCAACAATACCTATATTTACACCGTCAGACTTCATGACTAAAGCATTTACTGCTTCCTCTTCAAGAGCTTCCCCCCTACTTGCTGGTGATCCGTTCATGGTAACCATTGTAATAATACATAAGGTTGATACGCACACTATGACTATTTCTTTCCATAGTTTAATTTTCATAGTATTTCCTCCTTACTACAGTGATAATATACCCCATTCCACTTTTTTTAATCATTTCTTTAAATTTATATTCCTAACAGCAAGTCCATTTTATTTTTACTTTTTTGTTTATTTAATTTTACTTTTAATAGGTTTACTATGTGATATACTAAAGGTATAATAAAATTTTACTTAAAGTTATTATTCAAAATTAAACTAGTAAATAATGATTTTTGACAATATATTACGTATACATCGATTGTAATCACATTGTATACTTTTTCTTTGATTAATATCATTATTTGTCGATAAAATAGAAAGGTGCGATAAAATGAGTACTTTTATGTTTAAAACAAAAACATTAGATTACACGCCGGTTAATAATATATTTATAGATAACTATATGGCAAATGCGAGGGGTGAATATATAAAAGTATATTTATTAGGCCTTAAGTATTGTATGAGTGGTGAGATAGGAGTAAATTCTTCATTGATAGCTTCAGCTCTTTCACTTCTAGAAACAGATGTAATAAATGCATGGAACTATTGGAATGATGAAGGTGTTGTAAAACTTACACCTATTGATAATCTAGGCAACTTTAATATTGAATTTATAGATTTAATTAAAACTCCTGAAAGCAATAAATCAATAAATCTTCTTAAAGAATTAGATAATTCCTTAGTTAAGGATATGCTTCAAGATATCGAACGCCTTTTGGCGAGACCTCTTTCTTCAAAAGAGATGGAAACTTATCTGGGCTGGCAGCAGGATTTCAACTTTTCTCCTGAACTTATACTTCTTCTTATAGAATACTGTGTATCTAAAGGAAAATCCGATTACAGATATATCGAAAAGATTGCAGTATCCTGGCATGATAGTGGAATCACTAACATTGATCAGGCTCAAGATTTCATCAAAAAACACGAAGATAAGTGGATAAACATACGAAAAATATTAACTTATTTAGGTATAAAAAATGGTGAAGTAATGAAACCTCAGGAGGATATGCTCGAAAAATGGCTTAATGTATACAAATTTTCTCTAGAAATAATTTATAAGGCCTGCGATATATGTTTTGAAAGACTAAACAGAGCAGATTTTAAATACATTGATGGCATACTAAACAGCTGGTTTAAAGATAATATAAAAACCCTTCAGGATATTGAATTGAAGGATAGAAAAAAAATTAATGCTAAGGCAATCTCCACTGAATCTTCAGCATCTAAAAAAGGTAAAGGTAAATTTAACAACTATGAACAAAGAAGCTATGACTTCGACGATTTAGAAAGAAAACTTTTAGGATGGGATAACAATGATTAATAATCATCATTTACAAGTTATGAAAATCTATGACGACATAAAAGAAAGTCAAAAGAGAGCCCTTGAGGGACGAAAAGAGGAAGTTCGAAGAAAGATACCTGAAGTTGAGGCCATCGAACGTGAAATAGGCAAACTCTGTATAAAAGTTTCTATTAATGCCCTACAGGACATTCCTAATAGAGAAGATCACCTTAGATCTTTAAAAGAAAGCATAACGACCTTAAGAATGAGAAAAACAGAGCTTTTAGTTTCTAATGGCTTCCCAATGGATTATCTTGATTTACATTACTCTTGTAATAAGTGTAAGGATACTGGCTACATTGGATTAGAAAAATGCAGCTGCTACAAACAAAAATTAAATAAATTATATTATAAAAATAGTGACTTATTTACAGTGTCAGACAAAAATAATTTTGCAAACTTTAGTATGGATTTTTACAGCAACAAAAATGAAGGTCCTGAAAAATATAGCCCTAGAGAAAATATGAAGAAAATAGTTAATGGCTGTTTAAAATTTATGTCTAATTTCGAAAGTACAGACGAAAATATTCTATTTTACGGTAATTCTGGGACAGGAAAAACTTTTTTATCTCACTGCATGGCAAAGGAACTAGTCGATAGCGGCTACTTTGTAGTTTATAAAACTGCCGAAGAACTAATAAAAAATCTTAGAGACGTTAGATTTAATAATAATTCAACTTTAGAAGACCACTTAATAAACTGCGATCTTCTAATTATAGATGACTTAGGAACAGAGCTTTCATCAGAATTTTCAAAGGCTGAGCTATTTAATCTTTTGAATACTAAATTACTTAGAAATAAGAAAATGCTTATTTCTACAAATTACTCACTAGATGAGCTTCTTTCTCTTTATTCTGAAAGGATAACTTCTAGATTGTTTGGTAACTTTACACTATACAAATTCTATGGTAAAGATATCAGACTTCAAAAAAAATTATCTAATTAATATAAAAACCACAGTTGTTATCAACTGTGGTTTTTATTAAACACACTTTAGATCTAAAACTCATAAAGACCACCCATAAATAGATAATCATTATTATCCTCTTTTAATAGAGTGCTAGATTCATTTTCATCTTCATTAACTAATGCAGATGATCTGACTATAACCTTATCACCATATTGAGCTCTTAGCTTATCTATCGCACTATCTAATACCCTCTGCTTTTCATTTCTATCAGTATCAAATATAGAACTTTGATACACCTCGTTACTTGTGAGTTTTGTTACCCTTACACCAAGAAGTCTTATAGGTTCCCCCTTCCACATTTCCTTGAAAATTTTACTTACATTTTTGTATATCTCATCTGTTGAGTCTGTAGCAGTTAGCAAGGTTTTCTGGTGAGAATACGATGTAAAGGTGCTTGATTTAATAGATACTACAACTACACCACATAACATATTACTAGATCTTAGCCTCTTAGCAACACTCTCTGTCAGCGCTAATAATATCTTTAAGGCATCTCTCGCTATAAATACATCCTCTTTAGTTGTTGTAGAATTTCCAATTCCTTTTGTATCCTCGTACCTGCTTTCATCTACTGGCGAATCATCAACTCCATTAGCATAATTGTAAATCACATCTGCAAAGGATTTAAATATATTTCTAAGTATATCTAAATTATATTTAGCCAAATCTCCTATTGTACATATATTAAGGTTTAAAAGTTTTTTTTCAGCTGCTTTTCCAACCATAAATAAATCTCCAACAGGCATTGGCCACATCTTTGTTTCTATTTCATATTTAAATAGAGTATGTACAGAATTCTTCTTCGGAAAATCACTTGCCATTTTAGCTAATAATTTATTATCACCTATTCCAACATTTACAGTGAATCCAAGCTCATTTTCAATTCTAGATTTTATTTCATTGGCTTTTTCCATATAATCATTTCTAAAATGGCTAACTTCCATAAAAACTTCATCTATAGAATATCTTTCAATCGAAGAAGAGTACTCTTGCAATAATCTATACATAGCATTGCTGCACTTTATATATATTTTTCTATCTGGAGAGTACACTTTTAATTCAGGACATTTTTTAACTGCAGCCACAATAGGTTCACCAGTTATAATATTATATTTTTTAGCAGGAATTGATTTTGCTAAAACAACCCCTCTTCTGTCTTCTAAGCTTCCCCCAATTATAGATGGTATTGTCCTGATATCTATAGAGTTTTTATCTTTTTTCAACTCTTCTATAGCCGTCCACGAAAGAAAGGCTGAATTAACATCTATATGAAATATAATTCTCTTTGGTACTTCATTCATTGCTTTCCCCTCCTTAAATGAACTTTCATAGAATACATCTATGATTTTGTTAATGTGAATTTACTCCTTCGAACTAATGTGAGAAATAACTACCTAATTCCATTTATTTTTGCTTAATAAATCCGAGAAAGAGTAAGATTAAATTTATTTAAATGAGTTTCTTTTAAACTTATCATATATTATTTTAACGAACATACGTTTAATTGTAAACATAAAAAAAGATCCTGAATAAATTCAGAATCTTTATGGAGCTTCCAGTCGGAATCGAACCAACAACCTGCTGATTACAAATCAGCTGCTCTACCGTTGAGCCATGGAAGCA
>OKWQ01000181.1_pt1 | contig 38056 bp, 36 predicted proteins | sample 1607071 | NCBI WGS metagenome assembly OKWQ01 (sample SAMN07501039, study PRJEB24779) | human gut metagenome
TGCGGTAAGCCTTCCAAACGCCTGCCATGGTCCGCCCCCTTCTCTTTCCGCGCACTACTTCAATCTACAAAGCGTCCTCTTAATCAGCTAAACCCCAATATAAGAAACTGTTCGCTCTAGTACAGAATCTTATAGTAATGGTATAATGTCTTTATAAGAAACCAATCTTAAAAGGGGAAAATAATGAAAAAGAAAAATACAATAGTAATAGGTATCATCGCTATCATTATTATAGCAATAGTATTTAGCGTTTATTTGTATACGCGACCAGTATCGCTGGGTAATATCAACCGTAATTATAAGGAGCAGACAACGATAACTTCTAGCATTTCATTTTCAGGCAAGGCGGGTGACAGAATAAAATTTTCATTTAGGTCCAACATAAAAAATGGTGATTTAGATATAATTTTATTTGATTCAAAGGGAAATGAAGTTTATAAATTGGCGAAGGCAACAGAGCTGGAAACTTTTTTCACATTGGATAAAGCAGATACCTATACGGTAGCTGCAGAGTGTAGTGACTTTATAGGAGGATTTAAGATTAGAGTATATGAAGCAGATTAAAAACAGTTTCTTTTAGATTCTATATATACTAAAAACTCAAGTATTTTATTGTCTGCTTGAAAGGTATCAGTTCAGCTTAAATCATTTTAAACCGATACCTTTCAAAACTTCATTGGTTGTGATTCCGGCATAGTCATATTCAAGCTCATGCAGGCCCAATGGTAATAGTGCCGAATTCGTTTAGCAGTAAAGCAGCCTACTTCTATTTGCTTTTTTCCGTACAATGACATTCACTGGAAGTGCAGGTACAGTTAGGATTATAGCCACTGGCACATTCTTCGGTACAGGTACAATGCCATCTCTTTAACTCCGGGAAAAAACTACACATAAATTCACGTGCTTCTTCTTCCGTTTTATTCTGCTCTTTCAATATACCGGATTCTTTCATATGCTTTACACTGATTTCAATCATTTCGTTCATAGTGCAATCACTGGTAAATTCACCGTCCTTGTAACAATAAATACAGTAATCTTCATTTAATCTTTCATTTTTGTCTGTGCCTAAAACGTCCGTAGATTCAAGGGGCATACCACAACTTTGGCAATATTTCATTTTGCTCATAATTAATTCCTCCAATATTATGAAAACTTTTCTTAATAATATCATATGTAAAGATACATTGTCTATTTATTATTATTGCGTTTTTTATCAGGGGCAAAGGGGAAGGCAGTAGATATGAATCCTGTCTGTTTTGCTATGGTAAGTTGTAGGGATTTCCTTTTCAAATCAGACAGACCACTTGCATTTATACAATTTTTATAAGAAACTAAAATTATTGAAATTGCACAAAATTTAAATATGATTTACTATAATATTAGTCAATAGAGATAAAGGCTGGTTGGTAAAAACAATAGGAGGTAAACAAATGAAGGGAACTTTGAAATGGAAGGGAATTGCGTTAACAGCAGCTATGGCAATGTGTATGACCGTCGGATGTTCATCAGGTGAGAACAAAAAGGTGGAAGATACCACAAAGGGAACACAAGCAGTAAACACGGAAGAAGCGGATGCTTCCGGTGATTCAGCTGAACTGAAAATTGGAAGGATTGAACTGGATCTGGCAATGCCTTATCAGCAGGCAGATGCGGCGGCATTTGAGCAATATGCTCAGCAAAAGGGAATCAAGGCAGTCGTATTGGATGGAAAATCCAGCCCGGAAACCATTGCCAGTTCAATGGAAGACTTAATTGCGAAAAAAGTAAATGGCATTATCGTCCAGGCAAACGATGGGGAAGCAATCAGCCCGTTTGTACAGCAGGCACAGGATGCGGGGATACCGGTGCTTACGTTTGTAAATGCCTCTAACGTACCGGGACCGAATGCTTATCTGGCGGAATATGATATCTCATATGATTTAGGCGCAGCAACGGCAAAAAGATGGATGGAATTTCACCCCAATGAACCAGTTAAAGTGGCAACACTGGGAATACCGGCAGCACCGGTAGTGGAAAAGGACAGATGTGATGCGTTTATAGAAGGAGTGAAGTCGGTTGCCGCAGATGCGGAAGTGGTGGCAAGACTCGACTCGGCAGGCGTGAGGGATCAGGCGGTTTCAGCAGCAGAAGATCTCCTGCAGGCACATCCGGATGTCAACGTAGTACTGGGCGTAAATGGAGATGCGGCTCTTGGAGGCATTGCAGCATTTGAAGCTGCAGGAAGGGGAAAAGCAATTGACGGAGTTCCCCAGACAGAGATTTTTGCCAGTGTTGACGGTTCAGAGCAGGAGATGGTGAAGCTGGCTGATCCCAACTCGTCAATGAAGCTTTGCATGGCTCTTCCACCAAAGGATTTCGCAGAACAGCTAACGGATATAATGCTGGACTGCATTAATGGAAAAATTGATTATAAGCAGAAACAGGATATCAATATGTATGATGTGATGTTTGACTATTGGAATACCTCAGTAGATGAACTGCAGGAGTTCTTGGATGTGCAGTATCAGACTAAAATAAATATTAAAAAAGAACTGGGGCTTGAGGGGTAACGATATGAATGAAAATATTGTGGAAGTCAGGAGCCTCTCCAAGAAATACCCCGGAGTGATGGCATTAAAGGATGTCAATTTTGACATTCAGAAGAATACCGTACATTGCATAGTGGGGGAAAATGGCGCTGGTAAGTCTACCTTTATCAAGATTATGACCGGAGCAATCCAGCGGAGCGGCGGAACTATACTCTACAATGGGAAAGAGTATGCCGCAAAAAATATTAAAGATGCTATGAATGCCGGAATGAGCGTTTTATATCAGGAACTGAATGTGGTGGATGATCTTACGGTACAAGAAAATTTAACCCTGGGCATAGAAGAATCGGTACATGGGATATTAAAATACGGAAAAGCCTCTGAAAAGTTGTTTCAGGTACTAAAGCAATTTGCACCGGAGATTGATTTATACAGCAAAGTTGAAACGCTCAGTGTTGGTAAGAAACAGATTATAGAAATCGCCAAGGCAGTTGCGCTGGAGACGGATCTGATTATTATGGATGAGCCTACAGCTGCGATTTCGGAGAAAGAGGCGGAACGTCTGTTAGACATTATCCGCACCTTAAAGAAGCACAATGTAACGGTTATTTATATTTCACACAGGCTGAATGAAATTATGGAATTAGGAGATAACGTCACTGTATTCCGGGACGGCAGGGTAATTGGTACAAAAGCGGTAGGAGACCTGGAGTCCCAGGCGGAGCTTATACGGATGATGATTGGCAAAGTAGTTGCCCAGGAATATATTCCGGGCAGTGTGGACAAAAGCAAGGTTGTTCTCTCGGCGAAAAATATTACAAATAAAAAACTGAAGGATATTAATTTTGAACTGTATAAGGGGGAGATTCTGGGATTCTATGGGCTGGTAGGTTCGGGTAAGACAGAGATCTGCAGGGCGGTTTATGGAGTGGATAAATGCAGCGGATCAGTGGAAATTAATGGTGAGGCAGTGAAGAAGCAGAATGTAGTCAGCAGAATCAGGAAAGGGCTTGCTCTGGTTCCGGAGGAGCGCAGGACGGAGGGACTGTTCACACAGTTATCCATTAAAGAAAATATTCCTTACATGAGCATACATAAAATATCCAGATATGGGATTGTACAGAAGCGAAAAGAACGTCTGATGGCAAAGGCATATATGGATAAAATGAGAATTGCTGCTACAGGTGAAGAACAAAATGTAGCAAGCCTTTCCGGTGGAAACCAGCAGAAAGTAGTGCTGTCAAAATGTATTGCATCCAATTGCTCGGTATTGATACTGGATGAGCCCACCCGCGGAGTTGATGTAGGGGCTAAGGAAGAAATCTATTCTCTTATCAGGAAAATAACAAAAGAGGAAGAAGTGTCTGTCATGGTTATGTCATCAGAGCTGCCTGAAATTCTGGGTATCTGTGACAGGATTATCCTGCTGTACGAAGGAGAAATTGCGGCGGAATTTCCCAACGGGCAGGAAACAGACAGCAGAAAAATTATGCATATTGTGACAGGGGGAAGCTCGAAATGAACAAAGGTGTAAATACAGCAGAAACGTTGGAACGTAAGATTTTTCCAGGCAAAAGGAAAATGTCCGCGGCGGGGAACCAGGGAATCATTATACTGGCAATATTAATTATTATTATGTTTGCACTCTCTATGATGTCTCCGGAATTTTTTACGTATACGAATCTTATGAATGTAACAAGACAGGTGGCGACAGTGGTGATTGCAGGAAGTGCGGTGACGCTGTTAATGATTGCCGGCTGTATGGATCTTTCCGTAGGCAGTATCATTGCCTTTTCCGGAGTAATGTGTGCAAAATCTGCAGTAGCAGGAGCACCCATGCCAGTGGCAATTCTGATTGGAATGCTTTTTGGGGCATTGATTGGATTAATTAACGCATTGATTGTGGTGAAGCTAAAGATTACACCGGTAATCGCTACTCTGGGAACAATGTATGCAGCAAGTGGGCTGGCATATATTCTCTGCGGCGGAGTTGCAATCACCTCTGGGATCCCATCCAGTTTTAAAGTGATCGGAACAGGTTATATAGGTCCGGTTCCGATACCTCTTTTGATCTGTGTGGCAGTAGTGGCTGTCTTTGTCTTTATCCAGAAGAAAACAGTACTTGGAAAATATGCAGTGGCAATAGGCGGTAATAAGATGGCGGCGCAGCTCTCCGGAATCAATGTGGGAGGATATACAGGAATCTGCTTTGTGCTTTCGGGATTGATGACAGGACTTGCGGCATGTCTGATGGCATCCAGACTGGGGGTTGGACAGCCAAATACGGGAAGTGGGTTTGAGTTTGACGTAATTGTAGCAGTTGTTCTTGGCGGAACCAGTCTTTCCGGTGGAAAAGGCTCTGTTCTTGGTATGGTAACCGGAGCATTTATTGTAGGCTTTCTTTCAAATGGATTAAATCTGATCGGGGTGCAGTCCTTTTGGCAAAGCGTATTTAAAGGAGCAGTATTAGTCGGCGCTGTTGTGCTGGATGGGGTTTTGAAGAACAGAATGAAATAGGGAGGACACAAGAATGACATCGAGAGAACGAATTTTAACAGCAATCAACCACAAAGAAGCAGACCGGGTACCAAGGGATCTTGGCTCCACGCCAAGCTCTAATATTTCGGCTATTGCTTATAATAATGTAAAAAAGGAACTGAAGTTAAAGGGAGGACATACCAGAATCTATGATGTTTGCCAGCAGGTAGTTATTCCCGAAGAAGAAATTCTGGAAAAGTTTAAAATTGATATTGTGGATATCGGCAGAGCATTTAATACGGAGGAGTCTGACTGGAGAGATATTGTACTTTCCAATGGAAGCACAGCTCAGTATCCGGTATGGTTTCATCCGGTTAAGCAGACGGACGGTCAGTATTTTGCATATTTAAAGGATGGCAGGCTGTCGGCCAGAATGCCGGTAGGAGCTACTTTTTTTGATCAGGTGCTGTTTCCATATGCAGATGGTTATCCGGATAATTTTGACAATCTTGCACAAGATCTTGCATCCGTACAGTGGAGTGCTTTTACCCATAGTCCCTGGGATCATGCAGGGGAGCCGGATTTTTGGACGAAAATGAGGGAAAAGGCAATGACATTAAGAGCAACTACAGACAAGGCAGTAATGCTTGTCATTGGCTGCAACCTATTTGAGTGGGGAACTTTTCTGAGAAGAATTGATAATTTTATGATGGATTTGTACCTGGAAGAAGACAGTGTATTCAAACTGGTGGATGCTTTACTGGAGATCCATATGGAAAATGTCAAAAAGGCATGCCAGTATTTGGGGGATGTAGTGGATGTCATTAGATTTGGAGATGATCTGGGAATGAATACCGGTCCGCTTATGAGTCCGGACTTGTATCGTAAGTATTTTAAAAAGGGACATAAACAGATGTTCCGTTATGTGAAGGAGCATTCGAATATGAAGACTTTCCTCCATTCCTGTGGATCGATTTACCGTATGCTTCCGGATCTGATAGATTCCGGTCTGGATATTATTAACCCGGTACAGACGAGTTGTTTTGAGATGGAACCGGGGCGTCTTAAGAATGAGTTTGGAAAGGATATTACTTTCTGGGGAGGTGGAGCAGATGTGGTGAGCCTGCTGAACAGGGGAACGCCTGAGCAGGTCAAAGAGGATGTAAAGCGAAGGCTGGACATTTTTATGAAAGACGGCGGATATGTATTTAACAGCATTCATAATCTGATGCCTGACCACAGAGCGGAAAATATTATTGCCATGTATGAGGCAGTTGACGAATTCGGGGGATATTGATATGGGTAAAAGAAAATTTATATATATCACACCTTTTATTGAGGAAGATTTTTTCACCGGGGTGAAGCTGGGAATTGCGGATGCGGCAGAAATGCTTCAGGTGGATGTATTATTTACAGGAACCCCGGATGCGGACTGCAAGGCTTTGTCAGGGCTGATAGACAAAGCGGCATGTGAAAAATATGATGGCATTGCAGTCAGCCTCGTAGATGAGGAGGCACTTACTCCGGCAGTGAACCGGGCGGCAGAAGCAGGGATTCCTATTGTGGCATTTAATATCGGAAGAACAAAGGAAGCCAAAGTATTATCCTCTGTCTGCCAGGATGCTTATAGAGCAGGATGTGAAGCCGGAAGGCGCCTTAAACCGGGGCTAAAAGAAGAAGGTAAGATCCTGTTTACCCTGCATGACGATGTGGAGGTGTTAAGACTGAGACTGGATGGGATGCAGAGTGTGATTGGTGAGTGCAGTATGACGGTAATGGTTTCCGGCAACACACCTGAGCTGGCAAAGGAAGCCATCATTGCAGAGCTGGAACGTGATCAGACTATTTGTGCCGTGATTGGGACCGGTCAGTCCGATACCCATGGTGCGGGATTAGCAGCAAAAGAGTTGAAAGGCAAAAGAGATTTCTATGTAGCGGGATTTGACGTATGCCCGGACATCCTGGATATGGTTAAGGATGAAACAATTGATTTTACCATAGACCAACAGCCATACGTACAGGGATTCTATCCGCTTGTACAACTCTTTCAGAATGCAGTGCATAAGATTATGCCGTCAGATATCAATGCAGGAAATGTGGTAATTGACAAAACCAGAATGATTAGTGGATAATGAATTCCAACAGGATGTGCTTCTGATAGACAGGCTGCGACAGCAGGCTGTCTATCAGAGCATATTTTCCTGATATTAAAAATACATAGTGATACTGCGGGGGAAGGCTATGAGAGGGAATTCTAATGATACGGAAAAAATTAGAGTAAAGAAATATTTTGCGGGCCATTTTCTGAATAAAGTATTTTTGGTATACCTTATGATCACTATATTTTCAAGCATTGCGCTGCTGTATATATTATCGGAAAATCTGCAGACCCTCAAGTATAATGAAACATTAAAGATGAGTAATCAGATTCTGACAACAGTGAGCAGCTTTATGCGGAACAAATTTGATGCAGAAAAATCTATATTTCAAAGGTTTATCGGAACTACGGAAAAGTGGGATGAAGTAACGAAAGCGCTTATGAGAGATGCAGAAGCGGAGAATATTGACGGCCAGGAGGAGGTGAGGCAGGATTTTTCCAAGATAGCCTATTCCATTGACGGGCAGTTTTCCGGCATTTATGCTTATAGCAATGAGAATGGAAAGATTTTACAGCTGGGAAACAATATGAATTCCAGCGACTATTATTATTTTGAAACTCTGACAGACAGCATACAGGAAAATAAAATACCCTGTCGGCTGGTTACCAGCAGAGGGAACCATTTAAACAATATGTTTTCGGTTTTTCTGATTGATGTAATCAATCATCCAAAAGACTATACGAAAGACATCGGGCTCATCGGGATTTCTTTCAATGCCAGAAACATCCGGCAATCCTGCCAGGAATTTGATCCGTATATGAAAGGGCAGATTTACATACTGGACGGGAACGGAAAAATTGTCTATGATTCAAAAGCAGAATATCTGGAAGAAAAGATACCGTTTGAGAGGCTGGAGAATAAGAACACAAAATTTATGTTGGGAGACCGCATATACAATTCTATCTATAATGAACATCATGAATATTATGTGGTGAATCTGATACCAATGGAAGAAATCAGACAGGATGTGGCCATATTACAGGAGAGTATTTTTCGTATTATGATTATTGTGATTCTGCTGTCACTGGTATTGACTTTTTTTAGTACACGATATTTTTCTGCCCGGTTACGTACCATTAAACTTACCATAGACCAGGTAAAGAATGGAAAATTAAGCGGATTTCATGAGGAAAAGCAGGTTAGGGATGAAGTAGGATATATTTATCGGGAACTAATTGATATGTGTGCCACACTGGAGGAATATATCAATAAAGAATATGTATATCAGCTGAGACAGAAGGAAATGGAGCTTTATGCCTTACAGGCTCAGATAAATCCCCATTTTCTTTATAATACCCTGGAATCGATCCGTATGAACTTGTATGTTAAGGGGGAGAAAGAAGCCAGCAAAATGATTTATATTTTATCGGAAATGTTCCGGAATATAATGAAAAAAGGTGCGGTGGTATCCGTCCGGGAGGAGATAGACTATGTGAATTCCTATCTGGAACTTTACCGGTTTCGTTATGGAATCAGGATGAAATATGAAGTGGAGGCAGAAGACGTAGCATGCAGTTACGCTACGATTAAGCATATCCTGCAGCCCATTATCGAAAATGCACTGATCCATGGCATTCAGGACAGCGGAACTGCAAGTGAACCGGCGAGTATTCTGATAAAGGCCTGTCAGGAGGGTGAAGATATTATATTTACAGTTGAAGACGATGGGTGCGGGATTACGGAAGCCCGTTTAACAGAGATTCGCAGTAAACTTGCCGGAGATGATATGTTTCAGGAATCCGTAGGAATTTATAATGTAAATAACCGGCTTCGAATTGTCTATGGTGAGAATTACCGTCTGCAGATTGAGAGCCGGGAAGGTGCGGGAACGAGAGTAACTGTTAGAATCATAGCGATGCGGAAAAAGGAGTTGGAAGATTATGTACGAGGTCTTAATTGTTGATGATGAGCCCATGATCTGCGCAGGTCTGGAAATGATGGTAGATTGGGAAAAATATCATTTTGCGGGAATAAGAAAGGCTTATAATGGAGCAGAAGCATGTGAGGAAATTGAGAAAAAGGTACCGGATCTGCTGATAACGGATATCAGGATGCCCAAGATGGACGGGATAGAACTGCTTAAAAGTATACGGGAGAGGGAACTGGATATCCGTATTATAGTGTTGAGCGGATATGATGATTTTGAATATGTGCGTGCTATGGCTGTGTTGGGGATTGAGAATTATCTGTTAAAACCCGTTAACGAGGAAGAGATTAATCTCAATGTTTCAAATGTGAGCCATAAGATACAAAAGGAAAAAGAAATGAAGCTGCGTTCCCAGATGGATATCAGCATTATTAAAGAGAATATTATTAATCGGTGGCTCTATGGGGCGATTGGTGAAAAAGAGCTGCAAGAGAGGGCTGATTTTCTGGAATTGAATCTGGAGGCAGAGAGGTATCAGCCGTTTCTGCTGCGAAAACTTGGGGAGGAAATACAGGACAGCCAGGTGAAAAATGATATTTACGGTATCTGCGCCAGTGTTTTGCGGGAATGGCAGGAATGCTATTATTGCCAGAATCATGCGGGGGATACTATCGTAATATGGAGTTTTGCGGGAGGAACGGGAACGGATACCGTGATTGATGAATGTCTGAATAAAGTAGAACGGGAAACGGGAATCAAACTGTATGCCATTGTGGGAAACGAAGTAAAGAGCTGTTTTCGTGTAGGGAACAGTTTTCGGGAAGCTGAAAAAAATGGCATTTACAGAAATGAGTCAGGAGCAGATAGATGGATTGCTGGAAGCGACCTGGAAAGAAATCTTGCTCCTTTTACTATACGAATGGCAAAATATGCTCTGGAACATTACCACGAAGAGCTGTCACTGAAAATACTTGCGAAACATTTTAAAGTCAATGCAGCTTATATAGGGCAGAATTTTCGAAAAGATACAGGAAAGTCTTTTTCTGACTATGTAAGGGAGATCAGAATTAAAAAGGCGAAAGAAATGCTTTTGGGCCATGATAATACGGCAAAAGAGATCGGGGTAAAAGTAGGGTTTCTAAATGATGCTTATTTTTCAGCTACTTTTAAGAAAGAAACCGGATTGACCCCTGCAGAGTACAGAAAGGAATTTTTAAAATGATGCCGGGATGGGGAAAAAAAGCAGCTGTAGTGCTGGCTGTAATGGGAAGTTTTTGCACGGCAGGATGTACGTTAAAAGCGCATTTGCCAGATGTTCAGAATTTTCAGCATAAAGCACAGACGGGGGAGGAAGAGAATGTCATTACTTTGACAATGTTCATACAAAACCAGTCTAAATATACAGGGCTGCAGGAAGATCCTGTAGCGAAGTATATTGAGGAGAAGTTTGGTATCCGCCTGGAACTGACGGTAGATGCCAGCCTGGGGAATACATCAGCGCATACGGGAACCTTTTACGATCTGCTGCAGACGAAGCTAATGAGCAATGATCTGGATGACATCATGTATTTTGGATCTCCCGCTGAAAATCATGAAGTCTGGGATAATCTAAAAAAAGCAGCAAAAGGGGGATTGATTCTGCCTCTGGACGAACTGGCAAACGAATATGCTCCGGGCATTTCAGGGGATCCAAGACTTGCTGTCCGCAACGAATACAGGCGAAAAGCAGTATATGAAGACGGCGACTACTATAGTCTGGGAGGACAGGGCGGAGTTTGTGCGGATCAGCTTCCGGGAGCGGCAGCCTGGGTGCGGTGGGACATCTATTCAGAACTGGGGTATCCGGCTGCTGCGACGGATGATGAATTTTTAGAACTGCTGGAGGAGATGCAGAAATATTATGTGAGTACACCCTCAGGAGAAAAGGTATATGGGTTTGGTGGGGCATTTGGCGAAGAGGGTTTGGGTGATTCTTTTATACTCCGGGACTATCCATTAACAAAGGGATATGAGGCGGTAGGAGGAAATTATGCAGTATATCTGAATCACGCGGAAAAGACAATAGAAGATCCGCTGACAGATGCAGACAGCTTTTTCTGGAATGGGGTAAGGTTTTATTACAAAGCAAATCAAATGGGGCTCCTGGACCCGGATGCAGCAGATATGAAGATTTCGGAATATAAGAAAAAAATAAACCAGGGTGTCTATCTGGCATCTTTAAATGGATGGCAGGTGATGGAGAAAGAGTCCATTCTTGCCGGGAAGGGAATGAAGGATGCCGGCTACATGCCGATAAAGCCTTTTGAGGATGTGAAGACAGTGCCTGTTTATTGGGAACGTGTCCTGGGTCTCAATGAATTTGCGATTTCCGGCAAATGCAAGCACCCGGAAAAAGCAATGGAATTTTTGGACTGGTGTTTTTCAGAAGAAGGCTCCCGTGTTATTACCCAGGGAGCAAGGAATCTGGCTTGGGAGGAGCAAGAAGGGGAAGAGGTGCTTACAAAGCAGTACGAAAGAGATGATTCACTGGGAATTACAGATATGGCGGAGGTATACGGAACGGGCAAATATACCGGGTTAAATGGATATTCCGGCAGAGATCTGGATAAAAAAGGTTCTTATATACAACCGGAGTATAATACAGATCCCAGCGGTTATTCTGCAGTAGAAAAAGATGCCCTTTCTTTTTATGGTACGAAAAGTTTTTATGAGTATTTTAGCAATTATACAAATGGAAAAGGAGAACGGCTGCCTAATATCATATGGTCATCCTATCTGACAGAAATAGGAAATCCACCGGAGGAAATTATAAAAAAATCTGACCGCATCAATGCTTATATGAATGAAGCGGTATTTCGCTGTATCTATGCTGCAGATGACCTGGAATTTGAAGAGTTAAAGAGGGAGACCATGAAAGCGGTAAAAGAGCTGGATGCCAACGGGGTTACGCTTTGGTACAGCAGCCGCTTTCAGGAAGTGAGAGAGGGTATAGACGGTTTAATGGACGAAGCACTTGAAGCATATAGAAAATAACATAATTATTTATCCTTTAAATAATTCGTTGGTGTAACTCCATAATATTTTTTAAATACAGTATTAAAATGCTTTACCGATACAAAACCAGTCTGCTCCGCTATGGAATAAATTCGAATATCCGGATTTTGGCGTAATAGCCTCACAGCCTGTTCCATTCTGATTCTCAAAATAAATTTGGAGTAGGGTTCCTTCAGTTTTTTATGAAACAGATCGCTTAAGTAACTGTTGGTTACCCTGCAGTGGTCTGCAACATCAGATAATGAAATATTCTCCTGGTAATGGGATAGAATAAATTCTTTTGCAGCTGTAACGATTTGCATGGATTCCGGCAGAGCAGGTTTGGATTCCAGCCCAATCAGGGTGCTGATTGCATTGCTGATAATCTGAGTGGCAGTGGATTCTTCGGGCAGACCGGCAGGAAGCTGGGTATTTACCTGTCTGGTCAGCTCATCATATGCTTTGCGTATATAGGGCAGATTAATATTGGATCTTTCGCTGATATATTGAATCAGATAGGAACCATACCGAAGTACCGAGGAAAAACTTTTTGTTTCCAGAAAAAGGGTACAGAAAATTTTTACGTCAATGTACAGTTTATCTATGGATTGTATCAGGTAATCGGTGAAAATGTTCTCGCTGATCCTGTGTATTTTTTCCTTGAAAGCGGCATGCTGTTCTATGAGCCCCGCTATAAGCGGATAGTTTTTATCAATCAGCGTAATGGGCAGCATATCGTAAATACTTTGCATGGAAAGAGGCAGATCCATAATATCGGTTACCGTTTTTCCGCAGATGCCGGTTAACCTGGGCAATTTTTGTTCTTGGGATTTTTTTTCTATTTGTAAGTACAGCCTGCTCATGTTTTGTATAAGCTTTGTTTCGGTGTCTTCACTGATTAGTATGAAAGTGGAGCCATTTGCATTGTAAAGAGTCATATATCCATATTCCTCACAAATGTCCTGAACAATTTGATTAAGTTTTAAATGATCTGTCGTAACATCAATTGCAGTATTGTTTTTCAGTATAAGATCCAGTTCATCGATCGTACATTTTAAGATGCATCCGTATGCGGACATCAATGACAAGTCCGAGTCCTCCAGCTTTTTGAAAAGTTCATATGTCATTTTTGTATTTTCCTCAATGATGGATAATAACAGCTGTTTTTTCATCTCTGCATCGGAGGACAGATTTCCCTGGTCCAGGAATTGGGAGAGATTCTGTCCTTTCAGACGTTCTGCAATAGTCTCCAGAAGGTCTGTCAGTGTCTGATCCACTAATGGTTTTAATAAATAATCGGTAACTTGATATTTGATTGCTTTTCTGGCATATTCAAAATCATTGTAACCGGAGATAATAATGACTGCTATAGACGGAAAATTTTCATGGATATATTTTGCCAGACTTAGTCCGTCTACTTCCGGCATCTGTATATCAGTAATAACTAAATCATAGTGCTGCTTCTTCAGCAGTTCCATAGCCTCCAGCCCATCTTTTGCAATTCCGCTGACCCGGAATTTGTTTGTAAATGCAGGAATGCAGCTGGCGAGATATGTACGCATAAGCGTTTCATCATCAACTACTAATACATGATACATTGTTATTATCCTCCTTCCTTTTCTGCATATCTCTTTCTGGGAGATATAGGGTAACGGTGGTTCCTTTCCCGTAAGAAGAGATCAGTTCCAGTTCTGCTTTTTCTCCAAATTTTAAATAAAGTCGTTTCCAGATATTTATCAAACCAATGTTTCCCAGAAGTTCGGTGGTATCTTCCTGATGATGCAGTTTAATATCCTGAATATGTTTTTTTACGTTCTCCAGAGTTTCCGGCTCCATACCCAATCCATTATCAGAGATTCGGATCTGGTATCCATGGGCAGTCAGCTTGGAAGAAATCAGAATGCGGGTTGCCCCTCTTTTGGGTTCACAACCGTATTTTACCGCATTTTCGATCAAAGGCTGTATGGAAAGAGATGGAATTTGGCAGGAATACAATTCTTCTTCGATATCTATATGGTAAGTCAGTTTGTCCTCATATCGCAGCTGCATGATGGATAAATAGGATTGACAGATCTGTATCTCTTTTTCAATGGAAATTTCCTTGTCAATGTTCATTATTCCGCCCAGATAATAAGAAAAGGATTCAATAGCATGTACGGCTTTGGAATTTTCCCTGCATTTTATCAGAAGACTGATGGTATTTAAGGTGTTGTACATAAAATGAGGTTTTATCTGGCTGCACAAGGCATTGTACTGTGACTCTTTATATAGATATTTAGTTTCGTAAACTTCCTTGACGAGCTGAGTATTTCGGGTCAGAAATTGCTGAAGATTCTGAACCATTTTGTTAAAAGAAGCGGCAAGATAACCAATTTCATCCTGATTTTTTACAGCTACCTGAATCTCCAGATTTCCATTTTCCACTTCCTTCATAAGACCAATGATTTCAAACAGTGGGGTTAGAAATTGTTTAATAAAAAGTGCAAAAAATGCAATGGTAAGCAAAATACAGGAAAAAGCCAGAAGGATTGTTTTCTCCAGATTATCTTTTATGGGCTGCATTAATTCGCGGTAAGAATTTAAAGCAATTATTTTTAAACCGGAAGAAAATATAGAATAGCTGTTAACCAGGTACTTGTTTCCAAGTAAATCCACCAGAAAACGATCATTCGGATTGGTATCCGGGTTAATATGTTCTGCCAGTGAAGGTTCCGTAAGTTCAGAAGTCTGGTAGATAATCTGATTATCATCATTCAAAATAAAAAGGGCGCCGTCATTTTTTAATTCCACACGGTCACATATTTTCTTGATTCCGGTATAGTCAGCATCAACTTTCATGACACCCAGAATTTTTTTATTATCCTGTTTGCTTCGGATCTGTCTGACGATGGAGAAGATCGGAGTTTTCTTATTTCCAAATGCCTTTTCTAAATGAGGCGGTATATAAATCGGTTTGGTAGTTGACAATGCTTCCCGGTACCAGGAGCTTTCCGGGTAGGAATCATAATCTGACATTTCATAAGGGGTTCTGGTATATGCATAAATATGATCTTCATTCATCATATAAACCCGCAGTATTTCATCCCTTGGCAGTGTCATTACGGATGACAGAAAGTTCTCAATTTTCCGTTTGGAATTCAATTGTTCCTGCGGCGTACCAGAAGCTTTTTCAAGATTTTCAAGTATAGTGTCATTATAGTAAGGGGCTAAAGTCAGCCGGTTTAATTCATCAAGGTAAGTGTTTATATTTGAGCCGGCCTGTTCAATGATCTGCTGAGTCTGATTAATTGTCTGTTTTGTCAGCTGCCTGGAATACCAACGGTAATTCAGAAAGGAAACAACCAGTACAATGAAAACGGTGAATAGGCAGATCATAAAAATAAGTTTTGTACGAAACGTTGGATGTCTGAAATGTTTCATAATAATTCCCTTTCCCTTTCATTTGCAGTTCTTTTATTATATTATTATACAGTCTGAATAAAATGGCAAGCGCCGGTTCACAAATATAAAAAACTGAAACCATGATCTAAAATATATGGTATTTAATACTGAAAAAAGGAATGTTAAGATGAAATCATCAAATAAACATTTTCAGGTACGGATATGTTACCTGACATATGAAGGAGGAACGTAAAATGAAAAAGAACAAAATTACAGCATTGGCTCTTGTATCTGTGATGGCATGCAGCAGCCTCGCCGGCTGTGGGAATACCGGTGAAGCACCTGAATCCGCCACTTCTAAAAATGCTGAAAAAGTGAACATTAAACTCTTTACCGGAAAAATTGAAACCATTGATGTGATGAATGAAATTATTGATGATTTCAATAAATCACAGGACAGAATTACTGTGGAACAGGAGTATCAGAAGGATGCAAGTAATATAATTAAGATTAAATTTGCATCCAATGAAGTACCGGATATCATGACAACATATGAACAGGGATTTGTGGATGAAGGCAAGTATATGGACTTGTCTGACCAGAATGAATGGTGGGACAGAATGTCGCCGGAAATGAAAGAGGCTTGTACCGATGTCAACCAGGAAAAGGCATTTCGTGTATGTACTAATATGACCATGGCAGGATTCTTCTATAACAAAAGTATTTTTAACGATCTGGGTATGAAAGAATTTCCCGCGAAATGGGATGATTTCGAAAAAGCCTTAGAGAAAATCAAAACGGAAAAACCGGATGTAGTTCCATGGTTCATTTTCGGAAGTGAAGCCTGGCATCTGGGACATTTGATAGAATTTATCCCACACGGTTATATCAAATCTACGCTGGGGACACTGGATGCAAAAAAAGCAATGCTTAAAAATGACCAGAGCAAACTGCGGTTTGCAGACAGTAATGGAGCAATGGCTGTTTTTGCAGATAAGATGAAGAATCTACAGGATAAAGAGCTGATCAACAAGGATGTTCTGACGGCAACCAATGATAACTGTGTACAGGATTTTGTCAGTGGAAAGACTGCGATGTTCAGCAATGGTATGTGGGCAATCTCCAGTATACTGGATGCCAATCCGGACATGGAGAACCAGATGGGGTTTGCACCTTATCCGGCTTATATGCCAGACTCCAGCCCGGTTGTATTAAGCGCAGAAGATTCGGGTTATTCTATTTCTGCAACAACAGAACATAAGGAGGAATGTATCGAATTTTTAAATTTCCTGTTTCAGCCGGAAAACCAGAAGAAATATTGTGAAGCGGCAAAAGCTCCCAGTGCATTTCAGGATGTAACTGCTGAATGGGCACCGAAAACAATCGCAGATGAGGTAACCGCGGCATTAAAAAATGCAGTGAATATCGGTTATACCAATGAAAAACCCGCAGGATTTTCTGGTGACGACGCAGGCAGGCTGCTGCAAAATCTTTTTGCGGGCCAGTATACACCGGACGAATTTGCCAAAGCTTATGCACAGGCATGGAACGATGGTTTTGATAAAAAATCAGAATAATTTCAGTTATACTGTGCGCAGACATTTTTCAGATATACTCCGGGAAAGAGAGGGGTCAGAATGAGACGGTACAAAATAGGATTACACCAGTTTATGGCAATCCCGGCATTTACATTATTTTTTGTGTTTTTTATCTATCCGCTGATCAAAGGAATCGGAATGAGTTTTACCGACTGGGATGGCATAGGGAAAGCAAATTTCATAGGATTTCAGAATTTTATAGATTTTTTCAGGGATGAAAGGGCACTATCCGATATAAAGACGACGGTTTTATTTGCATTGGGAAGCGCTCCGCTGCTGAATATCATTGGTCTGTTATATGCTCTTTTATTGAATTCGTCCTTTAAGGGGAAATCTGCAGCCAGAATGTGCATTTATATGCCGGCAATTATCAGTCCTTTAATCATGGGTTACATATGGTATCTTCTGCTTCAGCCCGGACGGGGTTTTCTCTTTCACCTGGCGGATCATGCAGGCCATCCGGAATGGTTTGGAAACTGGATGGGAGGATATGGGACCACACTTTTGGTTCTTATCCTTGTAAATGTATGGCAGTATGCCGGGATGACTATGGTTATCTATCTCGCAGGGCTCCAGGGGATTTCAAAGGAATTGTATGAGGCTGCAGAAATTGATGGAGCAGGTAAAATGAAATGTTTCCGTTATATTACCTTACCGCTGCTGGGACCATCAGTAAGAATCAATGTGATTACCAATATTATAGGTTCTCTTTCTGTATTTGATATTGTAATGTCACTGACCGGAGGAGGACCGGGGTATCAGACGGAGACACTGAGCATTTATATTATGAGAATGTGTTATGGAAGTAAGACCGGTTATTCTACCGCTGTTGCAATGATTATGTTTGTAATTGTACTGATTCCGGTTGCTGTATCTTTGCGTCTCATGAAAGAAAAAGAATAGGGGGAATTCGATGTGAAAAAATTATCTTTGTGTGTTCGGTATCTGGCAATTGCCCTGATCAGCCTTCTATGCCTGACACCCTTTGCCATACTGCTGATCCTTTCGCTGAATACGCCCCAGCGTAATTTTTATGACGGCAATATGTTTCTTCCGGATTTTTATTTCCTGAATTTTATAGAAGGATGGAAACAGTCTCATATAGGAAGGGCCATGATTAATTCTGGAATAATCACGCTGCTTGCAATCTTATTGATCGTCATACTGGCAACTATGGCGGGATATGCTATCGCGCGGTTTTCCAATAAACTGAATAAATCTATATTTGCGATACTGCTTTGCTGTATGATGGTACCGGGGATTATTAATACAGTTCCGCTGTATAGCCTAATGATTCGCATTAAGGCGGTGAATACCTTGTGGGGAATGGCATGTGTATGTGCCACCCTGGCAATTCCCCAGGCGGTATTTGTATTCACTGGTTTTATCAAAGCACTGCCGGGAGAAATCGAGGAGGCAGCCATAATAGATGGATGCAGCTATTTCCAGGTGTTCTGGAAAATTATATTTCCGCTGCTGAAACCCTCCATATCTGCTGTGATTATATTAAATGGATTCGGGATATGGAATAATTATGCCCAGTCTGTTTTCTTCCTGCAGGACAGCACAAAACATAATGTTCCCCAGGCGCTGTCTGTCTATTTCCAGCAGTTCGCAGGGGCAAAATGGAATCTTCTGGCAGCAACTGCAGTTATAGCAATTATACCGGTTGTTATTGTGTTTTTAGCTTTTCAGAAGAATCTGATGCAGGGGCTGACTGACGGTGCATTGAAAGGATAGATAGATCAGATTAGTGGAAAGGATCAGGTATATCGACAGGATAGAAGTAGACAGGAGGAAAAAATGATGGATTTATATCCGCTAAAGGCGCAGTATCTAAGGAATGAAGAAATTACTTTACGTCTTGAATTGCAGGAGGAAAAATTTAATAATGCCGTGATTCAGATTTATATGCTGGAGAAAGAGGCATTAGTAAAAGAAATACGAACCCTGTCGGAAGTCACCGACATCCGTATAGGGGGTTTTGATGAACCATTTGCCGGATATGGCGTGGAGGCTTTGCTCTATGGAGAACATGGAACGGAAATTCTGGAGACAGCATTTGATGTTGCAGATAATCCCAAACGTTCCCTGCGCTATGGCTTTGTCAGTGATTTTGAGGAAAAAGACACAGATAATGGAGCGATAGAGCAGTTAAGAAAATACCATATAAATATGGTGCAGTTCTATGATTGGTCTTACCGGCATGACACCCTGGTTCCGCCTCATGACGTTTATCAGGAAATGATGGGAAAACAGATTGATTTCAGGACGGTCAAAACTAAAATAAAAACAGCCTCCGGGTATGGCATGAAGTCTATGGCATACGGGGCAGTCTATGCCGCTTCCGGGGACTTTTATAATAGCCATAAAAATTGGGCTTTTTATAACGGAAACCAGGAAGTATTCCGTTTTATAGATGTTTTTTATATTATGAATATAGAAAAGGGGGCGCCCTGGAGAACCCATTTAATCGAACAATATAGGGATGCAATTGTAAGAGCGGGATTTTCAGGAATCCACATGGACACTTACGGGTTTCCAAAAACTGCATTTTCCCATTTACAGGAACGGCCGAAACTTGTGAAACTGGATCAGGAATTTGGCGGACTGATCGATGAGACACGGGAGGAACTGCAGAAAGCGGTGGATGAGCCTTGTCTTGTTTTCAACAACGTGGGAAACTGGCCGGTTGCTGAAACAGCAAAAAGTACAGTGGATGCAGTATATATTGAAGTATGGTCCCCCTATGACCGCTATTACCATATCAAGCAGCTGATACAGGAAGCAAAGAAGTTGTCCGGGAACAAGAAACCGGTGATTCTGGCTGCCTACCTGGCACCATTCCGTACGGAAGATTCCTTTTCGGCGGCTAATGCAGCATATATTCTCACAGCAGCCATTGTTTCAAATGGTGGATATCATCTGTTGATAGGAGAGAATAATGCAGTACTGACACAGGGATATTATGGTGATTATAGTATTATGTCAGATGAGACAGCGGCAGTTATGCGTAAATATTATGACTTTATGATACGCTATCTAAATCTATTTTATGACAGTACGTTACAGGATGTATCCATGACCCATATTGGATGGGATAATTATGAATATCAGTGTGGATTTGAAAACTGGAGTGTAAACGGAGAAGCGGGTAAAGTCTGGATTACGATCCGGGAAAATGAAAGATTCAAATGTCTCTATTTAATAAATTTATGTGGCTGCAGCGAAGATAGCTGGAATAAAGGGAAAGCAGTACCTTTCAAACAGAAGAATCTTACTTTTACTGTGAATGTGGATGGTGATATCCAGGGAGTCTACTGCGCAAGCCCAGACAGAGATACTTGTAAAAGTAAATCATTAGAATATGCTTACATTGATAATGAGAAAGGGAAATTTATTAACTTTTCAGTAGAGGAACTTTCCGTATGGACGGTTCTATTTATTAGACTTTAATGTGATAAAAGAAACATCTGGAAAAGCGAAGCGTTAAAAAACCGGGATGAAACAGCCAGGGAATGTGCTGTTTTCCCGGTAGTTTTGTGCACCCGTTTTAGAATATCATACTTTATCATAGACGCCTTTTAATGTGTACTGATCTAAAATATGTCCGTCCATCGCCCGGTATAATTCGTTCAGGAGAAATCCGGTATTTAAATGCAGCAGCGTATCAAGTGCAAAAACGTGAAGTTCATAAATGTGTGCCTGATCAGGAGGAGTCATACCGCTGTAATAGCAGGAGAGTTCCTTTGACTGGTTATTTCCCTGCATGCTGGTCCAGCTGTTGACACCCTGGGTAAAGTCGGTTGCTGTCTGGCTTTCATTTGCATTTATTACATTGCGTGTAATATCAGCCGCCAGCCAATGCACCCAGACGAAGCCCCCGGTGACAGGATAGGCATCTTTGTCTTCCAGAACAAGAGCAAATGATGCAGTCCCCTCCGGTGCATTTTCAATCCTGAATGGCAGGGAATAGGTGGGAATGCCATTTTCATTAAATTGGCTTCCTCGGCCGCCATAAGGATCTTGTATGATTCCATTTATAATTCCATCACTTGTTACTACCATATTGTTACCTCCTTGCTGTATTGGTTAATGCCATTATAGCAGTGGGAGGATAGAGCGTAAATTACCCACTTTTTTGTGGGTATTATTCCGTGGTAATGCCTTTTTCTGTTAACATATCATCCTTACCATTCTTCTTTAGATAGTCAATTCCAATATGCTGCAGGATTTTTAATGCCTCTAAAATCTGAAGCCCCATGTCGTCAGTAAGGGAATATTCAACATGAAGAGGATATCCCTCATAAGATTTCTTTTCTACCAATCCATATGTGATCAGCTCTTTCAGCTGTTCTAAAAGCATTTTCTGCGTAATACCGTCGATATCCTTTTCCAGTTTGGCTAATGAAGTGCCTCCCAGGCGCAGCCGCCATAAAATAATCGTTTTCCACTTTCCCTTTATCATGTCATGTACCAGTTCTAAAGGGCAGGTATATTCATCACGAATTTTCATAAATATGTCCTCCGTCAATAATTGTTTGCCAGCATTTATACCGCAAAGTGGGGCGTGCAGATGGATGAAATGAATTTAAAACACACTTTGGCATAAATGATTCTCTGCAATAAATGATTGCTGCATTATTTCCACTACAGTAACATGAAAAGGATGGGGTTTCAACTGAAAATGATCAATTTGTTTTAAATTAATCCTCTTTCAGTAAATACCTTTTTGGCAGCCTGAATGGCATTTAATACTTTGGCAAATCCGGTATAGGGAATACATTGTAAAAAGGTTTCTGTTATTTTTTTCCGGAGTGATGCCTACAATGTATCTTCCCAAATCGGGTGATATGGAACTTAGAGACTGAATCACTGCTTCGCCGCCAATGCCGTCAATTCTTTTCAAATTTTCCATACCTGTTTCAAATCTAGTTTTCTCCATTTTCTTTTTCCTCCAAATCATTTATAATCATAAGGATATGATTTAGACTATACTCTAAGTCAAGCACTTTTTTGCTGAGAAAACCATCTTTCTGTACACTACCTACATCTACAAAGCGTCTTAATCAGCTAAACCCAGAGATACCTGATAATGTAAATAAGAGGAAAGCAGGAAAATATATGACTATCGGAAAATTTTCAAAGATCACAGCAATCAGTACCTATACACTACGTTACTATGAGAAGAAAGGTTTAATCCATGTGAATCGGGATTCTGCCGGACGGCGGGATTACTGTGAAAGTGATGTGGAATGGGTGAAATTCATACAGCGGTTGAAAGAGACGGGAATGCTTTTAAGAGATATCAGGCATTATTCCGAATTAAGGTATGAGGGAGATGCAACTATGGGCGAAAGAATGGAACTGTTGGTCCTTCATCGGAAATCTGTGGTGGAGGAAAAGAAGAGGTGGGATGAATACCTGAAAAACCTGGATGGAAAGATTGCATTTTACCGGGATAACATTCAGTGATACCAAAATAGCATAAAAAACATATAAAACCATATAAAACCATATAAAAAAACATGAAAAATACGGAGGAAATAATGGAACGCTACTATTATAATCATATGAACAAAATACAACAGAAGGTGTACCAGGCAATGAAAGCAGGTCTTTTGACAATGGACTCCGCATTCCTTGTTCCGAGGCTTGAGGTACGGGAATTGGGAGAGATTTTTTTCAAACTGAGGCTGGATTTTCCTGAAATATTCTATGCGGTGGGGCTCCAATACCGTTTATATCAGGGCTCCACTAATGTGGAGGTTATCCCGGAATATTTGTTTGAGAAAGGAAAAATGAAAGAACATCAAAAGGCAATGAATGCCAGAATCACAAAGCTGGTTCGCCCTGCACAGTCCCTGCCGGACTTGGAAAAGGAGCTGTACATTCATGACTTCATCTGTAACAATGTCCGCTATGACAAACTGAAAAAACCGTATTCCCATGAGATCATCGGTCCGCTCGGCCAGGGGGTAGGGGTGTGCGAGGGCATTGCCAAAACGGTAAAAATTCTCTGTGATGCTCTGGGAATCTGGTGTATCATTGCAATCTCAGAAGCCAATCCGGACAAAAAAATCAAGTACCGGCATGCCTGGAATATTATCAGAATGGACGGTAAGTATTATCAGCTGGATGTAACCTTTGACAACACCCTTGGACACGAAGGGATCATCAGATATGACTATTTTAATCTGGAGGATAAGCAATTTTTCCGGGATCATGAGCCGGTTATTTATGAGGCACCTGTCTGTAATGATGGGAACCATTTTTATTACCGGGAAAAAAAGCTGTCTTTTACAAAGACGGAGGATGTGGCTAAGAGGACGCTGCAAGCTATTCGAAAGGGGAGGCCATTGATTTTCCATTGGAGGGGCGGCTACCTGACCAGGGAGGTTTTGAATGAACTGCTGTTATTGCTGGAACAGACGGCGCGGCAGAAAGGCAAACATGCCAGGACGAGCCTGAACTGGCCCCAGGCGGTTTTTTACATAACTTTTACCGATGAATCTATGGTAGAAGAGGTTATAGTAGAAGCTGCCAATGAAGGCGAGTTATGAAATGTCGTGAAGCTCAGATTACCATTTGTCATCCCAAAATGACCAGTTGTCGCAGCAGCATTGACTTTACCATTTTGAAATGGGATAATCCGTTTATCCACAAGGCATGGAGCGTTAAAGCATAGATCAATAAGCTTTGAGCAATGCATCCGTAAGCATTTAGGAATTTAGGAAGGGAACCATGAAAATACAACTTTTGATTGATAAGAAATATAAGCAGCCGGAAATTCATATATGCAGTGATGAAAAGAACCATATTACAGACAGCCTTGTTCAGATTATCGGGCAGGCAGTCAATTTGACATTGACCGGATATCAACAGAATAGCGCTGAAATTCTACCATGTGAATCTCTCATCCGCATTTATTCACAGAGTAAGAAAGTTTTTGCAGTTTCGGATACCGGCACCTATCAGCTGCGAGAGAGGCTGTACGAACTGGAGAAAATCCTGGATGACAGCCACTTTGTTAGAATATCGAATTCCGAAATTATTAATATCAGGAAAATACGGCGGCTGGATACAGATATCGTAGGAACCATACGGATTTATTTTAAAAATGATACAGAAACATATGCATCCAGAAGATACGTTTCCAGAATCAAACATGCTTTGGGAATATGAGGTGAATTGTATGATAAAACGGGTTATTTATAAAGGACTGAGCAGCTTCTCCTATGGTGTAACCATTAATCTTATTTTTGGGGTTATACTGATTTTTACAATCGGAGAGGGTAAAACCGCTCCGGTGGTTCCGGAATTTGCAGCACATTTTCCATCCGATCTGATAGCTTTTGCCGTACAATGCCTTTTGATCGGCATCACTGCAATGTCATTTGCTATGGGGACGGAGATAATGGAAATAAAAAGCTGGAGTCTGGTAAAGCAGAGCATTGTATATTTTATAGTCACAGCCGCTGTCTGGGTGCCGGTAAGTATGTTCTGCTGGGGCTTTGGAAAATATTTGCAGTCAACAGTCACTGTTGTATGCAGCTATGTAACCGGATATGTCATAAGCTGGTATGTCCAGTACAGAATCTGCCGCCAGGATATAGATGCTATTAACCGGAAGCTGGAAGAAATGAATCAATCATAAAAGGAGATGGGTAGGATGAAGGACAAAGCAATTGTAATAAAAAATCTGAGAAAAGAGTTTGGTTTAAAAGCTGCCGTCAAAGATATTTCCCTGGAAGTGGAAGAAGGAACGATTATTTCCCTGCTTGGCGTCAATGGCGCAGGAAAAACAACCACAATCAGAATGCTGAGCGGACTTTCCAAACCAACAGGCGGAGATGCTTTTATTTTCGGTAAAAGCATTCGCAGTGAAATGCAGGAAATCAAAAATATCAGTAACCTGTCTACGCAGGAAACGGCAGTGGCACCAAATCTGACGGTTCTGGAAAACCTGGAGTTTATGGCGGAACTCTATGGACTGCCTTCAAATGAGGTAAAAGAACAGGTGGATAAAATCATACAGATGTTTTCCTTTGAGGAAGTAAAGAAGCAGAAAGCGAAGACCCTTTCCGGTGGTTGGCAGCGGAAGGTCAGTATCGGCATGGCATTGATAACCGGTCCCAAAATTCTCTATCTGGATGAACCGACACTTGGGCTGGATGTACTTGCGAGACGAGAGCTGTGGAAAGATATTGAAGCATTGAAAGGGGAAGTGACAATTGTACTTACTACCCATTACATGGAAGAGGCGGAACATCTGTCTGACCGCGTTGCGGTTATGGTGGACGGAGAGATTAAAGCCTGCGGCAGTGTAGAGGAATTAAAAGCCCTGACAAATGCAGATTCATTGGAAAATGCTTTTATTACCATTGCACAAAATACGGATTCCCATTTTTAAGCGTGCTTTTAAGCAGAAGGAGAGATTATGATGAGGAGCATTGTGTTTGCAAAAAGAGTCGTAAAAGAAATGTTGAGAGATCCATTAAGTTATATTTTTTGCCTGGGATTTCCCATAGTTATGCTGATTGTGATGACGGTCATTGACAGAAGTATCCCAAATGAAGCGGGTATGACAATTTTCCATATCCAGTCACTTGTACCCGGAATAGCAGTTTTTGGATTAACTTTTGTCATGCTGTTTACGGCACTTCAGGTTTCCAAAGACCGTTCGACTGCTTTCCTGGTCCGGCTGTATGCATCTCCCATGAGGCCATTTGATTTTGTAATGGGATATACACTGGCAATTTCGATCATAGCCATATGCCAGGTGCTGATTACTTTTTGCGTTGGGTTTGTGACCGGAAGGATAATTGGTTACAGCTTTCAGATTGGATATCTGTTTGCAGGAATATTGATGCTGATCCCGTCAGCTATTATGTTTATCGGAATCGGTATGTTTTTTGGAACTTTATTAAATGATAAAGCGGCACCGGGAATTTGTTCCATTATCATTACCCTTGTCAGCATGCTCGGAGGCGTGTGGATGGATGTGGATATGATAGGCGGCACCATAACGAAAATTGCACATATATTACCGTTTTATCAGGGAGTGAATGGCGCAAGAATGGCTGTGCAGGGGAATTTCGGAGATTTGGCAAAACCCCTTTGTATTATTCTGGTGTATGCATTTTGTATATATTGCGCTTCTGCCCTGGTTTTTGGCAGAAAAATGAAGAGTGATTTGAGATAGCCGTATGGATGGCAATGCCCGTAATAGGTTACGTAGCCCGCTACGCGCCCTTCATCCGGGACAAATCTCCCACAAACTGTGACGCACAGCTGCCAGAAAGCAATTTTAAAACACGATCTAGTACAGCATAGCGTTATTATTTGTGCGATGCTGTACTAATACCTGTTTTTCTAAATTTCTATTTTATAAAGTCATCATTTTTATAGAGTCATTATTTTAGTGATATCACAAAAAAGTGCTTCAAGGAAATCAGACGTAATTCCTCGACATTAACATTTTTGCAGCAAAAAGTTTGTGACCCGATCCGGTGAATATTCATCACCAATAAAGTAAATAATATCCTTCTCATTTAATGTAGCATAGGAACCGGGGGAAATTAAAACCTCACCATTTCTGCGAATTGCAATCACAGTTGCTGTGGTGTGTTCCCAAAATCGCAATTCTGCTAAAGTTTTTCCTATGCACAGCATCTCTGAAAGAATTTCAAATTCATAGGGCATAAAAGGGTGCAGCATTTGAAACCGGTTTGTACTTTCGATCAGTGCTGCTACCTTTTCATTTAAATTGTCCAGTTCTTTTTTTTGACGGGAAATATTGTCAAGCAGATCTTTTTTATAGTTGTGAATGGTTTGTACACTGTTAAACTGTTGCAGAAACCGCCACGCTTTTTCCTGGGACAGGATCGTAACGCCGCTGCCTTTTGTTGTTGAAACAATTTCTAAATCTGCCAGAATGCAGATTGCCTTACGAGCCGTCTCCGGTGATACAGAATACTGACTTGCAATCACAGAGCGTGAATAAATTTTCTCGCCCACAAGGTATTTTCTCTCTGCTATTTTGGCAGCGATATCTGCAGCGATTTTTTGATAAACCGGTAGTTGAACTACTTTTTCACTTTTGTTTTCTTCCATGTGAAATACATCTCCTGTATAAATAAATTATCTGTTATAAATATAGCATAGTCCAGTACCGGTCACAAGGATTTTTTCGTGGTTTGAATTCCAGCTATTGCTATTAACTGATTAAACCTTTCTCGGTCAAAAATTCCCTGGCAACCTGCTCGGGGGGCTGCTGTAATTCGTCTACCTTGTAATTCAGATCCATCATGACTTCATCAGTAAGATATTCTCCCAGTTCCTCCATAAGGGGGGCAATTTCCGGACATTCCTCCAGCACTTCCCCACGAATGATGGGCATTGCATAATAGGGCGGAAAAAAGGATTTGTCATCCGTCAGAACCTTAAGATTAAATTTTTTCAGAAGGCCGTCAGTTGCAAAAGCATCAATGACATCCACATCACCATTAATCAATGCTGTGTATCGGGGGGAACCATCCAGCGTCAGGCTTTCGCCTATGGTAAAGCCGTACTCTTTCTGAAGTCCGGGCAGCCCGTCGGCACGATTAGAGAACTCAAATACGGTACCCGATTTCATAGTGTTAGCAACCTTTGCAAGATCGCTAATGGTTTCAAGCTTATATTTCTGTGCGGTTTCCTGGGTGACCGCCATAACATAGGTGTTGTTAAACTGCATCTGTTTTAGAACATCAATATCATACAGTTCTTTCAGCTCTGCCTTCGCGGTATTATAGACCAGTTCCACATCATTGACAGGGGGATGCTGAAGGGTATCGCTGTATGCCGTGCCGCTGTATTCTACATACATATCAATATCGCCCGTTTTCATGGCACCAAAGCAAACCTGTGTGCCGCCGAGCTCTACCCGTCGGTTAACCGTAATATCGGTGCGGTCTTCAATAAAATCCGCTGCCATATTACCTAAAATAGCCTGCTCTGTATAATCCTTAGAGCCCACTGTAATTGTTCGTCCGGTACTGGAGGTACTGCCAATGGAAGTAAAAATAAGAATGGCAGCAGTAGCAACAGCGGCTGTCACCAGAATACCTTTCTGCATATTTCGATGCTTCTTCTTTATGCTGTTATCCCCTTTTTGCAGGCTGATTGGCGTTACCAGTTTTTCCACGGTGCCAATCAAAAAATCCACCAGCAATGCCAATATACATGCGGGTATTGCGCCAGCCAGAATTTGATTGTTGTTAACGGTACGAATTCCTGAAAATACCAGATAGCCAAGCCCTCCGGCGCCGATAAAAGCCGCCATGGTCATTAAGCCTACAGCTGTGACGGATGCAATTCGTACACCCGCCATAATGACAGGAAGGGCAAGCGGAATCTGAACCCGTGTTAACACCTGAAAAGGAGTGAGTCCGATTCCTTTTGCTGCCTCTAAGGTTTGCGGGTTGATGTTCTCAAGTCCGGTATAGGTGTTTTTGATAATTGGCAGCAGAGAATACAGCACGACCGCGCATATTGCCGGTACCGTTCCGATCCCAAGAAAAGGAATCATAAAGCCCAGAAGCGCCATGCTTGGTATTGCCTGTACAATATTTGCCACCGATAAAATCGGCTTGCTTGCTTTGCTCACATAGGAGATTAGAATGCCCAGAGGCACACCGATTAAAATCGCCAGTCCCACAGAAATAGCTGTCAGCTTGATGTGTTCCACCAGCAAGCTAATGATTTGAATATAATTTAATTGAATATATTCTATGAAATTCACTCTTCATCCTCCTCTCCCACATCCAGATATTGCTGACTCAGTGTTGTTACCAGACTGCTCCTGGTAATCAAGCCAACCAATCTGCCGTCCTCATTTGTAACGGGAACGGTGGATGACTGATTCTCTGTCACCAGTTTGATTGTATCCAAGATACTTTCTTCAGGTTTCAGAGTCAGAACATTTTGCTTCATGAATACTTCAGCAGTCTGTGTTTTGTCCTCCACGCCTCTGAGCCGGCTTGCCTTTACAATGCCTAAAAGCCGCTTGCTTTCCGGATCCACTACCAGCAGACTGTCTACCTTATTTTGCCTCATTTTGTCAATGCACTTCAAGACAGACATGTCCTTTGCCGTCGTAATGGGCTTTTCTATCATAATATCTGACACTTTAATAAACTCCGGAGAGGACCAGATCCTGTTCTGTCCGACGAAATGAGAAACAAATTCATCTGCCGGATTTTTCAGAATGTTTTCCGGTGTGTCGTACTGCAGAATAGTTCCGTCCCGCATAATGCATATTTTATCAGCAATTTTTACAGCCTCATCCATATCATGCGTCACAAAAACTATCGTTTTCTTAAGTTTAGACTGTAACTGTATCAGCTCGTCCTGCAAATCTGATCTAGTAATTGGATCCAGTGCCGAGAACGGCTCATCCATAAGAATGATATCCGGATTGGTTGCAAATGCCCGGGCAACACCAACACGCTGCTGCTGGCCGCCGGAAAGCTGGGTGGGGTAGCGGTTCAAAAACTCATCGCAGTCAAGTCCCACCATCTGCATCATTCTTTTGGTGTTCTTGGCAAGTTCTGCGGGAGCTGTCTTCTGTAGTTTGGATATCAACTCAATATTTTCCTGAACGGTCATGTGGGGAAATAAACCGGTTTGCTGAATGACATAACCGATTTTCCTGCGCAGCGCCACCTCATCTACGTTTTTAATATTCTCTCCATGGATAGTAATGGTACCGCTGCTGGGCTTAACCAGCCGGTTGATCATTTTAAGCAGGGTAGTTTTTCCACATCCGCTTTCTCCGATTATGGTAACTAATTCTCCTTTGTCAATGGTAAAATTGACATCTGACAAAACTCTTTGTGTTTTGTAGGCTTTAGTTATATGTTCAAATTGAATCATTTGTCAGCCTCCTTTCAAAGTAACTACTCATAGTATATTGGAAAGTTGTTACTTTGTCAAGGCTTGTACAGAGCCATATCCTGGATTAAGGTTGAATGTATTTGTAAAAATGAGGCTATTTTCCGGGTAAATTCCACGCAAAATATAATTTTAAAATTAGTAAAAAAACAAAAAAAAGCCAACATCAACCCAAGAGCGTTTTAAAACACACTTTTGTGTTAATGTTGGCTATAATGCGGCAGAAAGATCAGTTTCCGGAGCATGTATGGAAAATTATTTCATAATCTAATGTTTTCAGACATTCTGCAAAAATTCACTGACATAATGAAGAGCGGCACCGACTGCCGGAGTATATTGTCCCTGAGTGCCCAAAATGATCTGATCTCTGGAAAGGGTAAAAGGTGATGTGGAATTTATTTGATTCAGAAGAGTTACCACATCCTCTTCCAGAAAAAATGGAGCCAGATATCCGCTGATAATAATGGAACCGTCGATCATAATATTCAGGTTGCGCATGGCAAAAGCCAGATGTTCCAGATAGCTGTCCCAAATTTGCCGGCAGTCAGAATCCCCGTTCCTTAATTTCTGAAAGAAAGGTGTGATACCCATACCGGAAGCTTGTTCCAATGCGTTGGCGGAACAGTAAGTTTCCAGGCAGCCCCGGCTGCCGCAGTAGCACATCGGTCCGTCGTGCGTAAGACATAGATGTTCAATAATACCGCTGTGCATATGAATCCCCTGGTGGACCAGACCGTTCGTAATGATAGAGCCGCCCATATTTCGGTTCAGCAGAAACACAACTGCGCTGTCTATTTCTTTATGATTCCATAGTTCCAGGTAAGACGCTGCCTTGGAATCGTGTTCCAGCCGGCAGGGATAAGTAATATATTCTGTAAAATCAGATAGTTTCATCTGAATATTATCCATGATTACACCATAGCTTACAGATTGTCCATCAGGTGCAATAATCCCCTGGGTAGCAATGGATACCCCTAAAATGGAAGATCTGTCTAAGACATTTCCGGATATAAAACCCTCTAGTTCCTGTCCAAGCTGCCGGTAGTATTTTCTAGAAGTCTGATAAGGGATGTCCAGTGTGGAATCAAAAATCACAGTACCATAGAGATCGATTGCCACAAAATGAACCATCTTTTTTAAAATTCCAATCCCGATCGAGACTCTTGCAGTACGTCGAATCTGGATTGCCCGGGCTTTCCGACCTCCCGTAGAATCAAAGTATCCATTTTTTTCAAGCAGACCTTCTTCTTCTAAAATTTTTAAGTTCTGACTTACGGTAGATAAACCCATTTGCAGTTTTTGGACTATCTGCAGTTTTGATGTAGTGCCCTCATGGTAGATAAAAGAATATACTTTATTTTTGTTAATTCTTTTGACTGCCATGGTAGTCATTCCTTTATCGCTCATAGAACCTCCTAATTCGCTAAATTCATCTCATCGACCTATCGTTCTTTCTATCATAGTATGTCTGTATTTAAAAAGCAATGAAAATATATTATTATGCAATTTATACAAGAAATCAATAAGAAAATTGGGATAAAAATCAATTGTTATTCTAAATATAAAGTAATATACTCTACTTATGATTAGGTGTTACGTATAAGTATAAAATAAAAGAGAAAAAATGGAGGAAGATCATGAAAAGTGTAGTATTTTACGGGAAGCATGACTTGAGAGTGGAAGAATCAAAAAAACCTGAAATCGGACCAAAGGACGTATTAATCCAGGTAAAAGCATGTGGGGTATGCGGTACGGATGTACATATTTATGAGGGAGATAAAGGGGCGGCAGAAGTAACCCCTCCCACGATTTTGGGACATGAGTTTTCAGGAGTGGTGGCTCAGACAGGAGCAGAAGTAGTAAATTGCAAAGTCGGGGACAGGGTATGTATAGATCCCAATTGTTATTGCGGAACCTGTGAACCCTGCCGCAATGGCGCGGCACATTACTGTGAGAATATGATTGGATATGGAACTACCGTAAACGGAGGATTTGCAGAATATTGTGCAGTCAACGAAAGACAGGTGTATCTGCTGGGTGAAAATACAACATTTGAGCAGGGGGCTATGGCGGAACCGGTAGCCTGCTGCCTGCACGGAATTGATATGTGTGAGATTCAGCCCGGACATCAGGTAGTGGTAATCGGCGGCGGAATGATCGGTCTATTGATGATGCAGCTGGCGAAACTGGCTGGAGCAGCCAAAGTAGCTCTGCTGGAGCCGGTGGAAAATAAAAGGGAAGTAGCGAAGAAATTGGGTGCAGATATCTGTATTGACCCTATAAAGGAAGATGTTCAGGCGGTATTGAAAGCGGCAGGAATGACCTGGATCAACACCGTGATTGAATGTGTGGGAAGGCCGTCTACAATCCGGCAGGCAATTGATATTGCAGGAAATAAAGCTGTGGTTATGATGTTCGGGCTCACAAAACCGGATGAAACTATCCAGGTGAAACCATTCGAAGTTTTCCAGAAGGAGCTTGTGCTAAAGGCATCCTTCATCAATCCTTATACACAAAAGCGTGCTTTGGATCTGATTGATTCCAGACGTCTGGATGTCAGCAGCATGATTTATGAAGTCTGCGGGTTGGAAAACCTGGAAGACGTATTAAGCAAACCGGAATTGCGTGCTAATGGAAAATATATTATTTCCCCTGAAAAATAAATAGGAAATGAGTATGTGACAACGTATAACAGACACTTCTGCGGTAAAAGGCAGAAGTGTTGTTTGCTTTATAATGCAGTTGAGGATTTTAGATAAATGCAGTATAATAAGACAAAGTTTCAGGAGATAGGGTGGCGGCTTGCAGAATAAAATTGACCTGCTGCGTTCAGGGGGAAGGAAATAAGTCCCCGGGAAGAGTATATCGATACGGTATGGGGAATTGGGTATCGCTTGCATAAAGGTTAGCGCGTATTTGAAAATTGATGGAGTTCATCTGATAAATATCAGATATATAACAGATAAAGGAGAACATGATGCATGTGTATTGAGTTCAGGAAAGTGAGCGGATTTAATAGAGGGACTATTTTAAATTTATTGTCTGATGCTTATTCCTTTGATGAAAGAATGGGACAATGCTGGAGATCTGATTGGGAAGAATTTGATGATTTTTTCTTTGATAATCTTCAGATTGCAGATCAATATGGTTTTATCACAACGTTAGACGGCGAAGCAATCGGGCTGGTTTCCTGGGATCCAAGAAATATGCCGGAGTATGTAGAGGTGGGGCATAACTGTATTAAATCAACTTACAAGGGCAGGGGCTATGGGACAATGCAGCTTGAGGAAGCTGTCAACAGAATCATGGGATATGATGTGAAAAAAATAATAGTAACCACTAATGCGGGTCTTTTTCCGGCACAACGGATGTATGAGAGTGTTGGATTTAAGACAGTCCTACGAAGAAAAAATTCTGGCATTGCAGATTTTGCCGGTGAATATATTGATTATGAAATTATTGCAGATGAATTTGCAGGTCTGCGGCATTCAAGTAAGTGAAGCTGCCGGCAGAACGCAATTGTATTTGGGAAAGTATCTGAAATGGGCTGAGGAGTTTTTCCTCAGCCTTATATAGTCAAAAAGCGAATTATTACCGGATTATATATTTACGGTTTTTAATGGATCGCAGAACACTTTTCAAGAAGAATAGCGATAGTATGGCTCTTTTCATCATAGTGATTTCCAGCAACATCACCATATACACTGCGTACCTGAAATCCGGCTTCTTCTGCTTCCTGTATCAGGGCTTCTTGTGTGAAGCAGCAATTCCATAGATAATAAGATTTAAGGTCTTGATCTGCTGCAACGATGATTTGTTCCAGGGTGATATTATCTGAATACTTACAATTTCTATTTAGAACGACATGTTGTTTTGCACTCCAGAATCCTGCGCTCTGGTGCAGTTCCCAGGTTTGTTCTTCATGAAAAAGGTTGTATTTTACCATGGAAAAAGCATCTAATAATAGCTTCCCGCCAGGCTTTAAATGCTGGTATATCTGCTTCATGACTATGCGTCTGTTTTCGGCTGACAGTGCACCATAATCGCAGTAAATCATGGTAGCCAGATCAAAATGTGTTGCTAAATTCAGCGTGAGATAGTTCTGACGGATATATTTAATATTCAGATTCTTTTCTTCTGCGGAATGGCGTGCATAGGAAATAGAACGTCTTGAAAAATCCACGCCGGTTACCAAATATCCGCATTTTGCAAATCTCTCTGTATATAATCCGGGGCCGCAGCCAAGGTCAAGCAACGAGGGATAGCTATGGGGAGGCAAAATATTTTTTATCCATGACACGGACTTTTCGATGAATGCTAATTTTCTGCTTGCACCGTTAAATTCCGGGTCAAGGTGTGCTTTGAGCATTTGTTTTGAGATATAATCATCATCCCAAAACGCGCTTTCTGTCTCTTTGTAAAGTACAGGTAATTCTAAATTTTTGATGATTTCCTGAAACATATTGATCTCTCCTTTTCATTTGGGCATAAAGAAAAGCCGTAGATTTTACTCTACGGCTCATCTTTGTAAGATGAAGAAAAGTGAAGAGTAAAATAAAACCAAACATTCGGTACACAAAATAAGCTGAATCAACAGCCATTCTGTTTCCTAATTGAATTGATTTTATCTACTCTTTTCCAGTCATCCCCATGCCACTGATTTTGTGACACCTGGTACGCCGGACTTCCATCACCTTTTCTTTAATAGTTATATGGTGATTCTATATTAGGCAGACGGTTTTGTCAACCTTTACAGGCTATCATAGGTATATCTTTACAGGCGCATGATTGAAACGCCTGCGGCAGATTAAATCACGGTCTACAGCTTCCTTGCTTTAATAATAAAAGTTACAGGAAGCATTTTTGCTTTATTACTAAAATCATCTTCCCCATATGCATTTATGATATCTTCATCTGTTTCTTCAATCATCTGCTCAATTGTAAACCCATTCGCTGACAGCGCGTTAACATAAGTAGAAAGTTTACGATTTGATAACATGATTTCTTTATCTTCCAAAGCTACGGAATACCATGCTTCATCAAAGTAGGAATTGCAAAAGATGAGATTGTTATTTTCTGCGGATACGCATTTATGTATAGGATGCGACCAGCTGAAAATGAAGATGCCGTCCTTTTTCAGATAGGATGATATTCTGCTGAATGTCTCATTCAGATCCGTTGTCCAGCCTATCGCATAGATAGAATAAACATAATCAAAATATTGTTCGGGTATTCCGCATTCACTTTCCATTGGTCCACATACAAGTCTGGCGTCAATTCTCTGTGATGTCAAGAACTCTTTCGTACGTTCAATTTGCATTGGGGAGATAAAGCAGATAGTTCACCTACTTCCCCACCTCCGATAATACTTTTCTTACTCATATTTTTAATCCTCACATTCATAATTTTTACTTTAAAATTTTGTTCATTGGTATTTAATGTTATTCAATTATACTATAGAGTATTTTCAAAAACAATCGTTCATTACGCTAATACATTACGCAGATTTAGATTGACAAGCTAATGATAATTAGCATATAATAAGGCTAATTATTATTAGCCAAAGGAGATTTATAGATGAAAACGGTATCTGCAAAAGTATCTGGAAAAGAGTCCGGAAAAATATCTGGAAAAGTATCTACAAAAAGAAGAATCCTGGAACATGCCTTAACGCTGTTTTCGGAAAAAGGTTTTGATGCAGTGAGCGTAGGGCAGATTGCAGATGCAGTGGGAATAAAAGCCCCGTCTCTATATAAACATTATAAGAGCAAACAGGATATCTTTGATGCGATTCTCGATGAGATGGCAGTTCGTTATCAACAGCAGACTGCTTTCATGCAGATGAATGGAGTGGAACCAAATAAGGATATTGACCGCTATAAGGATATTTCGGAGGAACAGCTGATTCAAATGGGAAAGAAACTGTTTTTATATTTCCTCCATGACGAATATGTCTGTAAATTTCGCAAGCTGCTGACAATAGAGCAGTATCACAGCAAAACACTTGCAGACCTTTATGCTAAACAATATGCAGATGATCCGCTGTCTTATCAAAGTATGCTGCTTGGACCGCTTTCCAATATGGGTGTTTTCAAACAGGAAAATGTGCAGATTATGGCACTTCACTTTTATGCGCCTTTGTATTTGCTGCTGAACATGTGTGACTGTCAGCCTAAACGTGAGCCGGAGGCCCTGGAGATATTGGAACAGCATATCCGGCAGTTTAACCGGTTGTATCAGAAGACAGGAGGATGAGAGGATGAAAATTACGGTTATACATGGGCAGTCACACAAAGGGGTAACCTATACCATGACCAGAGAAGTGCTGAAACACCTGGCAAATGATCAGGATGAAATCAGGGAATTTTTTCTGCCTAAGGATGGCCCGGATTTTTGCTGCGGCTGCAACAGCTGTTTTATAAAGGGAGAAGAGCATTGTCCTGCCGCCAAAAAAGTACAGCGGATAGCCAGGGCAATGGAGTGGGCGGATATTATTTTTCTGGACAGCCCCAACTATGTTATGGAGATGAGCGGTTCCATGAAAAATTTCCTGGATCATATGGCGTATCGATGGGTGACTCACAGGCCCCATGGTGGAATGTTTAAAAAGGTGGGTGTGACATTTTGCTCATCTGCGGGAGCCCCTGCCGGACATACTGCCCGTTCACTTGCAAGACAGTTAAAATGGATGAGCGTATCAAGGGTATTCTGTTTCCCATTTGTCAGCAATGCCATGGGGATATCAGATGTAAAAGTGAAAAAGCGGGAAAAAATGGAGCGGGAAGCTGTCCGCATAGCAGCCAGGGTGCGGCAGCGGGCAGAACGGCCCAGAGCCAGTATCAGGGGAAAACTGTTTTTTTATGTTTTCCGGAAAATGCAGTCCAGTCCCGGCGCAGCCTGGAATCCGGTGGATCGGGACTGGTGGGTAAATCAAGGTTGGACCGGGAAGAGAAGGCCGTGGAACAAATAATTGCTGTCCTGGAATATTAGAACTGCAGGCTGCCATCAAAATAATATTATTTTTGGGGTATGCACAGTTATCTAAGGATGAGATGTAGAGGGGCATGGAGATTTTTAAATTCGAATTAAATGCTGAAAATGATTTGGAGTTGAAAATGATATCAATGATTAAGTGAGGTAAAATAATGGATATTCCTACAAAAATTAATAATATAATCGGTTCCCGTTCATTTACCTTAGACAAAACCGGGATGTCCGATTCCCAGGTTATCTGTTTTGATGATATGATTCTTAAAATAGAAAAGCAATGTGAAGAATCAGATAATGAACATCAAATGCTGTCCTGGCTCTCCGGCAGACTTCCAGTGCCGAAACTGCTCTGCTCCGAAAAGAGCTGCAGTACAAATTATCTGCTTATGGAACGGGTGGTTGGAGAAATGTCCTGCTCCACGGAATTTCTGGAAGATCCCGAGCTGTTAACGGAATTGCTGGCAGAAGGGCTGCGAATGTTGTGGAATGTGGATATTTCAGCGTGTCCTTATCATAATGGGATTGATAATAAACTGCGGCTGGCGGAAATTCTCGTTTCTAATAACCTCTGCGAAATGGAAGGAGTAGAGCCGGGAACCTATGGGGATAATGGATTTGCTTCTCCGGCTGATTTACTTACATGGTTAAAAGATAACAGACCCGCCGAAAATCTTGTATTTTCTCATGGTGATTATTGTCTTCCAAATATTTTTATCAATCAAAATAAAGTCAGTGGTTTTATAGATCTGGGGAGAAGCGGAATAGCTGATAAATACCAGGATATCGCTCTTTGCTACCGAAGTCTTAAGCATAATTTTGAAGGCAGGTATGGAGGAAAAATATATGAAGACTTTAATGCGGATATTCTTTTTGACAAGTTAGGGATAGAACCGGATTGGGATCGGATTCAATATTATATTTTATTAGATGAACTGTTTTGAGAAGAAGGTTCAGGCACATTAGATACATAGATAATAAGGGTGATACAGGAGGCTGTATCGCCTTTTTATTGTTAGGGCATGGCCCTGTTCTCCATTGAGGAGTTTTTCGTTGATCCGAAAAACGGAACTTTGGAGAACAAATAAA
>OKWQ01000185.1_pt1 | contig 36929 bp, 30 predicted proteins | sample 1607071 | NCBI WGS metagenome assembly OKWQ01 (sample SAMN07501039, study PRJEB24779) | human gut metagenome
CCATAAAAACACCGCCTTTATTTGATACATACATTATATCAAAAATAGACGGTAATATCTACTTTTTCAGTGCCCTCTTTGCAACAGAAGATGAGTATAATGAGATTGCCAAAATCATCAGACGGGATCTGATACTTGGCGAGTATGGACAGGATATTAAAAAAGCTGCTCAATAGATTCCCAATACTTCTAAAGACTGCATTACCTGCATGGAGAGTTATCCGGCACAGGCTTACCTTATTTGTACTAATAATGGGGGATTGTATTCTTTGGATTTGTTTGAAAATGGTTTGATTCGGATAGTGATGATGGCGGAACAAGAATGAATTTTGGATATGATGAGATTAGCCAGACCAGTATTCGTATTACAAAAAGCCCGGGGCAGAGTGAAGGAAGTGCTGTGGTTCAGCGTGAAAGAGGTATTGTGAGCGTGCAAAGAATGAAAAAGGTGTTTTGCGATGAGTGTATTGAAAAAATTCTTAACACGGTTCAGAATAAGTTGCTTGAAGAGTTTGTTATTTTTGATGCGGATAATAAATTGTTCTATCCTCTCAGTGAGGGAACGGTGAAAATAGGACGTTATGCTTTGGAGATTGTATATGGCAGCTATGGAAACTATGAAATTAGGATCAAGTATACGGAAGAATAGTATATAAAAGAAAAGATTATTTTTGGGCTGTCCTAAGTATCCTCTATAAGGCAAAAAAGGCTATAAATTATTAGAGAATGAACTAATGTTCCTATCGTTAAATTTGGGGTTTAGCTTTTCGGGTTAAAACGGTTATACACAATTTATCTGTATTTTTAGTTAGGGGCGTGATATAATAAAAAATATCTTTGTATAAATAAATGTGAGGAAGTGCCATGAAGGATAGCAAATTACGGGATGAAGTTATTAGTCACTATTTGAATTCAAGTAGTTTTAATGGTTTGCCTATTTACGAAATAGAAAATTATGATGTAAATGAGATGATAGAATTAATCAAAGATGGATTTGTACAAGCAATTTCCGAAGTTGATGTGTTGAATCCTCATATCAAAGGATTTGATTTAGAATTATCTAAGGAACATCAAATAGTAAATGCAAGGAATACTGATGGACATACATGTTTTTATCCAACAGATATGGCATTAGAAGGAATCCAAATTGATTATCAGAAACCATATACCGTTCTTTTACAAAGAGGCAAGGAAAAGTTCGAAGTAATTTTTTTTGATATAGAAATATTAGAAAGATATATTAATAATCCTAAGTTTTTAGTTATGGATAATGGGTATAGAGGTACTATATGTATTAAAGATGAATTTTATAAAGAAAGTTCTTCAAACGAATATATTAAGGATTATGGTATGGCATATATAGAGGGAGAAAAACTAAATAGGGCAATAGGAGTCTTTGTAATAGATTTGGCTAAATTATCGCCTAAGATTCAGATGCTTTGGAAAGGTTTTGAGTTAGAAAATCAAAATAATTGTAAAGTCAGTGAGGGGTTTATTAAAAATTTGATTATGGGAGAATGGGTCACCCATTACTGGATATTTCATGCTCTTTTAGGGGAAATGAAAGTGATTAATAATCTTTGTGAAGCAATGAATATTCCTAAATTATTTTCACATACATATGGAACATTTTATACAGATATGCCAGAGGAATATAGAAATATACTATTGCCAACAATGAAAAATTATTATGATTTTGTATTAGTGCTTGAAAAATTGGTAGTACACAATATTTCGATAAAAGCATTTCAAAAAGATTCTGTACTTATAAGAGGAATTGAACGAAAAGATGAGGAAGGGAAGGATAAGGGGAGTATTGTAATGTTCAAAGAGTGGCTTCTGCAAAATGTTCAAGCCAATTTTGACGTAGATGAAGTTATAATTAAACCAATCAAACAGGTAAGAAAGATTAGACAGGTTCCTGCACATGAATTAACTAATAATAGTTACAATGTAGATGTATATGAAAAGCAGAAAGAATTGATGGTAGATATATATGGTTCCATTAGGGCAATAAGAATTTTGCTTAGGGGACATCCACTTACAAAAGATGTGGAGATTCCGGATTATTTAAAAGATGGAAAGAACATTGTATTTTACTAACACATGTACAAAAGCATTTCTAAATAGTGGCAACAATTTGACAACAGAAAATCAGTAAGCTAGAATACATGATGTACTTGAAGTAAAAAAGACGTGAATCCGCATAAAATTTAATAGAAATAGTTAAGAAAAACAAAGGACACGCCGAATTTGATTAAACTAAATTTTGGCACAAATTATTTTATATAGCAGGTAGTCCATAGGAGTGCCTGCTGTATATATATTCTTGCAGATTGGTACAAAAAAAGCTGCAAATTCAATAATACTTAGGAGAAAGAAGTTATGGAGGAAAGACCGGCAAAGAGTGAAGTTAATAAGGCTGAACAGAAGGTACAGAAAAAATCAGAAAAAGATAGAAACGGAATAATAGGTGGTCTTGTATTTGGCATCCTTTTAGTATTTCTTGCTTTTCAAATATATGATAAGATATTTGATTTCCCAATTGGACAGATGCTAGTATATATAATAGGCTTTTTGGCATTTATTTGCTTTATGGTATCTGTAAGCAGTTTCTTCGATTTGAAAGAATCAAAGAAAATGGAAAAATTAGAAGAAGAGGCTCGTATAGAGGAAAAAGAGTTTTCAGAAATAGATCCAGAGAAAAGAGCCTTGAGAGCAGAAAAAATGTTTAGAATGAATCAAAAGGAGTTAATGAGATATTATGATATGAATTTAACTCAAACGAAATTTCTCTCTGTACTTGGTATTATAATGGTTATATTTGGTATACTGATAGTAGGAGTAACCTTGTATATGTATACGTCTTTTGAAACGGATGAGATTCTGTTAGTAGTAGGGAGTCTAAGTGGGATTGCTGTAGATTTTATTGGAGCGATTTTTATTAAGATGTATACTAAAAATATAGAGGCAGCTGTTAAGTTTCATGCAAAATTTGCAGAAAGTAACAATCTTTTGCTTGCAAATTCAATTGCCAATAAAATAGAGGATGGCAAGATTAGAGAGAGCACTTTATCAGATATATCCAAAAAAATTATTTTATCAAAAAATACAATGGAGTAATGGCAACATATTGGCAACAGAAAATCAGTAAGCCAGAATAAATGATGTAATTGAAGTAAAAAGTGGCGTATATTATTGGATTAATACCCATGGCAGATTGAGAGTGTTCCTTTTTAACGAAATATGGTATAATTTAGAAAAGAAAATAGAAGTGTAGAAAATTACGAATAGAGAATTCGTATTAAAGTAAAAGATACAATGTATTTAAAAGAAATAAAAGTACAGTATTAGGGAGAAAACATTATGTTGGAAAAGGTAAAAGGGATTTCTGTTCAGGGTAGATGTTTTGAAGATATAGCGAATCTAGAATTTTATCCTAATGAAAAAGATAGAATAGCTATTATATATGGTAAAAATGGTAGTGGTAAGAGCACAATATCTGAAGGAATTCTTGCGTCAAATTTGCAAAACGATGTCTCAGATATTTCAGTTTCTTTTTTGAGCAATGATCAGGAGATGCCATCAATTACAAGCGTTTCAGTGTTCAATGAGTGCTATATAGATAAAAATGTCAAGATAGAGGAAGATGCGTTAGGCACAATTATTTTACTTGGGGGACGTGTTGATTTAGAAGATGAAATTAACAAAAAGAAAAAGGATAGAGAAGATATAAAAAATGACTTAGCCTTAAAAAAAGCAGATCTTGATCAGTGTGGTGATAAAAAAAATCCACTTAGTCCATTATATCACATGGAAAGAATCAAAAAAATTCTAAAACAACCTAGTGGATGGGCGGAAATTGATTCGAAAATCAAAGGAAGTCGTGTTAATAGTTCCGTAACCGATGCAGTAATTAATGAGATAAGCACAATGTCTACCGAATTAAGTATTCCTGAATTGAAAAAAAAGCTTGATGAAACTCGGAATCTCTTAAATAAAATTCAAACGACAGAAAAATATATGAATAAAATAAAACAAATTAATCATGAAGTAGAAAAAGAAGAATTAATTTGTAAGGTATTGGAAAAATTAATAAAAAAACCTGTTTTAACAGAACGCGAAAAGTTGATTATCTTAGCGATAGAGCAGGGGCAGCAGGTTAATGTGGAAGAAGCCAGAGCAAAATTTGTGGATAATCAAGTAAAGCATTGTCCGTATTGTTTTCAATTGGTTACAGATGAATATAAGAGTGATTTAATTGCAAGCATAGATCAAGTTTTAAATAAAGATGTTGATGAGCATAAAACAGAGCTAAATGAGATAGTATTTCCGCAATTGGTTGACGATTATGAGCAGTATATAACGTTGGATTCAGAACTTGTAAATAAGATTTTGAATCAGCTGGAAATCTGTAAGACTATTATTGAACAATATAAAGGGTATATTAAAGAAAAAACTAATAATATATATACAATAATTGATATAAGTCGATTAGGTTTATCCGAAAATATTGAACAACTTAATGTACTACTGTATAAGTTGGAAGAAAAGCGTAGACAATTCAATGAAGCATCGAGCAAAATCGAATCAACGAAAAAGCAATTGATTAATATAAATAAATTGATAGCACATCACCAAATTGCGCAAAATCTAGACGATTATAATAATCAATTGCATGAACATAGACTACGTAAGAATACATACGATGATAAAAATAATGCTTATAAAAAAATATGTGATGAAATTTTACAACTTGAGGCAGAAAAAAGTAGTATAGGATTAGCTATTGGTGCTATAAACAATGCTCTTGATTATGTGTTTTTTACAAAAGGAAGACTATCAATAGAACTTAGAAACAACAAATATTATTTAAAGTCAAAGGGTCATGATGTTAAACCTAAAAAAATTTCTTTGGGGGAAAGAAATATAATTGCATTATGTTACTTTTTTACACAGATTATGGAGAACCAAGAGGTAGTACAAGCTTATCAGAATGAGAAAATGGTAATAATTGATGATCCTATATCAAGTTTTGATTTTGAAAATAAAGTAGGGATAATGTCTTTCTTGCGGTATCAAATAAATAGAATTATACGAGCAAATAGTCAAAGCAAGTTATTAATCTTATCACATGATCTTGTTACAGTATTTGACTTAAGAAAAGCTGTTGATGAGATATGTGTTGCAACCAAAAAGGATGCTGGTGTAGGTCATACCACTTATTCAGTGTTTGAGCTAGTAGATAATGGGCTTAATGCGTTTAAAAATAAGCGGAGCGAATATAGTGAGTTATTACAAATCATTTATGTATATGCCAAAAGCTCTGGTGATGAAGGGAATATTACTATAGGGAATACAATGCGCCGTGCATTAGAGGCATTTTCGACATTTAATTATAGAACAAGTATACAAGATGTTTCATGTGATGCTAATGTGCTGAAGACGTTAGGAGATCATTCTAGTTATTTCGAAAACTTAATGTATCGATTGGTTTTGCATAATGAAAGTCATTATGAAGAACAAATATATAATTTACACGATAATGCTAATTTTTATAATTATATATCAGAAAGTGAAAAAAGGCGAACAGCAAGAGATGTTCTTTGCTTTATGTTTTTTATTAATCCGGATCATATCAAAGCACACTTGAAAAATGTGAGTAATGCTATTAAGGACATTGAAGGATGGGCGAAAAGTATACCTAGTAATGCGACATTTGAAATAAAGGAAACTCAACTAGAAGAAATGAAGCCAAGAGTTATTAAATTATATGATTTACCGCTTTCTGCAGGATTGGGTAATAGTATCCTTGAGGATAATGTTCCTTATAAAGATTATGAAACAGATAATGAAAAGTGTGATTTTGCTCTGAAAATCAGAGGGAATAGTATGGAGCCTATTATAAAAGATGGAAACATTGTTCTGATAAAAGAATGTAATATGCTTGAAGAGGGGCAAATTGGAGCTTTTTATCATAACGGAGAGGTTTATTGTAAGAGAATACAACATAATGAAAAAAATACATATATGGTCTCTATAAATAGTGATTATCCAGATATAATGATTGATGAATATGATAATTTTAAGGTGTATGGTAAAGTAGTTGAGATCAAATAGTAATTCTTTCACAAAATATAAAATCTATAAATAGGAATGAGTTCATTTTAAGTACAGTTATTGGGATGGTCAAAGAAACGGAGAATAATATAATGAAAATGGATACTAATTGATCTATAAATGCAATATCAAATAACAGAATTATATTATAATGAGACGAGTTTAAATAGCGTCTGAAAACAAGGAACCACAGTGTTTATGCGGTTTCCAAGCATTTTATATTATAACCACTCGGTGACATTAATATGACATTAATTGGCGCTATAAGCCCAAAATTAAGAATACAGCCGCTCCATGGTATAAAATGGAGCGGTTGCTTTTTACAGTTATTCTAGTGGTAATCCATAGCTTGTGAGACAGTAGACAATTCCACAGATTTCCAAATAATCCGCTTGAAAGATTTCAACAACAGTAAGCTCAGTTTCATTTTTTGTATCTAACTCAACTTCATTCTTAAATTCTTTTATTGTCACAAAGGATTTCTCTCTCTTTTCCCGATCCCATCGATAAATTTTTTCATTGCCTATATCAATAATAGCAGGATACTCCTAAAAAGTTTACGAAATTGATGGAGAAAGCCGAGCAATTGATCTTTTACAAAGACATTCCAGGATAAACCGTGAACTTTTAAGGTATTTAATTGTGTGAAAAGCATCTTTTCCTTATCTGGGTAAAGATGAGAATAAGTTTCCAAACATAGTAAAGTCACAGTTCCGGTACATACAGAAGATTTCCCGATAGTTACTTTAATTAGTATCCCCAAACAAGCGGGACTCATTAAGAGTCTGGCCCCATAAAAATATAAAGGAAGTGGTGTAAATGCGCAATCCCCTCATCCCCCACATTTCTACAAAATCCCCCATATTTCTCACGTTTTCTTGCTGAATCCTCAATACTATGCTAAAATAAACAAGTAAATCAAACCAATATCCTGGTTGGAAGCGATAAACCAGAAAAAGATACTATATATGAGAGGGATACATACATGATAAAAATAAAAGAATACAGAGGCCATATCCGCAATTGGGAAGCACTTTGCAAGCAATTGGACATTGACCATTCTTTATCACGCGAAAACCGTGAACATGCAATTTTGGCAAAAGCATACGAAACTTGGGGAAGCGACATGGCAAACCATATGCACGGTATGTTTGCGTTTGCACTTTGGGATGATGAAAAAGAGCAGCTTTTCTGTCTGAGAGATCAGTTTGGAACGAAGCCATTTTATTATTATGAGACGGAAGATGGAGAACTTCTCTATGGTACGTCTATTCGTAAGATTTTGGAAATGCCGGGATTTGTGAAAGAATTGAATGAAGAGATGCTGCAGTTGTATTTGAGCCTTACCTATGTGGCGGGAGAGAATACGTTCTTCCGTGGCCTGAAAAAGCTGATGCCCGGACGTTATATGGTCTGGGAAAAGGGGAGGCTGAAGATTGAACGTTACTGGTCTCCGGAATTTCATCCGGATGAGAGTAAGTCTCTTGAGGAATGGGCAGATGAGATTCATACCACACTTCAGAAGATTATGCCTGAGGTAAAGTCGGCGGATGAGTCGGCGGAATCATTTTTATCCGGAGGGGTTGATTCTTCTTACGTCCTGGCTATGTCCGATGTAGAGATGACGGATTCCTGCGGTTATGAAGAAGAACGGTTTGATGAGTCAAAACTGGCACAGCAGACGGCTGAAATTCTTAGACGTAAGAGTTCCAGACGTGTGATTACCCCAGAAGAATATTTTGAAACAGTTCCCTATGTTATGTATAATATGGAACAACCGCTTGGGGATGCTTCTGCTATTGTATTTGCCATTGGATGTAAGGCGGCAGCCGAGCACACGAAGATTTGTTACTCCGGAGAGGGAGCAGACGAATTCTTTGGCGGATATAATATGTATCGTAACGCGGAACGCTATGGGGAAAATTTGAAGACGTTTTATGTGGGAAATACCAATATCATGAAGGAAGATGAGAAGCGGAGGATTCTGAAAAAGTATGATCCGGATGTTCTTCCGATTGAACTTGCTGAGAGAATTTATGAGGAAACAGAAGGTCTGGATCCACTTACGAAGATGTCGGCTGTTGATATTCAGATTTGGCTGGAAGGGGACATTTATTTTAATGTAGACAATATGAGTACGGCTGCTGGCTTGGAAATCAGAATGCCCCTTACGGATACTAGAATATTTGACATTGCATCACGGATGCCTTCTAAATATAAAGTCAATGAGGAGCAGAATAAAGTGGCATTCCGTACAGCTGCTGCAAAAGTTCTGCCGGATGAAATTGCCTTTCGTAAAAAGCTTGGGTTTATTGTGCCGATTCGGATTTGGATGGCAGATGATAGATATAATCAGGATGTACGGGAGAAATTCCGCAGTGAGATGGCAGAAAAATTCTTTGACGTAGAGGAAATTAATGGGATATTTGAGGACTATATCGCAGGAAACTCCGATAACTGGAGAAAGATTTGGACGATTTATACATTCTTAGTATGGTATGAATTATATTTTGTGAAATGTTAGAAGATATAATCAGATAGTTGCAGTGACGTGAAGCTGTAAATGACGTATTTTCTTACTTTAACCTGAAATTAGGGGGGATTGTATGGAACTGAAATCCCATATAATCCCCCCGAAATGCTATGATATAGCTGAGTCAAGACATGCTTCTAGAAAACAAGTAAAGCATGTTTAAAAGATTATTCAATAAAATCATCTTCAACTAAGCTATAACCTTATTTTTGTTTGACCGGAATCCAAATCTCACTTTCATAATCTAACTCTGCCATATCACCTTTACTATACCATTCGATATTTGCCCCCATTGCAATTTCATATTCGCTGTTACCTGGCAGCCATTCACTGAATATTTTTGTGTTTATGGATTGTAAGGATTCGGGAAGAGGTCCTTTGCAGGAAAATTTTCCCCATAACATTTCCGGAAATTCGTATATAATCATGCCTTCCGGGATTTTTTCGTCGTTATAACGACCGCCAATAATATATCGGAAATTTTCTTCTGAGCCCAGGTCATCAATGCAGATGCCATATTCGCCTATACAGCAATTGCAGATAGTTTCTTCTATATCACTTTCAGGCTGTTCTTTTGAATAAAGTGGAAGGAGATATGTTTGGGCAAAGTTATTCCAGGTTTTTGGAATTACCTGATAAGAGGTATCAAAGGGAACTTCATTTTGAAAACCGATTACTTTAAAACTTTTCATTTTCTCAACCGTATAATTCATGTTATTGCCTCCTTGAATACTTATTTTTATTTTCAAAGGCAGAAAGATTTTGATTTTTTCAGGATTCTTTCTCAGTTCCCGTGGAGCTAGTCCATGAAAACGGACAAAGGCTTTTGTGAAGCTTTCGGGTGTTTCGTATCCATACTTATAGGAAAGGTCTATGATTTTGTCTCTGTGGGCGATGACATCCAGTGCAGCCAGGTAAAGCCGGCGGTTTTTGATATATTCTGAGATGGAATATCCGGTCATAAGTTTAAAACCTTTTTGCAAATAGAAGTTAGAAATTCCTATCTTTTTTGAAATATGTTGTATGCTTTCCTGATCCAGTAAATGGGTTTCTATATTGGAAATTGTTTTTTTAATACTTTCGGTCCATTCCATGTGATTCTCCTTTTGCCTTTGTAGATTTATCATAACAGTATAGGTTCCGTTTTTCCTGTTTTTATTTGCACAGATTTGGTAGTATTTAATAAGTCATTTTTTAAATGCTGATTAAATAGGCTTGTTATGATTACAGCTTTTATAGATATATATTGTAGCTTAGTAATGCAATAATGAAAACCTATAATTATAAATATGTGCAATATTTATACAAAATCTTCGCGGTAAAAAACATGAAGTCTAAGGAGCAGAAAATAATCTATTAATAAAAGTAAAAGAAAGTCCGCCATTAAGATTATAGATCGATTATTTTTATGATATAAATCGAATAGCTTTTACGATTACAAGTAGTAAGGATGACGTCGGAGAATAATTATGAGATAATGATAAAAAGTAAGTATGAAATGCAATGAAAATAAAACAATGAAAAGCAAGAGTGAAAGGCAATAGTAAAAACCAATAATAAAAAGCAGCAAAAGCAATTATGAAGGTAAAATTAAATAGCAACAAAAGCAATTATAAAGATAAAAATTATATAATTTCCATCCAGGAACAGAAAATTACGAAACAATGAGATATGATCCAGTCGATCATAAACATAATACCAAAAAAGAAGAGTGATAAAAATGAAGCTATCTTTTAAAGACTACTGCATAAAATACCACAAAGAAGAAATGATCAGTCAATGGGATTACGATACAAATAAACAATCACCAGGTGAGGTACCAAGCAGTTCTAAAATACCTGTGGCATGGAAGTGTGGAAAAGGTCATAGCTGGACCATGTCTCCAGCGTGGCGGACCAGATGTAAAAACACGGACTGTCCTTATTGTTCCCGCAGGCGGGCATCATCCGAATATAATTTAGCGATTACTGATCCTAAAATGCTGGATTTCTGGGATTATGACAGAAATAAAGTATTGCCGGAAGAAGTTCTTCCTCGCTCTAAAGTAAAATATTGGTGGAAATGCGGCAAGGGGCATTCATGGTCTTTGGGACCAAATGAGCAGTACCGCTTAGAGGGGTGTCCTTATTGTAATGGAAGCAGAGTCAGTGAGGACTATAATTTAGAAGCACTTTTTCCGGAAATAGCGAAAGAATGGGATTATGAGAAGAATAAATTGGATCCCAAAGAGATCCATCCGTACAGCGGGAAAAAGGTGTTTTGGGTATGTAGTTTTAATCAGTCTCATAAATGGCAGGCTGTTATTGTAAACAGGACAAAAAATGCTCAGGGATGTCCGGAATGTAATAAGCAAAGTAAGTCATCTTTTCCTGAACAGGCTGTTTTTTATTATATGAAGAAGTTTTTTCCCGATTGCCAGAACCGTGCCATGATCAGTGGTTTTGAAGTAGATATCTATATACCGGATTTTAAATTGGGGATTGAATATAATGGGGTTTTCCATGAGATTTATAACCGGGAAGCATTTGATAAAAAGAAAGTGGAATATTTGCGTAGGCAAGGGATGGATATTTTAACAATCAGGGAGTGCAAGAATCAGACCAGGAATCAAAATAAAAGTCAGTCCAGCGAACAAAGTATGTTGCAAAGCAAAGTTGATTATCACATCCAGAACGCCAATCACATCCAGAACACCAATCACGATATGAGCCACTGCCATACTCGAAACGGTCACCCATCTTCGCAGTGCTTAAAGCAGTTCTCAATTTCCAGCCAGAACCAATGTAATAACGAGGAAGACAGCCCCGAAGAAGAAAAGCAGAAAATCCTGGAAACCGGAGAAATAACATGCCAGGTGGATGCATCCTATAAATATATGAATGAGGTTATTTCTAAAATTTTCAAATACATTAATGTGAAATATTATTTGGATACGAATGGGGAAATTAATGCGGATATTGATGTGAACCGGGACAGGCATTACATTCGTACGCTTCTTGTTAATGGGAGAAAAGAGAACAGCCTGGCATCCAGGTATCCGAAACTTGCCAGGGAGTGGCATAAGGAGGCGAATTGGCCTATTACGCCGGAGATGGTCAGCTTTGGTGAAGGATCACCATATGTGTGGAAATGTGAATATGGTCATGTATGGAAGGCGACACCCAATAAGAGAACGAATCGCAATCAGAATTGTCCGTACTGTTCTGGGCATCGGGTAAGTAATGAAAACAGGCTTTCCAAAGTAAAGCCCGGGATTGCTAAAATGTGGGATAAGGCCAAGAATGGTAAACTCACCCCGGATGATGTAGCGGTAAATTCTCATATAAATGTCAGCTGGAAATGTGAAAAGGGCCATTTGTGGCAAAGATCAGTGAAAGAAATGGTTAGGAGCGGCAGATGTCCATATTGTAGTGGCAGAAGATTTACGAAGGAAAATAGTCTGGCTGAAAAATATCCCCATCTGCTGGAGCAATGGGACTGGGACAAAAATGATATTTCTCCATGGGAGATTTCTTACGGGAATAAGGTGGAGGCATGGTGGATTTGTGATAAGGGGCATTCCTGGAAAGCGCGGGTGGCTAACCGGAGTATGTTAGACAGAGGCTGTCCATATTGCAGCAAACGTCTGGCCACAGTGGATGAAAACTTTGCTATCCAATATCCGGAACTGGCTAAGGAATGGAATTATACCAGGAATGGAAAGTTAAATCCTCAGGATGTACGTCCCAGATCTAATAAAAAGGTATGGTGGATCTGTCCTCAGGGACACGAATGGGAATGCGAAATTAATAATCGTGTTATGGGATGTAAATGCCCGAAATGCCGCAGCAGGTACGTGCGCAATGGTGAAAGCCTGATTAAAATGTATCCGGATGTTGCAGTGCGCTGGAATTATAATAGAAATGGTGATCTGAATCCTTCCATTGTTTCTGCTAAATCCGGGGAAAAGGTCTGGTGGCAGTGTCCGGACTATCCCCATCATGAATGGCAGCGAAGGATTGCCCACGAGGTGGAAAGCAAAAGGGGGTGTCCATATTGTGCGGGATACCGTGTGTGTAAAGAAAATTCCCTGGCTTCATTATATCCGGAATTGGTAAAAGAATGGGATGATCGGGAAAACGGAACATTAAATGCCCATGATGTCCTCTATAAGAGTCATAAAGTTGTTGGATGGATTTGTGAGGAGGGACATCGCTGGAAAGCAAGTGTAATAAGCCGAACCAGAGATAAAAAACAGTGTCCGCATTGCAGAAAAGAGAGTAGAAGATAATTAGATAATACAGTGGGAACGACAGGCTTTTTGACGTGTGAATGAAAGCCTGTGTTCCATCTTTTTATAAGAAATCATACTAATATTTTTATGTTATTTTATGTTTCTGTTATTAAATCTGAACATATAATGCGGTTACGCCCTGCCTTTTTAGCCTCATATAAAGCATCATCTGCATATTTAATCGCTGCCTCAATATGATCCATAGGTTTCAGATTACCATACCAGAGTCCGGCACTGACCGTGACGTATTTCTCTTTTACATCGTCTCTTTCGATGTGCTCTTTTTTTATGGATGAAAGTAGATTTTGAGCAAAATGCTCAGCATCAAATGCCTGCTCTGAAATCTTGATAATAAGGAATTCTTCGCCTCCATATCGGATAGGAGAGGCATCTTCTCTTAAACTGATAGTTCGGATGATCCCGGCTATCCTCTGCAAACAAACATCGCCCTGAACATGACCGTATAAATCATTATATTGTTTGAAATAATCAATATCCAGCATCAGGCACATACCATAGTAACCTTTTGTCCGCGCACTGGCAAATAACGGATATATATTATTTAATAAATAATGGCGGTTATTAAGTCCGGTTAACTGGTCAATATTAACCAGCTCAACCAACAGATCGTTTTTCCTCTGTATTTCATCATACTGCCGGGAAATAATGTCCCGGTCGCAAAATTCGATTGCGGTGCTGCGATAATATCGATATGAAATAAAAAAGGACAGAACAGTTACTAAAATGCCATTTACAATATAGCCAAACATATTATTATTTGAATTGGCAAACTTAATGGAAATAAAAACCAGGGAAAGCCAGGTACAGCCAAAGATTGCTGCACTTTCCAGGGGAGTAAGCAATAAAAATGCCGCCGTTGTTGGGAGCAGATAGCAGTATACGGATAAACTTTTGCCGCCCAGCAGTTCCATACAGGTGATACCCAGTACCCATAGACATAAACAGGCAGTATAAATTCTGCGAAGCCAGAAAAACTGGCTGTACTTTTTTCGATTCACGGTATAAGGGTACAAAACAACTGCGATGCAGGTAACAACAAACAGAAACACGTACAAACTGAAATACCCCATGGTTCGCGTAAACGCAAATGACAGATGCTTGCTGTTCATAAAAACAATTATCATGACCAATTGTATAAGCGCTACAATAATGGCGATATTCTTTTCTGTTGCGTAGACCTTTAATGGTATATATTCCTGGAAGCGTTTTTTCTGTTCAGGGGTTAACTGAACTACGATATCCAATTTCTTATTAGTCTTATCCACGTCTTATCCTCCCAGTGCCATGTTCCCACTAATTAATTAATATTAATCGCTAAAGATATCCATATTATAATGTATCTGAATAGTAGTTGGCAATATTAAATTTGTAAATATTATGAAGAAATGAACATTCGTCTATTCAGTTATCTAAGGGGCTTCTGCTAATAATTTCTGAAAGGGGTATGATGAGAGGCGTAGAAGAATGAAATGAAGCATTTATCCGAACAGAACGGAAGAATATTGCAGCATTAAAAAGAATGTGTTTCTATGTGAATGTCAGGTATTGTAATCAACTATTTTATAGGGTTAATCAGTGTACTTGTTCTAAATAAGGTAGAGATGCGTCAAATTCAGGACGTGTAACAGTCTACACGGACTAAATTTGATGCATTTCCACAGCAGGGTGGGGCATGCAAAGGAATTATTCAAAATATTCCCCTACATTATGGTTATTATACTGCTTTTTGACTTTAATAATAATAGAACCATCCGGCTGAGAATGCTCTTCTATTATCTTATACTTCGTTCTATTATGGTCCAGCTGTACTTTATATTTTTCATATTCCTGCTGAACTTCTTTTTTTGCCTTTGCAGAACCAATACCATCTTTTAATATAAAGTGAATTGTCTGTTCCAGACATGCTGATTTAATACGTTTCATATTTTATCCCTCCAATTTTTTAAAAGAATTTTATCATAATAAATTTGGAAATTCAAAGGACAAAATAAACAAATTCCTGTATAATTTTATTAATAAAAACTGCTAAAAGGGCATTGGAGGAGTTATATTATTTACTTTGGGATTCTGCTTTTTTCTTCATTATCAGGTTGTATTTTGAATCATAATACAGGCCCAGGTCCTTACATATGCGATTGTTTATATCCATAAGTGCATCATGATATTCTTTGTATTTTGGAGATAATGCGATCATATTTGGGATGAAAATATCATTATATCCCTGATCCTGAAGGTTTCTCATATAACGACGCTGTGAGATGAATGCCGGGTGGTATTTATAGAGAAAACTATTTTTTAACTTTACATTTTTCTTTGTCTGGTCACGAAGTTTTGCATATTCTTCTTCAGTGGGATGCAAATATTGCTGCAGTTGATGTTCCATTCTGGAGACCATTTGTTGTATGGATGATTTAGGCGTAAAGCGATACATAAAGTAACTGATACATTTTATAAACAGAGGAATCTTGATATCTGCATTATCCCAGAATTCAATAATATTTTTATATGCCTGCTGCTGTTCCGGAGTTGTAATCTGTATCTGCAGATATGGTAAAAAATGATTCATGAAGTAATATCCATAAAATCCTGGAACCATATCCTGCAATGCCTGTGCAATCGTCTTATAGTCAATGATTTGATTGACGGCATCTGCATCGTGATTGCGGATGAAGGAATACAAGGCATCTAATTCCTCTTGTTCGGATTGATGCGATTGGAACTTGTCGTTGTAGATCTGTTCCAGAAGCGCTTTGTCTTTTGAATGCAGGAGAGTTTTGATATCCTGAATACTGATTCCTAATTTACGGTATATGGAAATCTCCTTTAAGGTAAGAATATTCTCTTCGGTATAATTGCGGTAACCGTTTCCATCCTTAGCTACCCGCAGCAGCCCCTGTTCTTCATAATATTTGACCGCACGTTTGCTGAGATCTACTTGTTGGATGACTTCATTAATTAACATGGCAGTGCTCCTTTCTTCTTTATGGCCTGAGTATAGCCCTGTACGTAACGTGCATGTCAAGGGAAAAGTAGAAATAGACCCTATTTTCTAATATGTTCTTGCAGGAAACGTGGTATGGTTCAATATTACAATACACTTGATGATATTTCAATGAATGTTTGCCGGGTGTACAGATGGCAGGATTATTTCACAAATCAAAGACATGGATGTGGATAAGTTCATGTTGTGTTTATTTTATTGTGGAGAAAAGAAAATGGACGTGGTAGAATTAGGAATAAGCATAATAATTTTCATAATCGGCAGTATCATTACCTTTAAAGAGAAAGGATATAACAAATGTCAGCACAACTTATTCGTATGTTTTTATTAGATGGAAACGCTGAAGGGATTAAAACATTAGAGATATCAAATCGGACTATATATGCAACGATGCTCCCACGCCCACTATTTTCCCAGTACAAACAGCGCAGAGAATACAAACGCCCAGGCGTATATGTACTGATGGGGAAGGGGATTAATGAGGAACCTCTTATATACATTGGAGAAGGGGATCCGGTAGGGGACAGAATTAAGGCACATTACGGTAATAAGGATTTTTGGACAGATGCTATTGTATTTACTTCAAAAGACGACTATCTGACGAAGACGCAGATACAATATCTAGAAGCTCAATTGATACGAAAGGCGGATGAGGCAGGGCAGGCTGTCTTAGAAAATGCTAACATACCAGCATTGCCAAATATATCAGAAGCCGATGAGGCAGAAGTGTCAGAATTTTTGGAGTCTATTTTTTTGTTTATAAAAGCATTGGGATTTACTTATTTTACGCCAATGATAACGAATGTGGATGTAATTAGTAATGATAGAATTTTTGAGCTTACAAGAAGAAATTCGCTGATTCATGGAAAGATGGCAATTAAGAATGGAAAATATGTACTATTGAAAGACTCGTTGGCAAAATTATATGAGCACAATTCTGCGGGAAATTGGGTGAGAAATAACCGCAGAAAACTTATAGAAAGAGGTATTTTAGTAGATGAGGGACAAGGTGTATTGAAATTACTGGCTGATATTGAATTCGATAGTCCATCAGGTGCTGCAGTAGTGATAACAGGTGGAAATGTAAATGGGCATACAGCCTGGAAATGCCAGGGTAAGTCACTTGCGGATATTGAGGTGGAGGAGTCATTGGAGAGTGATGAAGAAAATTAAGATTGCCACTTCCCTATGCCTATGCTAGACTGTTCTCAGAATCTCAAAGGCAAACACCCCGCCACAAGCAACAGGGCATCAAACTTGCAGCGTCATGAGGGCGGGGTATTTGAACCTCGCAGCAGCCGCCAGATGGACATGCCAGCATGCCTGTTTGGCTCGTTGCCCGCGGGAATAAGCAGCGCACATAACTATATATCGGGACACAAATGGATTCAGTTTTCTACATAAATAGAAGCTACAAAAATTATCACCTAAAATAGCAAGAAAAGGGAGCAACGAGATGGAAGAAAAAGCGCCAAAATACTATCTGATTAAAAAGGATATTATTAAGAAAATCGAAGCAGAGGATTACACGGCCGGAGAGACGATCCCCAGCGAGCGGGAGCTGATGGACCTCTATAAAGTGAGCCGGATTACTATCCGCAAAGCAGTGGATGAACTGGTGATGGAGGGATATCTCTATAAGGTACAGGGCAAGGGAACCTATGTGAAAACGGATGAGAACAGCCATGATCTGTTTGCCATTACCAGCTGCACGGAAGATGTTATTAAGATGGGGCTGACGCCTACGAAGAAAGTGATTGTATCCCAGGTGGTTCCGGCTGATGTCAGCCGTGCTAAAGCGCTTGGACTGCAACCGGGGGAAAATGTATTTCGGCTGGGAAGGATACTTTATGCAGGAGATGAACCGCTGAATTATACCGTTACTTCATTGCCTTATCATTTATTTCCTCATATTGAACGACATGATTATGCCAGGGAATCCCTGTATCAAACGCTGGAAATAGAATTTGGCGTGACTTTGTGTAAGGCAAGGAGAACGATTGAAGCGGTATTGGCAACCGATGAAATTGCAGAATATCTGGACATTGAAGAGGGAATGCCATTGATCAAATTTGGTTGTACAACTTATGGCAGGCTGGCTGGAAATGAGCAAGAAGAGATTCCGGTTGAGCGTTTTCACTGCTATTACCGGACGGATAAATATAAGTTTTATATTGACCAGGTCGTTCCGGGAACAGATCTCCGGAGAAAGTAGTACCAGTTTCAAAGAGCATGTCCCTTAAATGGGGGTTATTATCTTAAAATCGAAGCATACCAGTTTTCAGAAGTCAAAAACAGAATCTGAAAACTGGTATTTTTGTCTAAATCTTTCTATCCATTTCATAGAAAATCCGTATCTAATTTTATTACTAATTACCAAAAATGAGAAAAATAAAGTGAATATATTGACAAATAATTAAAAAAGAGTAAGATAAACACATAACTGGTTATGACGACATAACGACATAATAAGATGACGGGAGATACCGGGAAAGAGAGGAGAGATGGAAGAAGAACACATACCAAAATATTTTTCCCTGAAGAGGGATATTATCCGCAAAATCGAAATGGAGGAATTCACAGGCGACATGCCAATATTGAGTGAGCGGGAGATGATGGAACTTTATCAGGTAAGCCGGATTACGGTCCGAAAGGCGATTGATGAACTGGTGAAAGAAGGTTACCTCTATAAAGTTCAGGGAAAAGGGACTTATGTGAAATCAGATGAGAACAGCCAGGATTTATTTGCCATTACCAGCTGTACGGAAGATGTTCAGCGGCTGGGGCTTACCCCTACTAAGAAAATGATTATTGCAGAATATATTCAGGCGGACAGTAAGAGGGCAAAGAAATTACATATTACCGTTGATGACAGGGTGTTCTGTATGGGACGAGTCCTGTATGCACAGGGAGAGCCGTTAAATTATACCATCACGTATCTGCCGGAGAAGCTTTTCAGTGGCATTGACCGACATGATTTTATTAATGAGTCTCTATACAATGTGATTCCAAAAGAGTATGGAATCCGGATTACAAAAGCAAGAAGAACTATTGAAGCCGTTCTGGCAAGGGATGATATTGCAGACTATCTGGAAATTGAAGAAGGAATGCCAATTATTTTATTTGGATGCACCACCTATGGCATCGTAAATGGAGCTGAAATCCCCATTGAATATTTTAAATGTTACTATAGAACGGATAAGTTTAAATTTTCCATCAACCAGGTGACTGAGAAGAAAACGGCATCGGTACAGGAAAATTAGTAAAAACAGGAGGAAGCAAGAATGAAAAAAAGTTTTAAGAAGTTATTGGGAGCAGCACTGGCAATTGTTTTGACGGCGGGGGCTCTGGCGGGATGCGGAGAAAATGCCGCAATCAAAAACACAGAGAAGAGTACGGCAAAAGAATCAGCGGCGGCGAAAGGGGAAGAGACAGGAAATGATTCAGATGGAAATCAAAACACAAGTGCAAACAGTGATTTGAAAATTGCAATTATATGCTCGAATTCCGGACAAAATGATAATGGGTATAATCAGTCAGCATGTACGGAAGGCAAGGCCATTGCTCAGGAGCTGGGAGCGGAGTGTAAAATTGTTGAACCGGTAAACGGTGTGCCTTCTGCACTGGAAGCACTTGCGGAAGATGGATATAATCTGATTTTCAGCCTGGAATATGACTTTGATGCATTAGTAAAAGGTGTGGGAGGGGCAAAGCCAATTGCAGAGCAGTATCCGGATACCTGGTTTGTGGTTTTCAACGATAACCCGAATCGGAAAGAAGATGGAAGCACACTGCATAACAATGTTATTTCCGTTCTGTTTGATGTACATGAAGCTTCTTATCTGGCAGGTTATCTGTCTGTTTATATGAATGAAAATGCAGACAAGCTGTTCCCGGAAGGATATTCCATGACTCCGGCTGATAAATCCAGAGGAATCGGTTTTATCGGCGGAACAAATTCAAACGGCATTCTGGTATATTCCTATGGATTCATTCAGGGTATTAACAAAGCTGCAGAAGAGCTGGGTGTGGATTACGATTATTATGCAAAATATGACGCAGGATTTACGGATCCGGCACTTGGAAGTACGGTTGCTGGAACCTTCTATGAAAGCGGTGCGAATGTAGTATTTGCAGACGCAGGTGTGGTTGGAGACGGCATCACTTCTAAGGCGAAGGAAGTTGGCAAAATTGCAATCCAGACGGATGCGAATCTGGATGACCAGCAGCCGGGACATGTGCTGACCAGCGTATTAAAGATCACCGGAGTTCCGGTTAAGATTATTACACAGGCTTATGCAGACGGGAAAATTGCGGATATGGATAAAGAGCAGAGTTATAACCTGGCTTCCGGAGCAACCGGTATCACAGATCTGGCTGAGATGAGCAAGCATGTGGCAGATACCGCTGTATGGGATGAAATAAAAACGAAAACAAATGAAGTAAGCCAGCAGATCCAGGATGGCAAGATCGATGTGGTGAACAAACAGATCGGAGAAGAATTTGATCCGGCAACCTGCCCGCATGTAAATATTAAAACCGAGTAAATGAAAAAGCCTCAGAGCGTGTTTAACTCCAGATGAGGTATTCCAGAAACAAAGGAGCAGAGTAGATGAGTATCATACAAACAATCGACCTAACAAAGAAGTTTGATGCTTTTACAGCGAATGACAAGATCAATATATCCGTGGAACCCAAAGAGATTAAATGTATCGTAGGGGAGAATGGTGCCGGGAAATCAACCCTGATGAATATGCTCTACGGTGCACTCCGGCCTTCCAGCGGGAAGATCCTAATAGACGGGCAGGATGTCAATTTTAAAAATCCCACCGATGCCATAGGTCACGGTATCGGCATGGTGCACCAGCATTTTAAGCTGGTGCCAAGCCTGACCGTCTATGAAAATATTTTGCTTGGAAGTGAAATCAATAAGAAGTGGAAAGGGAGAAAAAGCCCGTTTATTGATCGTAACACAGAGATTGCAAAAGTAAAGGAATTAATTGAGGAATATCATTTCCAGATTGACCCGCTGGAAAAGGTAGAAAATCTTTCGGTAGGACTGTGCCAGCAGGTTGAAATACTGAAGATGCTGTACAGGAATGTCCGGATACTGATTTTGGATGAGCCTACCGCTGTGCTTACTCCTCAGGAAGTAGACCGTCTGATGGAAAATTTAAAAGAGCTTCGGAAAAATGGGAAAACCATTATTGTTATTACCCATAAATTAAGAGAAGTCATGGAGCTGAGCGACAGTGTCACCGTTATCAAGCAGGGGAAAGTAATTGGGAATGTGAAAACGGCGGATACCAATGAACAGGAGCTGGCGCAGATGATGGTAGGCAGAGATGTTGTTTTAACCGTCAGCAATGAAAATGCAGCTCCCTGCAGCTGTGAAACGGCATACTGTGTCAAAGACCTGTGTACCACAAATGCAGAACAAAAAGAAATTCTTCACAATATTAATTTAGAAGTACATAAAGGGGAAATTTTAGGAATTGCCGGAGTAGAGGGAAACGGACAAAGTGAGCTGATAAAGGTTCTTACCGGGCTTATGGCGTCTACAAAAGGAAGTGTGCGTTTATGTGAAATGGATGTGACCAATGCCTGGCCGGACGAACTTCGCAAAAAGGGTCTGGGAATCATTCCGGAAGACCGTTATGCGCAGGGATTGTGCAGGGATATGAGTATCGGGGAAAACTGTATCGCCGGATACTTTGGAAACCATGGAGTCTGTAAATGCGGTGTGCTGCGTGGTAAAGAGATCACGCGCCTGACCGGAGAATATATCGAAAAGTACGATATCCGTGTAGCCGATCCGGAGGGAGAGATCTCCCAGCTTTCCGGAGGGAATGCACAAAAGGTAATCATAGCCCGGGAATTTGAGAATCATCCGAAAGTGATTATTGCCTGCCAGCCAACCAGAGGGGTGGATATTGGTTCCATTGAGTTTATTCACACCCAGCTGCTCAAATTTAGGAATGAAGGAAATTCGGTACTTCTTATTTCCAGTGAGCTTTCCGAAATTATGAGTCTCTCAGACAGGATTGCCGTTATGTACAAAGGAGAAATCATAGGAGTTGCATCACCGGATGTGCCTGTGGAGAAAATCGGTTTGCTGATGGCAGGTGCAAAACCGGATGAGGGGAGAACAGCATGAATAAAAGAGAGAAAAAAATATCCATATTTCCCAAGATTGTAAATACACTTTTACCTGTTCTGCTGGCATTTGGCATCGGCGGCGTGATCATTGCAGCAATTGGAGAAAATCCATTTGAAGTCTATGGAATCATGCTTGGAAAATCACTGTTTACAGCAAAGGGATTCAGTAATACGCTGCATTATGCTTCCCCGTTGATTCTCACGGGACTGGCAATTGCGATTACCTTTAAAGCAAATATATTTAACATGGGTGTGGAAGGACAGCTCCTTTTGGGCGGATTCTTTTCCGGAATTGCAGGTGCAATGATTTCCATAGGAAGCCCGTTTTGGCACAAAGTAATCTGTATGCTGGTGGGAATGCTTTTCGGTGTTCTATTTGCCCTGATACCCGCATTGCTAAAAGCATATTTTCATGTAGATGAAATGGTTGTAACACTGACCTTAAACTATGCGATGATTAAAATTCTGGAGTATTTGTCTTCAGGTCCATTCCGGGAAGACGGGGCTGGGTATGTTTGTACACCCACAATTAAGGAAACAGCCATGTTTTCCAGGCTTGGGGATTCCAAGATGACTCTGTTTTTCTTTATTGCTCTGGCGGTGCTGCTTGTCATGGCATTTGTGATGAAGAAAACAAAGCTTGGATATGAAGTTACGGCAATTGGAAAGAATCCGGAGTTTTCAGAAGCATCCGGTATACGTGTCCGTAAAAAAATTATTATCCTCATGTGTCTGAGCGGTGCCCTTGCCGGTCTTGCGGGTTCCGGGCAGATGATGAGTGAAGCATTTAAATATACGCTGACATTTTCCGGGACAACTGGCCTTGGCTGGGATGGTATGCTGATTGCCCTTTTGGGACGACACAATCCCTTCGGTATCCTGCTGGCGGCTATTTTCTACAGCGGATTAAAAACAGGGGCTGACAATATCAACATGTATACTGCAGTACCTAAAGAAATTGTAGGAGTGCTGCAGGGATTGATTATTTTATTCCTGGCAGTTCGGTTCTTCAATGAAAAATATGGTTTTATCGAACACTATAAAATGTGGAAAGAGAACAGGAGGGCAGCAGAATGAATTTTCTAGGAAATATTTTATACGATTCCGTATATCATGCAACGCCTATACTTCTGTGTGTTCTGGGCGGGATCTTTGCCTATAAGGCTAATGTTTTAAATATCGCACTGGAAGGTATCATGCTTGCAGGTGCATTTGTTTCCCTTCTGGTTTCCTATTTAACCGGAAACATAGTACTGGGTTATGTAACGGCTCTTGTTGTCTGCATCCTGATTGGACTGGTCTTCTCTTTTATGACGGTAACCTGGAAGGGCAATGTAATCGTTGTAGGCCTTGCCATCAACATGCTGGTTCCTGCAGTGGCAGGATTTGTACTTCAGTATATGCAGTCTGCAAACATTACGCTGACCTGGAAAAATGTAGCGGATTTTAAAATCCACATTCCTGTCATTGATAAGATTCCGATTCTCGGGGACGTTTTAAGCGGGCATACGCCAATAACTTATCTGGCATTTATCGGAATCGGGCTGATCTGGCTTTTAATGTACCGTACAAAGTTTGGTATCTATGTAAGAGTAGTCGGGGAAAATGAAGATGCAGCCAGAAATATGGGCTTAAATACGAATAAATACCGCTATCTGGCAATTCTGTTAGGAGCATTCTGCTGCTCACTTGCGGGTATAAACCTGGCATTAGAGCGTATGGTTCTCTTTACCAATAATATGACAGCCGGCCGTGGATTTATTGCCATTGCAGCAATCTACTGCGGACAGGGAGATCCTGTTTCCAGTGCTCTTTACGCCATCGTATTCGGTGCAGCCAGAGCGCTTGCGGTAAATATGGGACTCTATGCGGGACCGGCAGCAGCACTGTTTGATGTAGTACCTTATGTGGTAATGAGTATCGTATTAACCATTGTTTCTATGCTGAAATACAGAAATAACAAGGTGAGGGGATTTCATTGATTTTAAGATTGCAGGTGGATGATATGGATTTTCAAATATGCCCCTAAGAGAAAGGAATATGCAGCGATGAGTGAAACGGCTTTATTGATTGTAGATATGGTGAAAGATTTTACCGATGCAAATGGATTGGTTTTCTATCCGCAGAACCGGGAGATTTTGCCCAAAATAAAGGAAGTTCTGGACAAATGCAGGGAAAAAGGAGTACTGATCGTGTTCTTACAGCATTGTAACCGGAAAGGTAAATTTGACAGAAAAGCAGCATCCATGCGCCCCAACTGCATTGAAGGCAGCGGAGGAGAGGAAATTGATCCGATGCTGGAAGTAGATGAGGAAAAGGACTATGTGATTAAAAAGCGCAGGTACAGCGGCTTCTTTGGAACTGATCTGGATCTGGTGCTTCGTGAAAATGACGTTAAGAATGTGGTTATTGTGGGAACGAAGACAAACTGCTGTATCCGTGCAACTGTTACCGATGCGTTTTATCTGGATTACAATAGCTATGTAGTTTCAGACTGTGTGGCAACCAATTCCCAGGTTGTGAATCAGGTGCACCTGGAGGATATCAATAAATATCTGGGGAAAGTAGTGGACAGGGAGACACTGTTTCAAATGCTGGACAGGGGGGAGTTGTAGAGCATGGGTGAGTTTGAAGTTTTAACCAGCGGCTATGTGAGCATGGATCACATTATTAAAATCGCTTCGCCGGCGACGATTGGCTGTACATCCCTGGTGACGAATAAAAATAATGTACAGATATATTATGGAGGCTGTTCCGTCAACATCGCCTATGGGCTGAATCGGCTGGGGATCAATACGCTGCCGGTGTTAAGAGTGGGCGGGGATTATGAAGCAAATGGATTTAAGCATTTTCTGGAAGCGGGAAACGTTCCGCTGGATGGGATACGGGTCATTGAAGAAGAGGCAACCTCAGTGTGCTACTTATTACAGGATAATAATAATGACCATATTACTATTTTTTATCCCGGTGCTATGGACAGCAAATATGCCGGTCCAATCGACGGCAGCTTATTTGAGGGAGCCAGACTTGGCGTCATTACGGTGGCGGCAAGAGAAGACAATGAGATGTTCTATCAGCAGTGTTTAGCCCATGAAGTGCCTGTGGTATTTGGCATGAAAGACGATTTCGATGCATTTCCGGAAGTATTTTTAAAGACGCTTCTAACGGGAAGTAAAATTATTTTTACCAATGAAGTGGAACGGGAAATGATTGAAAAAATATATGGGTTTCATGATATTACGAAGCTTTTTGAAATCGGTAAGGCAGATGTGATTGTAACCACTATGGGGAAAGACGGAAGCATCTGTTATGAGAGAACCCCGGAAGGAATCCGCACCCGGAAAATCGGTATTTGTGAGGCAGAGCATATCGTAGATGCTACAGGTTCCGGGGATGCTTATATGGCGGGATTTATCTATGGGTATTTAAGAGGGATGGAGAGTGTGGAGTGCTGCAGGCTTGGCAGCGTGCTGTCCTGGTTTGTTCTGCAGGCGGAAGGCTGCTGCACAAATCTGCCAACGCAAGAGCAGTTTCTTAAAAAGTATCGGGAGATTCGTGAGAAAGAATAATAAAAGAACTTACGCGTGAATGTAAGAAAGCAGTAACGCAAGAATATCAAAAGCATGATCAATGGAACAAGCAAAAGGAGGTAGTAAATGAGCACATTATACTTAGGAGCGGACCGTTCTAATATTGCAAAATACGTATTGTTTTCCGGGGATCCCTGGAGAGTGGATGTATTGAAGCAGTATCTTGAGGAACCGGTACATGTGGCATTCCAGAGGGAATTTAATACATATACAGGTATTTATAAGGGGGTTATGGTAACGGTAACTTCTACCGGAATTGGTGCACCATCAGCGGCAATTGCCCTGGAAGAAATGTATGAAGCAGGTATGGAAGTAGCAGTCCGAATGGGAACCGTAATGGGACTGCAGGATGATTTGCTGGGGAAATTTATTATCCCTGTTGCAGCTATGAGAAGAGAGAGCACCAGTCTGACTTATGTAGAAGAGTCTTATCCGGCAGTAGCGGATATTGAACTGGTCAATGCAATGAATGAAACTGTGACCCGGATGGGAGCAAAATATGTCAATGGCATCAACTGTACGATGGATGGATTTTACAGTCAGATGCATGATTCCAGGTTTTCTCTGGAAACAGGCAGGGATATGTCAGAAACCTTCCGGGAACTTAAGAAATTAAAGGTAACCGGTATCGACATGGAGTCCTCCTGCCTGCTGACAGTTGGAAGGCTGATGGGAGTTAAAACCTGTATTGTAACCATGACTACCGTATTAGAAAACTTAAAGGAAACATTGCAGGGACAGGCCAGAAAAGATGCGGAGGATCTGCTTTGCAGAACCGTACTGGAAGGAATATACCAGTATGACCAGAATCAGAAATGTAGTATGCAGAATGAATGATAAAGAAAGGAAGTTTGCAAAATGAATGATAAACAGATATTTACAACCAATACAAAGACAGTAATCGGTATGGTACACTGCCTGCCCCTTCCGGGGACAGCGGGATTTGGAGGCGATTATGAGCAGATTTTAAAACGAGCCGTTGAAGATGCAGTGACTTTGGAAAAAGCAGGTGTGGATGCAGTGATTGTGGAAAATATGGGTGACACTCCATTTAGTGCACTGCTGAATACTGCACAGATAGCAGCATTATCGGCAGCGGCAATGGAAGTGCGCAGAGCAGTAAACATACCAATTGGTATTGATGCAGCGTTTAATGACTGCAAGGCTTCCCTGGCAATTGCCGGAATCACAGGTGCTGATTTTGTTCGGGTTCCGGTATTTGTGGATACGGTGGTGTTTACAGATGGATACATTATGCCTTGTGCTAAAGAATGCATGGAATACAGAAAGCAGTTGAACCTGTCCCATGTTAAAATCCTGGCGGATGTTCAGGTAAAACATGCCCATATGCTGCTCCCCCATATTGCTGTGGAACAGTCGGCAAAAGAGGCAGCGGCTAACGGTGCCGATGCAATTATTGTGACTGGCAGTGAAATCGGTGTGGAAACGCCAATTGATATGATCGCCAGGGTGAAAAGAGCGGTATCACTTCCTGTTTTTGCGGGAAGCGGCGTAAATGCTTCTAATATCAGCGAACAGATGCAGACGGCAGACGGTGCCATCATAGGTTCCAGCCTGAAAAAAGAAGGGATTCTTACAAATCCCATTGATTATGAATTGGTGCGGGAAGTGATTAAAGGGTTAGGGAGTGTTTGATAAATCATTCCCGCCAGCTGCATGCCCCGCTTCCCTGGAAATCAGCCAAGCCGTCTGCGGCGAAATAAAAGAAACTGACAGAGATAAAAAACAGAATTTAATAAGTATAAAGTGAGGTAATGAAAAATGATGAGACCTATGAAATTAGCCGGAAGCCAGCTCCTGTTCGGAGAGGGCTGTCTGGAACACATAAGAACACTGGCGTATAAACGAGTTACGATTGTGCTTGGAGGCTCCAGTATGCATAAAAGTGGAATGCTGGATAAGGTAAAAAGATTATTTGAGGAGAGCGGGGCGGTTGTTTCCATTATCGAAGGTGTGGAGCCGGATCCGACTTTTGCCACAGTGTTAAGAGGTGCTAAGGAAATGCAGGCTGCAGAACCGGATCTGATTGTAGCTTTGGGAGGCGGATCCGTTATGGATGCTGCCAAAACCATGTGGATTTACTATGAAAATCCACAGCTTCAGAACCTGGAAGATGTATTGCCTCCCAATCCATTTCCACAGCTCAGGACGAAAGCACATTTCTGTTGTATTCCATCTACTGCCGGCACAGCCAGTGAGGTTTCCCGCTCTGTTGTAATCTCCGACAATGAGACGGGAATGAAACATGGAATTGGAAATATGGAAATGATGCCGGATATTGCCATCTGCGATCCAGTGGTCACTGTTTCCATGCCGCCGCGCATAACGGCAGAGACCGGTATGGATGCCCTGACCCATGCAGTTGAAGCGTTGGTTTCCACCAGGGCAAATTATATCGGTGATGTTCTGGCTACCCAGGCAGCATTAGATATTATCGAATATTTACCGCAGGCATATGAAAATGGCCAGGATCTGTCAGTCAGGGAAAAGATGTTAAATGCTTCTATGGCAGCAGGCATTGCATTTACAAATGTTTCCCTTGGTATTGTACATTCTATGGCACATACCCTGGGCGGATTCTTTCACGTCCCTCACGGATTGGGAGATGCTATGCTGTTACCTTATGTGATCCGTTTCAACAGCCAGGATGAAAGAGCTGAAAAGATTTACAACGACCTTGCGCGCAAAGCCGGAGGAGAGAATCTGGCAGATATGATTGCAGGGCTTAATGAACAGCTTCATATTCCTGTATGCTTCCGGGAAATCATAGAGGATGAGGAAAAGTATAACAGTCTGTTAGATGAAATGGCAAAGGCCGCAATGGAAGATGGCTGTACTAAAACCAATCCGGTCATTCCGGCATTAGGACAGTTTGTAGAATTATTCAAGAAGGCATATAAAGGAGAATAGAGTTATGGAGATTATTTGTTACTTATCAAACGGTTACCCAACATTGGAACACAGCTATGAAATGGCAATTGAATATGCAGACGCCGGATGCGGTATGATTGAAATTGATTTTCCCTCCAGGGATCCGTATCTGGAAGGTGAATACATAGCAGGGAGAATGGCAAAGGCTCTGGAAGTATGCGACGACTATGACAAATACATGGACAGCATTATCGCAGTGCAAAAAAGGCTTCCTGGTGTCCAGCTGCTGGTATTGGCTTATGAAAATACCGTTGAGGAAATCGGCGCCGATAAATTCATCCGTTTCTGTCTCGACAACAATTTAAAAGATATTCTGCTGGTGGGACTAAAGGATAATGCAATTAAAGACAAATTTATGGAAGCAGGACTTAGGGTATCCTGCTACGTTCAATACCACATGGTTCCGGAAGAAATTGAGATGGCGAAAAAGTCGAATGGATTTGTCTATATGCAGGCGAAACCCACCGGAAATATCAATCCGCAATATCCATTGCTTTCTGACTGCATAGCGCACCTGCGTGCCTGCGGAATTGAGAGCCCGATCTACTGTGGTGTAGGCGTACATGCGCCGGAAGACGTGAAAATGGTAAAAGAAGCCGGGGGAGATGCGGCATTTGTGGGAAGTACAATTTTAAAACTCCATGAAGATATTCCGGCACTGAAAGAAATGATTGGTAAGTTTGCGGCACAGTGTTAACTGGTTTTGTTTCACAAGTAAAATAGATTGGAATTGCATGCTGCGGCGGCAGGTCTGGTAAAGGAAAGGAGAGAATTATGAAGCAGGCAGGAACTGCCCAGAGCATTTCGATTATTACTCTGGGAGTGGAAGATGTAGAACGTTCGATTGCATTTTATGAAACACTGGGATGGGAGCTTTCTCCGGATTCTGATCCGAAGATGTGTACCTTTATGCTGACCAGAAATATCGTATTGGGATTGGTCCCGTATGACTTCCTGGCTAAAGACGCACAACTTCCCGTGTCACCTAAGAAACCATATAATGGGTTCACACTGGCGATAAACGGTTCAGATAAAGAAGAAGTAGATGCTTTATTTACGGCGGCCTTGAAAGCGGGAGGAAGTTCACACCAGGAACCACAGTGGAAAGATTGGGGAGGCTATGACGGATATTCCGGTTATTTCCTGGACCCTGACGGATATCCATGGGAAGTTGCTTATGCACCATTTTTGCGACTTTCGGAAGATAGAAGGCTGTTACCGAAGACAAAGGGCGAATGAAAATGATATGTGAAAGAATATAAGTAGCGAAATACAAGACCGAAAAACAGAACCGAAGAACAGGGCCGAAAAGCCATACTGAGATGTATACTGAAAAGCCATACCGAAAAGCAATACCAAAAAGCAATACCGAAAAGCAACACTGAAATGCAGCTATAAAATTCATCTAATAAAAAAATTATAGATTTAGCACGGAATATACGGGTTCTTATATTCCGTGCTATATTTCCTGCATTCATTTGCTATAATAAAATATTATAAAAATGGATATAAAAATATGTGGAAATTATTGTATGAAGAATATCTATCTTTATGGTCTAGGGCAGAATTCATCTGTTGGAATGAAACAATATCTTATTTGACACAGTAAGATAATATTATTTACCGGATTTATTCACTCTATGCAAAGGAGGAAGGACCACATATGAAAATTTATACCAGGCTTTTTCAAAATATTGTGATAATATTTCTAGTCAGTTAAATTTATGCGGGCTTTCCTTAGGGGCAGTGCTGGTACTAAATTATAAAAAATACACTTCAAATTGGCAGAGTAATTATAAAAAAGGGGTCAGGGATTGTGAAGCAGATAGTTTTAGAAATTCAAAGAGTAATAAATTTACCAGGCGGTGTATTTGTGTTTTAGATATAAAGCCTTATTTTATATAGGAAAATGGGGGAGGATGCGGGGATAGTAAAAAATTTTGTCTTGCTTGGTAAAAAATGAGAAAAACCTTGATTTAGTGGGGATTTTAGGATATAGTGGTAAGAAAGAAGGCGGGAAATGCGTTGGATTAATATCAATATAGGATATATTGAAACGATTACTATGATTTGATATTAGGAGAGAATGGGGTTGATTAATATCAATATAGGATATATTGAAACAAGAACCAGATAGATAAATACAATAAAGCCCTGAGCGATTAATATCAATATAGGATATATTGAAACCATTAAAACAGCATCAGGAATGACTTTGTAAATCTGGATTAATATCAATATAGGATATATTGAAACGTTAATAAAGGCAGGTGATATGAATGGCAAAACAAGATTAATATCAATATAGGATATATTGAAACGGTCATCAATTCCAGTACTTAGCGTGTCTACGTTGATTAATATCAATATAGGATATATTGAAACTGCCGAAAAGTTGTGATGTATAAGTTAAAAGCTCGATTAATATCAATATAGGATATATTGAAACGCATCTTTATATGTAGGGCTGGTATTGTGTAATTTAGATTAATATCAATATAGGATATATTGAAACGCTTCGCCTTTCGGGCCAGTCCCAAACTCCACATAGATTAATATCAATATAGGATATATTGAAACAAAACAGTATCTAATTCCATTCCTGCTCCTCTATCGATTAATATCAATATAGGATATATTGAAACTCCGGGGACATAAAACTGCCAGCCCCCGTTTCCAGATTAATATCAATATAGGATATATTGAAACATCTCAAATCCTGTTAAGTGCGCATCTATCATTTTGATTAATATCAATATAGGATATATTGAAACCCCTTAATGTGGATGATGCATTGCAGGAGTACTTGATTAATATCAATATAGGATATATTGAAACCTATAACCGCACACATACCCCCCAGAAAGATAAACACGATTAATATCAATATAGGATATATTGAAACAGTGGATTAAGACATTCCATAAGACGATCCATATGCGATTAATATCAATATAGGATATATTGAAACTATTGGGATATTTTCTTTTCACTCATGGTCTTCCAGATTAATATCAATATAGGATATATTGAAACGGAGTACACGTCAGGAATCGACGCATTGTTTGTAAAGATTAATATCAATATAGGATATATTGAAACTACGACCCCGTACCGGGCGCGGAAGAGGCCATACGATTAATATCAATATAGGATATATTGAAACTATGTATGCACCAAGATTTTGTTATCCTGGATTTCTGATTAATATCAATATAGGATATATTGAAACGCAGATATTTTGGCCGCTGTTATTGCGTTTGAAGCTGATTAATATCAATATAGGATATATTGAAACACGTTTATGTAGCATAATCTCAATAGAGAATTCAAGATTAATATCAATATAGGATATATTGAAACAAGACACTTGTATTTATACATTAAGATTCCTTTTGGATTAATATCAATATAGGATATATTGAAACTTATGTGAATCTGTAAGTGCTTTATTAAGTTTATCCGATTAATATCAATATAGGATATAGTGAAACACGCGAATCATGTAAGGATTGCCCAGGCAAAATCGATTAATATCAATATAAGATATATTGAAACGATATGGAGTGAATGCAAAGCATGGATTTAGATATGATTAACACCAAATATAGGACATATAAAAACAGGAGTATGCACATCAAGCCTAATCCACACAGTACAAATTTAAAGAATATAAATCAACAAAAATATTATTCGATAATTTAGTATTTAATTTGACAAAATATACCATTTATAATATAATATTACTGTGAAAAATACACAAATTAACCAAAGAAATTTAAATTATATTGATCTAAAATAATACACTATTTTTATATTAAATTATTAGATCCATATTATTTAGATTTACTTATTAATGGGAGGAGTGAGTTACAATTGTTAGTTTTTGAATACCAGCTGCGGGTACGTCTGTTAGAAAATATGGACTATGCCAAAGCTACCGGAACAATCGCCTATTTCCTGGATAGTGCGCTTGGAAAAACAGATAAATTTCTGGAATTACATAATAGAAGAGAGTTTAAATATTATGTTTATGATCTTCCATATCCATGTGAAAAAGATGGAATTTATCAACAGGGTAAGATTTATGTTATGAGGATTCGAACTGTTCGGCAGGAACTTGCAGAATATTTTTCGAATATACTGAGTCATCATTCGTCAAAAGAAATTGTGGGATTAAATGGCGAAATAAAAATTATTCAGCAGAAAGTATTAGAAAAAATTTATACTTTAACACCAGTTGTAATAAAGACAGAATATGGTTACTGGCGGGATCAGATGAACGTGCAGGAGTTTGAAAAACGTTTGAAAATTAATCTGGTTAAAAAATATAATCAGTTAATGGGTGAAAAATTAGATGAAGATTTTTCTCTTTATGATTATATTGAATTTAAAAATAAGGTGCCGGTGCGTGTGCCGTATAAGGGAATTACTTTGTTAGGTGATAAGGTAAATATGATTGTATCGAAAAATCCTACGGCACAAAAATTATGGTATATGGCGATAGGAACTGGAATAGGAGAGAATAATGCCCGAGGAGCGGGCTTTATTAATTATCGGTATTTGTAACATAGCAAAGGGGTGATCGGATGTTACAGGAAGCTATGGAAGTTTTTCAGCAAATCCTTCAACAAAAGGGGGATCGGCTGGTACTGGATGAGTATGTTCCTAAGGATGGTACCTATCGGATTATTAAATTGACGGAAGATAGTTATAATATCGAGAAGACATTAGATATCCGGTATGATAGAAAAAATGATGAAATAGTAGGAAAAACAGATTCCATTTACAATAAGATATGTTATTTGGATTATTATAGTAAACTTTTAGAAATGAATAAGCCAATTGACGCAAAGAAAATTATTCATTCTAACAATTATTTGTCTCTGTGGATGAAAAAGGATAGTGTAAAGGAAGAAAAATTAACAGAAGAGATAATAGATTCTTATTATGAACTTTTAAAATATCCGGAAATAAAGTATGGGAAGAAATTAAAAGCTAAAGTTTTATATGAAGCTACAGAGCAAGAACTGGGAAAACCCAATGTTACGCTGATAGAAAAAATTAGAAAATGTGTTGCCGAAAAAGATATTTGGGAAGATATAGATCTGGAACGAAAAGATTATTTGAAATTCTTTTTTATTGTAGAGGATTGGGAAGAAACGCAGGCTTTATATAAATGCGAGGGAAGCCGTTACTTATTTCCAAATATTTTTAATAATAATGATTTTAACGAAGTGGAGTCTGGGGAAATACTGGGGATTCCAAATGATAATATGGGTATGAACGCAAAGAAACCTTATCTAGCTAACAGGACCAGAAAAGTGGCGGTGCCGTATCTTTTAGATAAAAATCAGGCAATTTTGCAGGCCAAATTATTTGATTATTTAATGGGTTTTGCATCGAAAGGAAAGGTTAATGTATATATTGATGCAGATCATCTGAGAATTCGCGGATATTCGAATACAGAAGAGCCTCAGGGATTGGAAAATGGCTATTTTTTACGTCTGAAAAAAGGGAAAGAAGTTGAAATTCATCAAGGTGATATTATCAGTAATTATAATACAAACTTACAACCAATATTTTATTTGAGAAATGGTATTGGGATTCCTGATAAAACCTTGGAGAAATATGACATACAGTATAATACATCCCATGATAAGCTTTGGATGCTGAAGGGACTCATAGATCAAACTTTTTTTGAAAATAAGCTTTCAAATAATTTCTTTACGGAAGCTAAGGATATTGCAATAACGGACGGAGTGTTAAAGAGGACTCTTTTGGAAAGCAGGGATCGCCTTTTTGCATGGTTTTATAAAGGATGCAGAGAAAATGTGGAAGAATTGCTTGATAAAATTTCTATGGATTTGATTATAAATGCAATTGGAAACGGAAGAGTGTTTTTGGCACGAAGGCAATTTAATTTAAGATGGTCACTGATTGATTATTTTAGCAAAGATAGGGGGATGGAGTTAAGAATGGAGAATGTCAGAAAAATATTATGGGAAAAAATGAATTTAAAAGATGATTGGGAATTCATGTCGGGAGACGAGTTTGGCTACGCAGCCGGACAGATGGTTTCTTATCTGATTTCGAAAAGTAAGGCAAATAACAAGCCATCTTCTTTAGTAAATCCTTATTTAAATGCAAAAAATCATACAGTTATAAAACGCAGATTATTACAGCTTTATAAGAAATATAATTATGATATTTCCCACTATCCGGATAATCGGGCTGAAAAAATATTTACTCATATCATGGACTATATGCCTAAGGAAAATGAGTCGCTGAACAAAGAAATGATAGCCGCAGGATTTACAGCAGAATTACTTATTTACAATAAGAAAAACCAGGAAGGTGGGGAAGAGTTATGATGAATAAAAGAGTATATGGTGTTTTGGGAATCGCATCCGTTATGGCTAACTGGAATGCTGATTTTTCCGGGTATCCGAAAACTACTTCTGATGGATCTACCTTTGGAAGTGATAAGGCACTAAAATATCCAATGAAAAAGATGTGGGATAATCAGGGCAAACCTGTGATATATATAAAATCAATGAGGTTTGAGAAAAGTAAAAAGGGAGATGTTTCCTTAATACCAAGAAGTCTGAAAGAACGTTATGAGCAGATATTTGATGTGGCGGATCTAAAAGATTGTAAAGATATAGAATCTGTACTTCGAAATTTATTTCATGCGGTAGATGTTAAAAACTTTGGTGCAACATTTGCAGAATCCGGCAATAATATTTCTATTACTGGTGCTGTTCAAATCGGACAAGGATTTAATAAATACGATGAAACCGATCCCCAGGAGCAGCCTATCCTTTCTCCATTTCGCGATGCATCCAAAGTCAAGGATGGGGAAGAGGCAAAGAACTCTACCCTTGGAACTAAAATAGTCAGTAATGAGGCTCACTATTTCTACCCATTTGTGATCAATCCCCTTGCGTACAAAGAATATGTGGAATTAGGAGTGACGGAAGGGTATACAGAAGAGGATTATCAGAATTTTAAAGAGACTTCCATCGTTTCTGCCACGGCATTTGCTACCAATGCAAAAGCCGGATGTGATAATGAATTTGCACTTTTTGTAGAAACAGAAGCAGATTTATATCTGCCATGCTTATCCGAATATATTTCATTTGAAAAAGGTGACGATGAGCAAAATACGATTCGTTTGAATTGTTCTGATTTATTAAATAAAGTGAAGGACAAGGTTAAATCTGTAGAAATATATTTTAATCCATACACAACGAAGATTGAGGCAGATGTGGAAGGAGCACGGTATTTTAATATCATCACCCGGAAAGAGGTGTGATATGGAAATTTTAAAATTCAGGTTAAGAGGTAAAAACGCCTTTTTTAAAGTGCCTGAAGTTAATACCTACTATTATTTTACGTATGGCAATATTCATAAAGTAGCGCTTTTAGGCATGTTTGGTGCAATTATGGGGTATCAGGGATATGAACACAAATATGACAGGTATCCTGAATTTTATGAAAAATTAAAGGATATTCAGATCTCGGTAATACCGGAAGGAGAACATGGCTATTTTCAAAAGAAAATTCAGTTTTACAATAATACAGTAGGATATGCTTCTCAGGAAATGGGCGGAAATCTAATTGTGAAAGAACAATGGCTGGAGCATCCGGACTGGACAGTCTGCGTCTTGATACAGGATCCGGAAAGTAAGAAATTAGCAGATTTCATGGTAAACAGGCGGTGCATTTATACACCTTATCTTGGAAGAAATAATCATCTGGCAGATATCGATGAAGTAGAAATCATAGAGGCGCAGATGATAGAATGCGAGGAAAAAAAGCTTCATAGCTTAGTGCCTGCAGATGTTGTTGAGTTTGACATGGATGAGATGTCTTTTAAATATGGAGAATATTTGCCGACAGGTTTAAAAGAAGTGACGAATCTGTATGAGGTTAAAAAATTTATTCTAACGGATGCTGAAATAGTGCAGTGCGAAAAGGATGTTTATCAGATTGGTGACAGAAATATTGTTTTTTATTAATGAACAAATATTAGTTTTTAGGACATGAAAAACGCTCTAAGTGATTTGGTTAAAGGCATTAAATTTAAATTGGTTGCAGGTAAGGAGGAAACCGCAGAATATAGAAGTAACATTCTATATTCTGCGGTTTTTTGTTAGCAAAATATAGATAACTTAAATATAGTCAATAGTAATTAAGGAGTAAGCGATGAATAACATAGCGTATAGACTTTCCCAACGCTTACTAGTTTTCAATAAATTTAAACAGTCATGGCTG